>OBLI01004070.1_pt1 | contig 10732 bp, 10 predicted proteins | sample 1519701 | NCBI WGS metagenome assembly OBLI01 (sample SAMEA3663005, study PRJEB22513) | pig gut metagenome | biome: pig gut; feature: pig-associated habitat; material: faeces | place: France | collected 2012 | reverse complement strand
TTGTAAAATAACACCGCGCGTCATTTTTTATTATCTACTATGAGGCAAATTTTTGTCGTACATCAGATAGACACTTCATAAATATATAGATACCGGATTCAAAAATGTAAAAAAGAAAATTAGCAGTAAACTTTATTCAAGCAACAGGACTTTGGACGATACACTTTATCGAAGCTCTTTTCTGCGACTGCTCCTGCGTTCCATTGTTTCGGATAATTGCATGATTGTTTCATGTGATGAAAAACTATCCAAAATCGTTGCAGGAGTTAACTCGCAGAAAAAGCTGGGAGAAAACCTCATATTTACAGATGCCCTGCTTGTACCAATTGCAGTTAGCACAGCTGGCGACAAAGACTGACTCTGTCAAATACTGATGAGAATGTTGTAACAACTCACTATATGTATAACTTTCATTTTCAATCAGATGCAACGGTTCAAGAAGATCTCGATCCTTCACCACAACATGATTATCTCCGTTTGTACACTGATCTGCGCCGACACGATTCGGACAATTTGCACAGATCACATCTCCTTTAGCGACAAGCCGTAATCTCTGCTTGGGATGAGTCCGAAGATCCGATACAACCGCAGTCATGTTGGTACAGAAATCTCCGCTGTATCCAAGACCCTGATACAGTTGCGTGCATAAAATATGGTGCACACGAAATTCTTTTTCTTTAGGCATTGGCTTTATTCTTATTCTCCCAATCAAACAGGCTTGTTGATTTTAAAGCCTGACGGATGGCAACTGCAACAATGTAAGCTCCGATCATGGAAGCAATATCCTTTAAAAGATATGGAACAGATCCGACAAGTGCTGCATTTGCCCAGGTCATTTTTGCTACAAACTTAAACTGAATGATTCCCAAAATATGGCATGCAGCAAGTCCGAGTGCCGAAAATACAACGAGCCATACAACTCCGGCTGCGCCTTTTTTCATGTGATCTCTTCCGATTCCACATAAAAGAGTCATAAAAATAAATCCGAAAATATATCCTCCTGTGGCGCCAAATAAGACTCCAGGCCCTGCTGACATTCCTGCAAATACCGGAACACCGATCGTTCCAAGCAATACATAAAGGATTGTAGAGACTGTGCCATACTTTTCGCCGAGCAAATAACCACTCAATGCCATAGCAGCTGTCTGTAATGTAAACGGTACACCCCAAGGTGTCGGAATCTGCATAATGGATAATACAGACGTTACCGCTGTAAGCAATGCAATCATACAAATAGTTCTAACGTTCAATTTCATAATGTCCTCCTTGGCATATCTTTCGTATGCGTTTTATTCCGAAGACTATATTATGACATCTTGTGCTGATTGTCAACCTATTTTATTTTTCAAGTTAACAATCTTAACAATCCTCTTTCTGCATCCAACCATTTCTATTTAGAACAGGATCATAATCATGCCACCGTATGGCAGATTGCAAAACTGATCATTACATAAAACTATGCATTGGTAAGCTTGACAAGGTTTTCAATAACCTCAAGTCCCTTACCGGAATCAATGGTCTGTGCTGCCAAAGCAATACCATCTTTGATGGAATCTGCCTTACCACCAATATAGAGTGCTGCGCCTGCATTCAATAGGATGATATCTCTCTTTGGCCCCTGCTCCTTACCGGAGAGGATATTTTTTGTAATCTGTGCATTGACAGCCCCATCGCCGCCCTGCAGATCCTCAAGCTTGCAGCATGATAAGCCGAACTGTTCCGGTGTCACTTCATATGTCGTTACTTTTCCGTCTTTGATCTCGGATACCGTGCTTGATCCGGTCAGTGTAAACTCATCCATATTGTCATGTCCGCTTACAACAAATCCTCTCTCAACACCAAGATTCATCATTGCTCCGGCCATAATCTCTGTCAGTTTTGGTGAATACACGCCGACAACCATCGCTTTCGCGCGTGAAGGATTGGACAGAGGTCCTAATGTATTAAACACCGTGCGGATTCCCAGCTCGCTTCTGACCGGTCCGACATATTTCATTGCCGGGTTAAAATGCGGAGCAAACATGAATCCGATTCCGACGTTTTCAACACATTCTTCTACGATCTTTGGATCAGTGGAAATGTTAACTCCAAGTGCCTCAAGCACATCTCCGGAACCACTCTTGGAAGAAATGGAACGGTTTCCATGCTTTGCAACCGGAAGTCCTGCAGCTGCTACAACAAATGCCGAAGTTGTAGAAATATTAAAGGAATAGGTACAGTCTCCGCCTGTTCCAACAAAATCCACATAATGATCAAGTTTTGGAGAGATTGTCTGCGCCTTGTCGCGTAAAACAGTTGCCAGACCGGTGAGTTCGTCAAGTGTCTCTCCTTTTATGCGGAGTGCCGTAAGGAAGCATGCGATCTGAGCCGGTGTTGCCTGTCCGGTCAGGATCAGTTCCTGTGCATGCATTGCTTCTTCTTTTGTCAGGTTGTTTCCGTCTACTAATTTACTAAGAATCTCTTTCATTGTTTTATTCTCCTATGATTTTGCAGTCTATGTCAAAATATTCTTTAACCAGCTGATATAATTGTTTCTTTGTTCTCTTATTTTCCAAACTACAATGCATTCAGTTCTTTCTTAAATGTGTTACAGTAATCTGCAGCTACGTTTGCATCAAAATCCGATTCCCGCATCAGATTGATAAAATGCGATCCGACGATTGCGCCGTCGATAATATCTTTCATCGGGCGGACATCTTCTGCCGTGCGGATTCCAAATCCCATCATTACCGGGATTTTGGACACTTTCTTTACTTCGCTCAAATACTCAATCACTTTTTTGTGGAATGTTGCCTCCTGTCCGGTAACGCCCATAGAAGATACACAGTAGACAAATCCTCTCGCATTCTCCAGAATCTTCTTTACACGCTCTCCGGATACCGGAGATACCAGCTGAATGAGGATTGTCTCATCCGATCCGTTTAATGCCTTCTGCAACTCTTCCTGTTCCTCAAACGGAAGATCCGGAATGATCAGTCCATCCACACCACACTCCATGCATTTCTTTGCAAAAGTCTCCACTCCATAATGAAGAACTGTATTGTAATACATCATAAATACAATTGGAATCTGCACATTTTCTGCGCGAAGCTCCTGCATACAGGTAAAGGTCTTCGCCAGGTTTGCCCCACCTAAGATTGCATCGTAGGAAGCTGCCTGAATAACCGGTCCGTCCGCAACCGGATCGGAAAATGGAATTCCAAGTTCAATAATATCCGTTCCTGCTTTTTCCTGTGCCTTGATGATTTCCTTGGTCTTATCATAATTCGGAAGACCGGCGGTAATATATGTGATAAATGCTTTCTCATTCTTTTCTTTTAATACGGCAAGTGCCTGCTCGATTCGATTCATTTCTTGTTCCTCCCTAATTCAAATATCCTTCACCTGCAAGATAACTTGCGATCGTGTTGACATCCTTGTCGCCTCGTCCGGACAGGCAGACGATCATGCTTTGATCCATCGTCATCTCTTTCGCCTTTTTACATGCATAAGCAACTGCATGTGCACTCTCAATTGCCGGAATGATTCCCTCTAACTTACATAACTCCATCAAAGCGTCCATCGCTTCCACGTCCGTGATCGCCACATACTTTGCACGTCCACTGTCACGCAGATAAGCGTGTTCCGGTCCTACACCCGGATAATCCAGACCGGCTGAGATGGAATGTGCAAGCTGAATGTTTCCGTCCGTATCCTGTAACAGATACGACTTCATTCCGTGTAAGACACCAGGCTCACCGAGCGCCATCGCACTGGCATGCTTTCCGGTCTCAATTCCCAGACCTGCCGCCTCAACGCCAATGAGTTCTACATCCTTCTCATCGATGAAGTCCGCAAACATTCCGATCGAATTGGATCCACCACCGACACAAGCCATGACGACATCCGGATTTCGTCCTTCCACTTCCATATGCTGGCGTTTTGCTTCTCGGCTGATCACACTTTGGAACTCCTTGACCATCTTCGGGTACGGATACGGTCCAACCGCGGAACCGATGACATAGAACGTGTCCTCCGCTGTCTTTGCCCATGTACGGATTGCCTCGTTCGTTGCATCCTTAAGTGTATTGCTTCCGGATTCTACCGATACTACTTTTGCTCCCAGCATCTCCATCCGCATCACGTTTAACTTCTGGCGCTCGATATCCTCCTTGCCCATATAAACGGTGCATTCCATGTCAAAAAGCGCTGCGCCCGTCGCTGTTGCCACGCCGTGCTGTCCGGCACCGGTCTCAGCGATCACTTTCGTTTTTCCCATTCTCTTGGCAAGAAGGATCTGTCCGATTACATTGTTGATCTTATGTGCTCCGGTATGATTTAAATCCTCTCTCTTAAGATAGATCTTTGTTCCGTATTTTTCCGACAGACGCTCCGCATAATAAAGCGGTGTCTCTCGTCCGACATACTGCCGCAGATAATAATGATACTGCTCCATAAATTTCGGATCATGAATAGCTTCCTCGAACGCAGCATCCAGTTCCTCCAAAGTGTTCATCAGCGACTCAGCTACATACTGGCCGCCAAACTGTCCATAATATGCTTTCTTATTCATAGTCTCTCACCTTTCTTATAAATGCATTGATTTTATCCTGGTCCTTGCCATTCGCTCCTTCTACTCCGGAACTGACATCGACGATATCCGGCTGAAACCTTCGGATTCCTTCCATAACATTTGCTTCATTTAATCCGCCTGCCAAAATAAATTTGCGTTTTGCAAAAGCCGGCATCTTCCGGATCTCATTGTTTTTCTCCCAGTCAAAGGGTTCTCCTCCCCCATAACCGGCACCATCCACAACAATTGCTGTAATTTTGTTTCCAAGTCTCTCCGGAAGCGAATCTAAAAACCGGGTTTTCTCCCGAAGTTGCATCTCATCCGCAATATTGATTGCAAACCAGACCGGAATGTGGATCATTTCCAACAGCTTGGGATCCAGGGACTTATGTACCTGTAAAATATCAAACCCGGATTCTTCAATTGTCTTAACGAAATCAGCCGTCGGTGCCACCGTGACTGCCACCCGCTTAATTTCGGAATTTAATTTTTCCCGGATCACCTCTGCCTGTGCAATCGTAATATTCCGCTTGCTTTTTTCATAAAAAACAAAACCCGCATAATCGGCTCCCGCCTCATTTAAAAAGATTGTCTCCCGTGGATCTGTCAGCCCGCATATCTTAATTTTCATATACGAGTGTCTCCCTCTCTTTTCTCTGCTCATTCTTATCATCGGATTCCATATGTTTCCGTGATATCACATGCGTTTACATTGCCTTCCACTTCTTTGCCAGCATTTTCGGATTCTCGGCTTCCATAAATGCCCGCCCGATCAGGAAAGCATCCGTATTGCACTCCCGCAAAAATCTGACATCCTCATCATCCATGATGCCGCTCTCCGCAACAAAAACTTTATCCTCCGGCACATATCGGCGAAGACGTTTCGTTGTCTCAAGTGTGATCGTAAAGTCTTTGAGGTTCCTGTTGTTGACGCCGATGATCCTCGGATCAATCTTCATTGCCCGCTCAATCTCTGCCTCATCATGTGTTTCCACCAGCACATCAAGTTCCAATTCTCTTGCAAGCTGATAAAAATCATGCATCTGTGTATCATCCAGGATTGCAGTAATCAAAAGGACCGCATCCGCACCGATCGCTTTGGCTTCATAAAATTGATATTCCTCAATCATGAAGTCTTTTCGAAGGATTGGAAGATCCGACTTGCTTCGAATCTGCTTTAAATAGTCCACGTTGCCATGGAAGTAATCCTCTTCCGTCAGACAAGAGATTGCGTCCACCGATGCATTATATTCCTCGATACGATCCATGAGATGAATCTTACTTGTAATATTTCCAAGACTCGGGGAAGCTTTCTTAAACTCTCCGATGATTGAAATCCCCGGTTTTCTTAAATTGTTGTAAAAACAATCTTTGTTTCTCGTTGCAGTCTCTTCTGCAAGTCTTCTCATCGAACTCTCGTCAATCTTCTTTTTATGTTCCGGAAGCCGCTTCCTTTTCGCTTCCACAATTTCATCTAAAATCATTGCATTCCTCCCATTGAACATCCGACCATTTTACATCGTTCCGTTTACGAAATTTTCTATAATTCGTTTGCCGTGTTCCGTGTAGATGGATTCCGGATGAAACTGCAATCCGACGACCGGATATTGTTTATGACGCATCGCCATAATCTCGCCATCCTCTGTCCTCGCAAGCACTTTAATGCATTCCGGAAGTCCCTCCTGTTGTACCGCCAGTGAATGATAGCGGGCAACCTTGATGGGGGAATCAATTCCGGTAAAGATGCTCGTTCCGTCATGTTCGATCACGGATTGTTTCCCATGAAAAAGCGCCTTTGCGTAGGATACCGTTCCGCCAAGTGCCTCTCCGATGCACTGATGTCCGAGACAGATACCAAGGATCGGCTTTACTCCGGTGAACTCCTTAACCACATCCATACAGATACCGGCTTCTTTCGGACTTTTCGGTCCCGGCGAAAGTAAGATACGCTCCGGATCCATCTCTTTGATCTCGTCGATCGTGACCTTGTCGTTTCGGACCACCCTGATGTCCGGATTGAAGATACCGACATACTGATACAGGTTATAAGTAAAGGAATCGTAATTATCAATCATTAAAATCATAAGTTTTCCTCCTCAATCAAAGTCTTCGCCAAAGCCATCACTTTATTGCAGCACTCCTGATATTCGTTCTTCGGAACGGAATCTGCGACGATTCCGGCCCCTGCCTGCAGATAAACCTTATCGCCCTTTTTGATCATCGTACGAATCGTAATACAGAAATCCATATCACCCGAGAAATCAATGTATCCGGTTGCTCCGCCATAAAGTCCTCTCCTCACACTTTCCAGTTCATCAATGATCTCCATCGCACGGATCTTCGGTGCCCCGCTTAATGTTCCTGCCGGAAGGAACGATGCAACCAGATCAAGTGGGTGAAACTCGCCTTTTTTCCTTCCCTCAACCATGGAAACAATATGCATTACATGGGAATAATTCTGTACTTCCATGAACTGTGTTACCTTAACTGTTCCGAACTCACTGATGCGCCCCATATCGTTTCTTGCCAGATCCACAAGCATCACATGCTCGGCCCGCTCCTTCTCATCCTGTAAAAGTTCATCCCGAAGTAACGCATCTTCCTCAGCATCCGCTCCTCTGGGACGTGTTCCTGCGATCGGACAGGTATAAACACGATTTCCCTGCTGTTTTACGATCATCTCCGGTGAACTTCCGATTACTTCAAAGTCACCGTAATTGAAATAATACAGATATGGAGAAGGATTCAGTTCACGAAGTTCCTTGTACAGTTCAAAGCCACTCTGCTTTGTCTGTACCGTCCATCTCTGAGATAATACCGTCTGAAAAATATGTCCTTCACGGATATATTCTTTTATCCGCTCTACCTTCTTACTGTATTGCTCTAAGTCATCCGACTGATGGATGATCACACCGTCGTGTACAAAATTCTTTGGTTTTACCTGATCAGCTCCGTTTCTCGCTTTCTCGATCAGCTCTGCCGCTTCCTCAAGTGACTTCTTCTTACCTTCCTCGGTATCCTCACCAAGGATGATTCCGGTCAAAGTCTCAGCCACATGATCGACCATGATAAATTTTGTCATCAGCATCATCTGGATGGTTTCGATTCCGATCTCATCCGGGTTATCATCCGGAAGGACTTCGGCGTATCGGACAAAATCATAACCAAGATTTCCAACAAGTCCGCCGGAGAAGGATAATTCCTCATTATCTTTTACAATATCAAATTCACTGTAGTATTCTTTCAGTAGCTGAAGCGGATTTCCCTCACGAACCTCTTCGCTGCCATCATTTTTTGTAATGACCAAAGCATTTCCTCTTGAGCTGATGATTTCTTCCGGTTCTCTTCCGAAAAAGGTGTATCTGTCATAATTCTTATCATAACTTTCAAGCAGAAAACCTTTCTTATCACCGACAAGATTCTCATACATTGCAGTCGCGGTCTCATTGACAATACTTACTGTTTTCTTGTATACCCTAAGTCTTCTCTTCATGCTTCTTACCTCCTGAATTTGATAACATATTTGAACAAAAAAATCCCTGATATAACGTTTCGGTTATATCAGGGACGAATCATCGTGGTGCCACCCTTGTTCGTTGCTTACCGGCTTCCCCCTTGATGACTGAATGACATTCAACAAGATTAAAAAAAGCAGATATCTCGAATTAGAAATATCTGCCACCAATTACGCAACCTCTGTGATACAGAGACAAAATTGTCTCGATATCCTCGCCCCTGTAACGTGGGGATACGGATCAGCTACTAACGAATTCCTTCGTATTCACCTCTCTTCTCACGAACCCATTCCAAGACAAACTATCTTATCAGCTTCCACCAGCCGCTGACTCTCTGTGAAGAATCATCTGTTGTACTTACTTTCGCTCATCGAATTCACTTCATTCAATTAACTTGTTAATATAGTATGCTAACAAAGTAGGAATGTCAACAGAAAATTGTAATTTTAATAAAAAATGCGAAAGTTGCTGACAACTTCCGCATTTTATACATTCTTTTAGCAAGGCTCAACCTTTGATTCGATCTCAGCAAATAACTTAGCCTTCAGATCCTTAACGAAATTAAGCGCATCGGCTACCGGAATCTTCTCCTGTACAGCCTTATCTCTTGTTGTGATTTCAACCACACCTTCCTTTAAGTTACGTGGGCTGACAACCACACGGATCGGCGCACCGATCAGGTCCGCATCGGAGAACATTGCACCAGGACGAACATCGCGGTCATCATAGAGTACTTCTACATCAGAGTTCTGCAGATCCTGATACAGCTGATCAGCAACAGACTTTGTCTGCTCATCATCCACACGCAGACAGCATACTTCTACTTCCCATGGCGCAATCGAGATTGGCCAGATTGGACCATACTCATCGTGGTGTGCCTCACAGATGGAAGCAGCCATACGTCCGACACCGATTCCGTAACATCCCATGATCGGAGTCTGAAGTTCTCCATTCTCATCGGTGTACTGCATATGCATAGACTTTGTATACTTGGTTCCGAGCTGGAAGATGTTACCAACCTCGATACCTCTCTTGATCGTGATGGTTGGCTTACCGCAACATGGGCAGATACCACCCTCTCTTACTTTTGCGATATCAACATAGTTGACCGCTCCGAGATCACGTTCTAAATTAAGACCGGTATAATGATAGCCTTCCTTATTTGCTCCGGCCACCATGGAATCAATGCCTTTTAATGAGAGATCACAGAAAAATGTAACTTTATCGGAAATATTGTAAGGTCCGATGTATCCAGCCACAAGAGGTGAATCCTCTGTAATTTCAGCCGGATGAATATCCTCACCGACAAGGTTACGAAGCTTGGTCTCATTGATCTCATAATCACCACGGACAAATCCGACAACAAATGCATCATCTGCATTCTTCTGATATACAACAGCCTTGCAGGAAGACTTCACATCACTCTTTAAGAAGTTGCAGACATCCTCGATAGTCTTGCAGTTTGGAGTCTCAATGCACTGCAGCTCTTCGAGATTACCGGTGCTCTCATTGATAACTTTATTCTCAGCCGCTTCCATATTGGCTCTGTAGTCACACTCGGTACATAAAACGATCGAATCCTCTCCAACCGGTGTGAGAAGCATATACTCATGGGAAATATTACCACCCATCATGCCGGAATCCGACTTGACAGTAACCACTTCCGGAATACCGGCTTTCTGGAAAATACGATTATATGCGTGATAACATACATCATAATACTTCTCCAAATCTTCCTGTGAGGTATGGAAAGAATATGCATCCTTCATAGTAAACTCACGCACACGAATCATTCCGGCTCTCGGTCTCGCCTCGTCACGGAACTTTCTCTGGATCTGATAGATCATGAACGGGTACTTGTTATAAGACTGTGCATACTCACGGACAAGCTGAACGGCCGCCTCCTCATGTGTCATACCAAGAACAAGCTTGGAGTCATTACGATCTCGCAAACGGACAAGCTCGCTGCCGACGCTCTCATAACGTCCGGACTCTTCCCACAGATCAGCCGGCATAACAACCGGGAAAAGCACTTCCTGACCATCAATACGGTTCATCTCCTTGCGGATGATATTCTCAATCTTTGCTGTAATTCTCTTTAATGTAGGAAACTCGGAATAGATTCCGTTACCAACATACTTCATATAGCCGCCACGGACCATTAATGCATGGCTGTCGATCACACAATCTGCCGGTGTCTCCTTAAATCTCTGTCCTACTAACTTTGATACTTTCATTTCTTGTTTCCTTTCTTTCCATTTACTTGCTCGTACCTAAAGACATATGATGAAATAAAAAAGCCCCAGGCACTGTGTTTATTTACAATGCCCAGGGCGAATAAAATCCGTGTTACCACCTGGTTTCAGGCATCTGCCTGCACTCATCTGTGAGCAACTACTCACACTGTCTTCAATAACGGTGACCTCCGGCAGGACTTCATCAGCGCTCTGTTTTCCTCCTGCAGCTCCCAGACTGGTTCCCGATTCCTACACAAAAGTCTCACACCAACCGACTTCTCTCTGTATGCTTGAAATCCGTACTGTTTCTGTTCAAAGCTTTTCTCAAAAATACCATAAAATTCTTCAAAAATCAAGAACCTTCTTATGGTCTGACTGCGTAACTTTACCTTCGGATTTAATTGGATAGAGTTCACCCACGATGCGCT
>OBLI01004069.1_pt1 | contig 10733 bp, 11 predicted proteins | sample 1519701 | NCBI WGS metagenome assembly OBLI01 (sample SAMEA3663005, study PRJEB22513) | pig gut metagenome | biome: pig gut; feature: pig-associated habitat; material: faeces | place: France | collected 2012 | reverse complement strand
AAAAACAAATCTTTTAGCTTTGTTTTTCGTTCTTCTCTCGCCTTGCACTATCTTTTGATAAAATAGGCTGCGGCTCGGAATAAGAAAAACAAATCTTTTAGCTTTGTTTTTCGTTCTTCTCTCGCCTTGCACTATCTTTGCACCCAAATACAGAAAGTTCGTTTTGAAATATGACGATAAAGGAAGTCGCTGAGACCCTTGAACGGTTCGCGCCTCTGCCGCTGCAAGAGAGCTATGATAATGCCGGCTTGCAGATTGGATTAACAGATGCCGAAGAAGTATCAGGGGTCTTGTTGTGTTTAGACGTGACGGAACAAGTGGTGGAGGAGGCCGCGCGAAAAGGGTGTAACCTCATCGTGGCACACCATCCCTTGCTGTTCCGCCCGTTGAAGCATATCACGGGAAAAACGCAGCCGGAACGCTGCGTGGTGCTGGCCATCAAGCATGGCATCAGTGTTTATGCCGCTCACACCAACCTGGACAACGCACCGGGTGGCGTGAATTTCATGATGGCCGAAAAGCTGGGACTGCAGGACGTGCATTTTCTGCAACCGCTCAAAGGGGCGGATGGCGGCAGCGGCGTGGTGGGCATGTTGCCCAAACCTATGCCGGCGGCTGACTTCCTGGCCATGGCGGCAAAGGCGTTCGGCGTGGAAGGGATGCGCCATAACGGTCGGCAAGAGCCGGTGCAGCGCGTGGCACTGTGCGGCGGCGCGGGGGAGTTCCTGCTGAATGAAGCCGTGAAGCAGCAGGCCGACGTGTTCCTCACGGGAGAAATGGGCTATCACCGCTACTTCGGACTCGAAGAGGTCATCCTCATCGGCGTGATGGGGCATTATGAGAGTGAACGCTTTACCATCGATTTGCTGCACCGCGTGTTGGCACAAAATCATCCGGACTTGCGCCTCGTGAGGACGGAAGTGAATACCAATCCGATAATCCTTAACTAAAAAAGATATGGCAAAGAAAGACGTGGCGGATATGTCCGTCGAACAGAAGTTGAAAAACCTCTACCAGTTGCAGACGATGCTGTCGGAGATTGACCGCATCAAAATCCTGCGCGGCGAATTGCCCCTCGAAGTGCAGGACCTGGAGGACGAAATCGAGGGCTTGACCCACCGCGTGGGTAAGTATGGCGAAGATGTGGAAGGCTATCAGGCTGACATCGCCGCCAAAAGAGCGAAAATCAATGAGGCGCAACAAGCTATCGAACGTTATCAGGCGCAGCTCAACGAGGTGAAGAACAATCGCGAGTATGATATGCTCTCGAAGGAGATTGAATTCCAAAACCTGGAGGTGGAGCTGCAAAACAAGCGTATCGGTGAGGCACAACGCGCCATCGAAGCACGCAAAGAGGACATCGAAGCAGCACGCCATCAGCTGGAGGAACGTCGCGCCGACCTGGACATGAAAAAGTCGGAGCTGGACGAAATCGTGGCCGAAACGAAGGCCGAAGAGGAGAAGCTGCGCGAAAAGGCAAAGGGGCTGGAGCAGAGCATCGAACCGCGCTTGTTGGCAGCTTTCAAGCGTATCCGTAAAAATTCACGCAACGGCTTGGGTATTGTCTACGTGCAGCGTGATGCTTGCGGCGGTTGCTTCAACAAAATCCCGCCTCAGCGACAGCTGGATATACGTATGCGCAAAAAAATTATTGTTTGCGAATACTGCGGACGTATCATGATCGACCCGGAACTGGCCGGCGTGAAGATAGAAAAGCCGGTTGAAGAAAAGCCGAAGCGCAGGCTGCGCCGCACCTTGAAGAAGGACGAAGCATAAGCGCAAGTTCGCACCGGCAAGATAGATAGAAGGAGGGTCATAAGACAGCTTTATGTGGCGATGCGCGGCATGGTGCCGTTCGCTCGAAGAAGTTGTCTTATGACCCTCTGCTTTTTGTCTGCCTGTGGTTGAAGTCGTAGTCACTGGCGGCCGGGTGCTTACTGCAGGTCGGGGTAGGAGGGAATGTCGGGCAGGAAGTCTACTTTCATCTCGGCATAGTCCACGTGGCAACAGTAGTGTTGCAGACCGTTGCTGACGATGAGATAGTCGGCGCGCAGCACGCTGTTGTACGAATAGATTTGCTGGAAAACGGCCTGCGTGATGGGGATGTGGGGGGCCTTGTATTCTATGATGACGCGCGGACGGCTGCCGGCACGATGGTAGAGTATGCTGTCGCAACGACGCTGTACGCCGCAAACGTCAATGGTTACCTCGTTGGCTAACAGGCCGGCGGGGGATTTTTTCTCATGTACGAGGAAGTGGGTGAAGTGCTGCCTGACCCACTCCTCGGGCGTGAGCCGCACATAGCGGCGGCGCAGGAAATCATAGATGGCTGTCTGTCCGTCTTGCTGACGTAGTTTGGGGACTATAGGGGGAAGATTTAATGAATCCATGGAGAAACAGAAATAATCGGGGAACCGGAGGGACGGAACGGCTAGGGAGGGTGGCAAACAGGCTATTGCTTGGCCAAAACTCGAAAATGCTTCGCACTTTCTGTTCCTTTGCGCTCGCCTTGCACTACCTTGACCCCGATAAAAGCACTATCTTTGCCCCGACAAAAGTATAAAAATATGACGAGTAAAGAGGAAATTACCAGCAACTGGCTGGTGCGCTATACGAAAACGCCGCTTGAACATTTCGGAGAGTTTATCCTGTTGACAAACTTCAACAATTATGTGGACATCTTCTGCGAACAAAACGGCATAGAGCCGGTGGGATTTTCCGCCAACATGCGGGCGGCAACGGCAAACGGAATAACCATGATTAACTTCGGCATGGGCAGTCCCAACGCCGCACTGATTATGGACCTGCTGGGGGCTATCCGCCCGAAAGCCTGTCTCTTCTTGGGCAAATGCGGAGGTATCTCTGACAAAACGCACATCGGCGATTACATCCTGCCGCTCGCCGGCATACGGGGCGAGGGTACGTCGAACGATTACTTCCCGCCGGAAGTGCCGGCCTTGCCTGCGTTTATGCTGCAACGGGCGGTGTCAACAGCGTTGCGCGACAATAGTTGCGACTATTGGACCGGGACGGTGTACACTACGAACCGGCGCGTGTGGGAGCACGATGATAAATTCAAAGCTTACCTGCGCGAAACACGTGCCATGGCGGTGGATATGGAAACGGCAACGCTCTTCTCCTGCGGCTTCTTTAACCATATCCCTACCGGGGCTTTGCTGCTCGTTTCGGACAACCCGATGGAGCCGGACGGCGTGAAGACGGAAGAAAGCGACAACCGCGTGACACGCGACCATGCAGCTACGCACGTGAGGCTGGGAATTGAAAGCATGAAACTCATTATCGGCGAACGGAAGACCGTACGCCACCTGAAATATGACTGGTAATGGCAACCTACAACAGCACTAATAAAAAGAAATCGGCGGGTGTTACGTACGAAGAGATAGTGCGCGAGGTGAGAGCCGGCAACTTGAAGCCGGTTTACTACCTGATGGGGGAGGAGAGCTACTACATCGATCGCGTGGCGGACTTTATCGTCGACACCGTGCTGAAGCCGGAAGACAAGGACTTCAATCTGCTCACTTTCTTCGGCGCAGAGGCGGACATAGACTCTGTGATGACGGCGGCAAAGTCGTTCCCCATGGGGGCGGACCACTTGGTCATCGTGGTGAAGGAGGCCCAGAACATGAAGCACATGGAGCGGCTGGAGCTGTACCTGCGACAGACACAACCCACGACGGTACTTATTATCTGCCATAAGAACGGCACGATTGACCGAAGGCTGAAGGTGGCACAACTCATTGCCAAGGAGGGCGTACTCTTTGAATCGAAAAAACTCTACGACAGCCAATTGCCCACATTCGTACGCGATTATTTGAAACGCCGCCATGTGGCCACTGCACCGGGGGCGGCGGAGATGGTGGCGGAGTATGTCGGCGCAGACTTGAACCGACTGGCCTCGGAACTCGACAAGTTGATTATCGCACTCCCGCAAGGCGAAAAAATAGTGTCGCCCGACCTCGTAAAAGCCCATATTGGCCTTTCCAAGAACTTCAGTATTTTTGAACTACAGGACGCTTTGGGAGAAAAAGACGTGCTGAAGGTTAATCAAATTATGAAATATTTTGACAGTAATCCAAAGGAAAATCCGATACAAAAGGTGCTTCCTTCGTTGTTTAAGTATTTCTCTAATCTGATGTTGGCCTTCTATGCGCCCGATAAGAGCGAGCGAGGAATGGCTTCCTGGTTGGGACTTACCGACTGGCAGGTTCGGAAAAATGTGATGCCGGCCATGAAGCGTTACACGGGAGTGAAGGTGATGCAAATCCTTTCTGAGATCCGGAGGACGGATGCACGCTCGAAAGGAGTGGACAATCCGTTTATTCCAGCCGGGGAGCTGATGAAAGAACTTTTCTTTTTTATACTGCACTAAGATTTTTCATTCGGCCGAGTGCTGGATTTGTTTTCTATATGGCAGGGTGTTTATCCGATGGGGTAAACACCCAGTTGTTTGGTGGCGGATATGACACCATGTTCGGGGAGAAGAGAATGGGCAGTGGGAGAGGGTGGAAGCGACATGTAAGTTCGCTTTTTTCAAGGAGGGGAGTCGGAATGTACAACGGAAAAGAGCTTGCAGCGAAACCTGGAACAAGGGTGGCAGGGTGGGGCTGCGCTGCCATCCTCTTCCCCTGTGAGGGCAAACGTTCGTTTTTTTCGTTTTCCCATCGCTGCAAGTATCAAATTGTTCTCTTTTTCTATTTGGACAGCTTATCTACTTTTTCCTATTGCTCCCCAATCATCCGGTATTCATGGTTTGACTCTTTGAAAAATACTTCCGATGGAGGGATGCAGCCCGGTCGGTAGGAAGTATAAGGCAGGGCCCATGGAGTTTGTCAGCAGTTCCTGTCGAGCCATGGGCCGAGTTCTGGCGCAGAAAAAATGTAAATCTCGTTCAAATCCTCCCCTCCTGAAAGAAAATCGGGCAATAGATAGTCATATTTTGCCATCTATATAAGTCAAAAACGATGTTTATTAAACGATGTCCGTTCTATTTCATGCGGCTTTCTTTTTCGTGAAAAATACTCCTAAATTGTTGAAACTCAATGATAAAGTGCCTATTTTAGCGCTTTGTGGCTGCGTCAGAAGTTCGCCGTCCAATCCTCATTCGTGTCGGCGCCAATCGTGCAAAAGACGACCTCGTTTTCCGCCTGCCGATTTACACTTAGGATTTTTTAGACTTTTCAATCGTAGATATACAAATCGATATTTTAGCCTTGAATACAACAAATATAAATTAGCAGTAGAATTTCAAATTGAATATTTAGAAATAAAAAGTCGTTAGTTTTATGAATTTATATTTTGAATTTGTGATATAGTTTTCCGAATGAATACTTATACATCTTCGATTTTTGGTTGAAACTTCCTGAAAATCTTCATTTTTCGGCGATATTTTGGAGTCAAATCGTCGTTTAGCACAGGAATATGCTGTATATGCCCCATAAATAGGGTAAATATGTGAGAATAGTTCTCTTTTATCTCTAAAAGCCAGGAGATATGCCTCTTTTATTAAAGCGATTTACAGTTTGAAATCCGCTTCCTGAGTTTACACTTGTATATATCTGTAAATCTAAAGCGCCAATGTAAATTTCGGGAGTTGTGATTTGTAAACTTGTAAAACGTAAAATGTAAATAGAAAATACTTTGCAAATGTATTGTCAATAAGTTGCGAAAGCTTTACCTTTGTAAACGCTTACGGGTTGCCCCAATGGCGCCCCTTTTGGCGGGATCATCATCAGACGGCCTATATGAAGCTTGGATAAAAGCAGCAGTGGACGAAGTCGGATGGCGCTTGGAGGAACGCAGCGGTGGAGTGTTTTTTACCTCTAACGGCTGGGAAGCGATTTATCCCGCGGGCTGCGATGCGCTGTTTGTTGTGCCATGAAAAATTGTTCGATTTTTCTATGTCATTCAAGTAGCTTTCTGACCTAAATGAATGCCGGTGCATTCAAATCTCTGGAAAATTCAGCCTCCAATTGGGGTACAGACGGCAACACCGCTTCCCCTAAACGCCCTGGCCGGTAGCCCTGAAGTCATGGCCGGCAAACCTGAAATAGATTATACACCTTATATATATGAAAGAGAGAATACGAACCATCATGCAGCATGTACACATGTCGCAGCAGGACTTCGCGAACAGGTTGGGTATTTCCGCTGCTTCGCTCTCCAGCATTTTTACAGGAAGAACGAATCCCACCAACAATCATGTGATGGCGATTCATCATGCCTTCCCCGAAATCAACGTCAACTGGTTGTTGTTTGGTGAGGGCGACATGATTGCGTCCAAAGTTCCGGAGGAGACAAACGATGAAGGTAAGTCCGGCGAACCATCAGCAGCTCCTGCATCCGGAAGTCCGGAGGCCATGCTGCCGTCGCAGCAATCCGGGTCGCTCTTTGACCAACCAGTGCCGGCAGCGAGTGCAGCAGTACATCCGGAGCCCTATGTCGCGTATGGGCAGCGGAGAGAAACCGGCACTTATCCCAAACGAGGAAACGAGCTGGTTGGAAGTGTGATAAATGTTGACAAAAGAACCCGAAAAATCAAGGAAATTCGTGTGTTTTTCGACGATGGGACTTATGAATCGTTCGTTCCGTCGGGGAAATAGTCCGTGTTTTTCCCTATATTCGTCCCCAAAACGCATGATATGAAGTTATTGTTATTGGTAGTAGGGCGTACTGTTGACAAACGTCTCGTGGAGCTTATTGACGAATACGCAGGGCGGCTGAAACATTACGTACCTTTTGAACTGGAAGTGATTCCTGAATTGAAGAACACCAAAGCGATGAGCCCGGAAGTGCAGAAACAGCGCGAGGGTGAACTGTTGCAGCGTCAAATTCGCGAGGGCGACTACGTGGTTTTGCTCGATGAAGGCGGTAAACAGTTCCGTTCGACAGAATTTGCCGGCTATTTGGAGAAAAAGCAGCAGCAGGCGGCTCGTCGGCTGGTATTTGTAGTGGGTGGTCCCTATGGTTTTTCTGCAGACGTCTATCGTATGGCCCAAGAGAAGATTTCTCTTTCCCTGATGACCTTTTCCCATCAAATGATTCGCCTGTTGTTTGTAGAACAGTTGTATCGTGCCATGACCATATTGCGTGGCGAACCCTATCATCATGAATAATCGGTTGTACGTCACGTTTTGGCTGTTGTTGTGCTGTGTCAGTTTGAGCGGAATACATGCCCGTCAGTGGAATTTCCGCATCATGGAGTACAATGTGGAGAACCTTTTCGATACACTCCACGCATCGGGCAAACTTGACACCGATTTTACTCCCGAAGGTAGTCATCATTGGACTTCGGCGCGCTATTGGGCCAAGTTGGGGCGTTTGGCGCGTGTCATTGCCGCCGTTGGGGGTGCCACCCCTCCTGATTTGGTGGCTTTGGAAGAGGTGGAAAACGACAGCGTGCTGACCCATCTCACTCGTCGCACCCATTTGGCCATGTTGGGCTACGACTATGTCATCACTCGTTCGGCAGATGCGCGCGGCATCAACGTAGCCTTGTTGTACCAGCCCGCCCGTTTTCGTCCCGTGTCGGTCGACACCTTTAGGGTAGTCCCTCTTCATTCCCGCTTGCCGGTTACGCGCGACGTGTTGCATGTAGCCGGCGAATTGCCTTTGGGCGATACACTTGACATCTTCGTATGCCATTTGCCCAGTCGGCGTAACGGGCGACAAGCCGAGCAATACCGCAACCGCGTGTGTCGTTTGGTTCGTCAGAAAGCAGACAGTTTGTGTGCCGTTCGTCAAAAGCCTTCCATCGTGTTGACGGGCGATTTCAATGCCATGTATCCCGAAAAATGCTTCACTGACTGTTTGGGTGCATCTCTTCCCGATACCGCAGTCTCCGTGCGCCATCAGTTTTACTTGTTGTCCAATGCGTTGCAAGGCCGTCAAGGCATTGCCGGCACCTACAAGTATCGGGGCGAGTGGAACAGGCTTGACCACATGTTGGTGAACGGCAGATTACTCTCTCCTTCCGCTTGGGAGGGCGGTTTGCGTTGTAGTCCGTCCGATTGTTGCATAGCAGATTTCGATTTCCTTTTGCGCGCCGATACTTCCGGGATGGGAGTTCAGCCGTTTTCCACCTTTCTCGGCACCTTTTACGCCGGAGGCTACAGCGACCATTTGCCGTTGGTTCTTACCCTTCATTGGGCAGACTGAAGGTGCGTTCTTGCAAGTAGTTGGTCATATTGAAGTTTCAAATCTTCGTTTTAGAGATATTCAGATAGCAAATTGAACAGTTTTTGCCATGATTTTCATTCCAAAACTTCTAATAAAGCTTAATTTTGTGGTATGACGTTGGTTTTCTTCTTACTTTTGCAGCTCTTTTAAATAGAATTGAGCCACAGAATAGGCAGATGCCATCATGCAAACAGCACAAGCGGGAGAAAAAGCACCCATTCCCGTAGCCGTTGGCGCATCTGCATACAGAAAAGGGCATTGATGTTTTAAACTATGCGACAACTAAAAATCAACAAAAGCATTACCAACCGCTCCAGTGCGGCTTTGGACAAGTATTTGGTAGAAATTGGCCGCGAGGAGCTTATCTCCACCGATGAAGAGGTAGAGCTGGCCCAGCGCATCCATAAGGGCGACCAAGAAGCCTTGGACCGTCTGACGAGAGCCAATCTTCGTTTCGTTGTCAGCGTGGCCAAGCAATATCAGAACCAAGGTTTGGCCCTGAACGACCTTATTGATGAAGGCAATTTAGGGCTTATCAAGGCTGCACAGAAGTTTGATGAAACCCGTGGCTTCAAATTTATCTCCTACGCCGTATGGTGGATTCGCCAAAGCATTCTTCAGGCCATTTCCGAGCAGAGCCGCATTGTGCGTATGCCGCTCAATCAGGTAGGCTTCCAAAGCAAGCTTACCAAAGCCATCGTCAATTTTGAGCAAGAGTTTGAGCGTCGTCCCTCCGTGGGCGAGTTGGCAGAGTTGCTCGATACCGATGTGGTCAAGATACAGGAGGCGTTGGGTTCCAACGGCAAGAAAGTCAGTGTAGACGCACCTTTCCAAGACGATGACTCCAACTGTCTCATCGACATCATGACCGACGACAACGCACCGGGCACCGACAACCAAATGGAAAAGGAATCTTTGGCCTCCGACCTCGAAGCAGCCCTCAGTGCCCTGTCCGACCGTGAGCGCCAGGTGTTGAAAATGCTTTTTGGTATCGGACGCAATGAAATGACTGCCGAAGAAGTGGCCAACACCCTCAGTCTTACCCGCGAGCGTGTGCGCCAAATCAAGGAGCGTGCCCTGCGTCGTCTGCGCGAGGCGGACAACATCAACATCCTCATGAAGTATCTGGGATAACGTTTCCCTTCTTCACATACCATCCCAAACGGAAACGAGCCTGTTGCGCTCCTTTTCGTTTGGGATTTTTTTGTCGGCATACGGATGCGGTCTATGGCCTCGCAGTGTCCGCAGGCAGCATCCTTTGTCCCATGAATGAACGAGCCGGTGCAGAAAGGGAGGAAAAAGCCCCCAAATACCCCCTGTTTTATTGCCGAAAAAAAGTTTCAGACCTTCATATAAGATGCGTTTATCGTTGAAAATCAGCAGACAAAGACATGAAGGTTTTGAACCATTGCGCGTTGTCGGCCGCCGTATCCTGATGAACGATGCTTTTTTCAATCATTCATTCTTTTTTCTGCTGATTTTCAATGAAAAATGCTCTATTTCTGAAACTTTGAACCTTTTTTACTAAAGGAAGAATTACGTATATATATGGAGCGTTTCAGGAGGAGATAAAGTCATATAGGTGGGGAGAATAGCAGTTTGAGCAGATTGTCCAGCCAAGCAACACTGCCGGAACTATCCCCACGACAACTCTTTGGCAAGTTGCCGACTTGGTTTCACAACTCGCCGACTTGGTTTGCCAACTCGGCGAGTAGAATTTTCAACTCGGCGACTTGTGAGCCCCCTTTTGCCCCATGTTGAACGCGAGGTGTTCATAGCTGATGGGAAGCCGGCAGACAGCTGTTGGGCCAAGCCAAACGGTGCACCAACCGGCCGAGCACTGTCAGCAGCCTGCTTCCTATTTGCAGCTGAAAAACAAAAACGCGGTATAGCTATCTGCTTTTCAATAAAATCCAGTACATTTGTCCGGAATTCCCCACCTTCCTTCCATTCGTGTGTTTGGAAAGGGTGGAGAAGCCGTTCAACTCATGTTTCATATTCCTAAATCCCATCAAAAATGGAAAAGATAATCGGGCTCATCGATGCCCCTTTCACCCCTTTTGACGCACAGGGGAATGTCAACCTTGCTCCCATTCCCGCCTACGCCCAGATGCTGGCCCGCAACGGTCTGAAAGGCGTTTTCATCAACGGCTCCTCCGGCGAGGGCTATATGCTTACGGAAGACGAACGGAAGCAGCTGGCTGAGGCCTGGGTGAAAGCCGCCCCCGAAGGTTTCAAGGTGATAGTGCATGTGGGCAGTACCTGCGTGCGCAGCAGCAACCGGCTGGCCCGCCACGCCGAGGAAATCGGTGCTTGGGGCATCGGTGCCATGGCCACCCCCTTCCCCCGCATAGGCCGTGTGGAAGAGCTCGTGAAGTATTGCGAGGAAATAGCCTGCGGCGCGCCTTCGCTCCCCTTCTATTATTACCACATTCCCGCCTTCAACAATGCCTACCTGTCCATGTACGACTTCCTCCAAGCCGTCGACGGACGCATCCCCAACTTTGCCGGCATCAAGTACACCTTCGAAAGCCTCT
>OBLI01004064.1_pt1 | contig 10744 bp, 10 predicted proteins | sample 1519701 | NCBI WGS metagenome assembly OBLI01 (sample SAMEA3663005, study PRJEB22513) | pig gut metagenome | biome: pig gut; feature: pig-associated habitat; material: faeces | place: France | collected 2012 | reverse complement strand
TGTAAAGTCTGTAGAACGAGTTATTCAAAAGAAGATTGATGTTGGCGCTTTTCGCAACTACTATCTGTCTTCCTTTTGTCAGACCTCCGATACGTTGCAAATGTGGGGAATGTATGCTGCTAATGGTGCTGGGTGCGCATTAGGATTTGATTTTTCACAGCTACAAAAAGCCTATGGATTATCGATAAAATGCACATATGGTGAAAAGGAAATCGATGAAGGTTTTAAGAATTTTTACAACTTAAACAAAAATGGACATATTGTTCATATGGGACCTAATCATGAAGAAGAGCAGAGGCGAATTGATGCAAATAAGAAACAGATACAAGATGAATTAGAGACCAACCTAATAATTACAACATGTCTCGGCTCTAAAAATATAGCCTATGAAAATGAACAAGAAAGACGGTGTGTAGTATATACAGATAATCCGCTATACGTCAAGCATAAAGTAAAAAATGGAATTGTTGTTCCTTATGTAGAAGTCCATATTCCCAAAACGGCACTAAGAGAGGTTATTATAGGACCAACAAATACTTCACACATAGCTAAGCAGTCTGTGATTCATTTCCTAAAGATGAAGGGATATGATCTGGATAAAGTAAATGTAACATTGTCCAAAATTCCTTATCGCGGTTAAAAATGTAAAAAGGCGCATCACCCACTACGGATGGTGCGCCAATTTTAGAGAATAGTGGCAAGCATATCACTTGCGACGTTTCTGGTTCTGCTGCTTCTGCTTCTTTTCCATCATAATGTCGTACTTCTTGCGAATTGTCTCTTGAAGAGCGTCAATATCGTCCTTGCGGTATTTGACATCACTATAGATAAAATCCACATAGTCAAACTTGTTGATGGTAGCCGTATCGCCTTCGACCAGTGACCAGTTTCTGACAGTGACATACTTGGCACGGTCATGATGCAGATCCTTGTTGTCGTATGACAGAAGTACAATCATGCAGAACTCCAGCACCATCACAAAGAATGCGGTGAGGAAGCAGAATCTGCGGAAGTACTTCGACTGCCAGAGAAAAGCAAAACCATACATAGGCCAGTGCCAGAACAAGTAAGCCAGACATGCCCATGAAGGGAATGGAGGTCGCTTTGGAGCCTTAACTCCTTGCACGTCCTCAATCCTGCCGATAACGGTTTCAAGACGTTTGACAGTCTCGTTCTGTGTATCGGCAATCTCCTTGGACTTCGTCTGTTGCTTGTCGATAGCACTTTCATGCTTCTTGTAGAGGTTATAACCAGTCAGAATGTCGTTCATGAAACCAGTACACTTTACAAGAGCATTCTCAGGAGTGATGACATCGATACCTGATTCTTCCTGCTTACGTCTGCTCTCTTCACGTTCCTTGCGCTTCGCTTCTTCTCTGTGATCCGCTGTATAGTTGTACATCGTTTCCAAGATGAAACAGAAGTCATGAACGTCAATATCTTTGAGCATTTTGTCTGTAAACTCGCCATCAATAGGCGGATTCTCCGTCACATCAACAGATTCAGAATCTGGCTGACTGACAGGAACAATGACATCAGCATCCTCGACCTGCTCAGAAGATTCAGCGGGATGTGCAGACACAGTCTGTGAAGAAACAACTGTGGATGAAATATCAGCCATCTTGTCTTTCACTTCCTGAACCTTCTCCTTGGTTATCATCCTTGCAGGTTTAAGCTTGGGTTTTGTAGTATTATTCGGCATATTCTAAATGTATTAACGATGGAACTTAGGTCTATTCCTTTTCTTCTTCTCGTCATCATCATCGTCATCGCCCCAGTCACTGGAACTGCCACCACCGCCACCTCCTGAGGTCGGAACCACAGTCGGACCAACGGCAAGTTCGACAGCTGCAGCAGCCACGTTGGAAGCAAGTTCGGCAGCCGCGTCGGTATCGAAAAAGGCAGAATCGTTATTATCATCATAGATATTCACGCTACTGTCTTCGACATACTCGTCTTCCTTGCCAAAGGAAACTTTCGGCAGACGGACATCGGAATCCATATCGTCAAACTTGACCTCATGAATCATTGGTTCATCAGGCAACCACTGGTCTTTAGGCAACAGAGCGTTGATGTTGTACAACTGCTGGTTCAACATGTAGAAAGTCAAACTGCGTCGGTCAACTTGATAACCACTCATTGAGACATTGCCTTTGGTGAAGACAACTCCCATGCCTTTGCCACCTTCACGAGGTGCGACCTTGACCTGAATGCCTTGCTCCTTCATACGATCGATGAAATCCTGCCATGTACGACTGCCAGGCAATGCTTTCTGTGCTGCATCAAAGATGGCATACTTGACAACTGCCTTGCCTTTGAGTCGGTCACGGTTGACCTTCATCTTGCCATCGCTCCAGTGAAGACCATAGTGTCGGGTCATCGCCTGACAAATGGCGATTGCCCTTTCTACATCACATCCGTCAGATATGGTCTTGCCGAAATCGTTGACTCGGTTATAGACAACATGCACATGGTCATGGTCGTGGTCATGGTGTCGGAAGATGACAAACTGGGTATCAGTGATGCCCATCTTCTTCATATACTCCATTGCCAGTTTACGCATGAATCCGTCAGTGCAACGATGTGCGTCTTCTGGAGGAAATGAAAGCGCAAAGTGTCCGACACAATTCTGCACTCTTTGGTTCATCATAGCCTGAATCTTGAAAGACTTTGCTATGGTATAGTTGCTCCGAAGATCAACTCCGCGAGAAGCGAGAATTGTTGTGTCCTTGTCCTTGATGTCGTTTGCATAATTGACGATTCCCCCGAAGGTAGAACCGTTACTTATCTTGGGCATCATATCCAGCGGTAGATTATGTCGAGTACACCATGAAGCCTTGAACGCAAATCAAGCATATCCTTTGCCACACTGCTGAAGCCAGCCTTGTTGGCTTGGTATGCCAACTGGTTGAGATTTCCAGCCATGTTAGCAGCTGCCCTGAAATCCTTGGCGAAGTCAGGATCTATAGGAGCCTTGACATAGCCGTTCATAGTCATCTGGTTCATGTACTCGGAGTCAGACATCCTGTTTTCATCAGCAGCGAGCTCGACGCATTTAGCCTCTTCAACAGTGAAGTAAGCCTTCTTGCATACGGTTCGCTTCTGTTCCTCTGCTAAGGGTGGACGACCTCCCTTATGTTTACGAGAAGAGTCTGGGGTTTGGGGTTCTTGGGTATTATTCATAATAGCCTCCTTCACATTTATGTGCCAGCATCTTGATGCTCCCGACCGAAGGGATGGTTGTTTTCTGGGCATAGAAAACATACACTTGCTCCCCAACCCCGTAAAACCCCTTACCGCAAAGCGGTCGTTACGTCTGACGGACATCGTTTCAGCTCTGCTGGATCGTGTCAGATACAAGACTTAACGTAGGTAAAACCAAGGTTATAGCCGTAGGCATCGAAGATGTTTGCAATAGATGAATAGACAGGCTGCAGGACAGGTGGTGAGCCATCGGCAGAGCCATGGTCTTACGACCTCGACAAAGCCTCCAGAAACGGATTTTACGCATGATAGCGGACTGTGGTCAGAGACACCTCGCTGACCTCTGTCTGCTGCGTAATGTCCGAGTAGAAGGATGGTCTCGAATCAATGCCTGGGCGACTCTTACTACATATAATATAGTATGTGTCGCTTGGGCATCCCTTCACCCTTGGGTGTGTCTATGCCGGAAAGCCTGGTTCACTGCTTGTGCCTTGAATGAGGATCAAGAGGTGAAACTGGTCATAAATCCAGCATTGACAAAAGGGAAAAGGGTAAGGCATGGTGTGTCTGCCAAAGGACATCACCATTCTGTTGTTCCTGCAAGGCTCTGAGGATAGGCTATGACAGCGTACAACTGCTGACCATGCCCATCATCAGAGATACCTGTCAGCCCTGCACCTCCTTTCCAAGCGTATCTGCCAACTTGTTCTCCTGAGCAGCAAGATTCGGCAGACGCTTCTTCTTGTCCTTCATGAGCGCATGGAGTTCCGATAAGGCATACGTCTTACGCTTGCCCCAGCGTGAAGGAATCAGATAGCCATTCTTCTCCCAAGTCCACAAGGTGGTCTTGCAGACATGGAATTTAGCAATGACCTCGTCAGTCGTTAAATAGGTCTCGTCCTTTGGAGCCATTGCCAATTCGGCATCTCGCATAGCGATAGTCTTCTCGATAATGGTCTCTGCGAACTGGACAAGATCCTCGCCAGTGACCGTGAAATTCATGCGACCACCAGCCTGAATCATTGAGTATAAATCCATTATTCAGTCTTCATTTGGTTAGTATTAACTGGCACTTGCTGAGTGCCAGCGTTATCAACACCAGAGAAGAGGTCTTCCTGCATGTAACCGCCACGTCTGGCAGTATCAGCGTTGACTCCTTCTCTCTTCTCACCATCATTCTGACTGCCAGCCTTTGCCTCCTTGGTTGTAGCACCCTCGGTTGCAGTAGCCACATTCTGAGTGACAGGTGAGCCTTCCTTCTTCTGCCCCTTATCTTCGCTTGCTCCATTATGCGAAGGTTTAGGGTCGGCAGATACCTTGTCATCAGCCTTTGGAGCATAGGCTGAGATACGGTCTGCCAGATAAGGGAATGAAAGAACCATGAACTTCTTGTGCATGTCGATCGTGAGAACATCACGTTCGGCAAGTCCATTGAGGAAGTCACGAACCTTATCCCTGTGCCAATCCCACACTCGTGCGAGTTCGGAAACCGACGTTACCAGTTGCCCAGGGGTAACGACCAGTGGAGTACCCTCCTTGGTCATTGCACCTGTAGGCTGCTGGCAGGTCTTGTTGAGAAGGTCGCGGAAAGCATCGACTCTCAACACCTCTTTCTTGTGAACTGGACAGAGGTAATCCAGTAGGTCAAGACTCACTGCATGAGTGAGGAAGACCTCATGAGTAAAATGCTTCTGTGACATAGTAAGTATATCAGTGATAAAAGCGGTTGATTCTCTCGGTACCTGATGACCAATCCATTGGTCAGGAGGTGGGGGTATTCATTGAATATGCTTCTTCTTTGATTTGCAGTATTAAAAGGTTTGACATGTGTCCTGTCGGCAGATGCGGTATAGGGACATCTGCCAGACAGAACGTTAGTACATCAGAGCAAGTGTGGCAGAGCAGGTGTGTCAGTTGATCATGTCAACGAGTTCACGCTTCATGTCATCATCGATGGTGCGGTATCTGGCGAAAGCCTTGGAGCCTTCGACATGACCTGACATCGAGCCAATAAGGTCTGGATCCTTGACCTTCTTGTACATGTTGCCGATGAAGGTGCGTCGAGCCATGTGGCTGCTTGCAATCTCATTGAGTGGTCTCTTCACCTCAGTGCGAGTCTTCGGGTCGAGTACCGAAACGATGCGAGTCACATCTGCCATAGTACAGAGTTTCTTGATGTCATCGTTGTACTCCCAATCCTCGAAATAAGGGAGTAGTGTGGTCTTGCGCCAACTGTACCTGTCAAGGATTTCACGAGCCTTCTGGTTCAGCGGAACTCTCACAAGTCTGCCTGAGCTCTCGGCAGTCTTATGTGGGATGTACTCCAAAGCACCATTGACGATGTTATCCTTGGTGAATCTGCCAATATCACCCATACGGCAACCAACACAGCACTGGAAGATGAAGATGTCACGATGGAACTTCAACTGGTTCTTCTCGGCAGACAAATCAAGGTTCCAGATTCTGTCTCTTTCTTCAAGAGTCAGATACCATGGAGTGCCATACGTCGGAGCCTTCAATTCGAAGCGGCTGAACGGCTTTGTCGTTGGAATGCCGTTGAAGTCAACCCACTTCATGACAGTACGAAGGCGGTGAAGAATGTCATACGCACCATTTTCAGACATTTCTGCCCTTGGCTTCTGCCACTCCTTCAGGTCTTCAAAGATCTCAGGATGGTCTTGGAAGATGATATACTCGTCAAGAAGGTACTCCTTGAAAAGATAAAGGTCTTCCTCGGTAATGGCTTCTGCATACATGACATAGCCTTTGCGACGCTTGACATTCTGCATGTAAAGCTCGAAGTGCTTAATCTTCTTGATGATGGTATGCGAGGTATAGATGGTACAGTTAGCCACCTTACGATGGTTATAGTACTCTGTAATCTGATTGGTCAGTCGGGTATCGATGCCATCCTCAGAATAAATCATGTTAGGATGGTGATATAACTGAATGAGGTGCTTCAACCACTTGCCATCAACTCCCTTGTGATACTTGTCATTGATAAGGTCGGTGATTTCCCTGACCTTGCGGTCGAGTTCACGCTTGACTGCATCAGAGACAGTGTTCACACGAAGCTTGTAGCCTTGGCGGTCATCACTCCAGTGATTGGCATTGATGGAGAGTTCGCTGGCAACCTTGATGTCGAGTTTGCCATCACGAATACGGAAGAATATGGTGCTCTTGTCAGTAGTGTTGTTCTTGGCAACCTGCTTCTGACGGATAAATGCTGTAACTTTCATCTTGCTTGTCTTTAGATGGTTAGTTGATTATGATTACTCAATACCTTCAAGTGCATCCCACTTGCAATCGTCATCAATGTGGCGATAGCGACGGAAGGACTTGGAACCTGGCATGTGACCTGTCATTGAGCAGATCAATTCAGGGTCTTTCACCTTCTTGTAGATGTTGGCAATGAAGGTCTTTCTTGCCGTATGGCTTGTAGCAACCATGTACAATGGGTATCGTGTGAACTCCTTTGTATCTGGGTCTCTGGCTGTCACCATGCGGTCAATCTCACAGAGAAGCAGCAGCATCTTGATGCCATAAGCATACATGTTCTTGTTGCGATATGGGAAAAGGCGACCACTGCGCTTGTCCATATTGCGCTCGATAATCTCTTTTGCCTTATCATTGAGAGGAACACGGCAGAAGGAAGAAGGTGCTCCTTCGACTGCATTCTCACGAGTCTTCTGAGGAAGATACTCGATGAAGCCATCCTCAGTGATGTTACGAGTAGTGAAAGCATAAAGGTCTGACACACGGCAACCAACCAGACACTGGAACATGAACATGTCTCGGTAGAGAGAGAGTCCGGGATGCTTGGTAAGGTCAGCATAATAGACCTTGTCACGCTCTTCAAGAGTGAGATATATAGGGTCAGCATAGACATCAGGCTTGATTGTCTGCTTCTTGTACTCCATGTTGGAACTATAGCCGTTCTTGGTCATCCAGTTCATGAAGGCACGGAAATGACTTCTGACGGTCTGCATATAGTTGTTTGTGTACTTGATAGGTGGCTTCTTGTCAATGTGGAACTGACGATACCAGTCATAATGCTCATCATAGTAGATGTACTCGTTCTCGACATACTCATAGAAGTCGTAGAGATCATCTATTGTGAAGGTGTCAGGATAGAGATTGAAGTTTTTCTGACCTTCAAACTCTCGCTTGAACAACTCATAGCGACGTAGTTTCTTGATGGTGGAAAGGTAGCAAGCCTTTCTCCCATGGCTGACATCACAATGCTCAACGTACTTCATGAACCAATCAGGAACTGTGCCTTTGTCAAGGTTTTCAAGTGAAGTGTCCTTCTCGTTGTCCTCGCAAGGCAGAGGTGAGAATGGCTTAGGCTGTTCTGCAACTGGGTGAAGGTAGCCATTGATGGTTTCCTTCAGCCACTTGCCATCACGCATCGGTGTGAAGTCTGCTTCGATAAGTCGGAAGATGTCTTGCAACTTATCATTGAATGCCTTTGTACCGCCTTTGCCCAACTTGGTGGTGCGTCTGTAACCTGGTACTGACTCATCCCAAAGCGTTGGGTCTGCCATGAGGTCGGTGCGTACCTTCAAATCGTTATTGCCCTCTCGTACTCGGAAGATTACCTGACGGAGGTTCTGGTCTTCGCCCTTCTTAGGGGCATTATGTAGTGAAACTGAGATTTTCATTGTGTACTCCTTTTTATTATATGTATTGCGATTGTAGGAGTCCGGCTATCCTTGAAATGCGTCGGCAAAGGTAAGGATTTTCGGACGGATAAACCTTGTTAATTGTTGACTTTCAGTCTTTTATTAAATCTATTTAATTACTCACAAAGAGATTAGACTTTCTAATTAGACCTCATGGTGGGTTTGCATTCATTTGCACATACCAAACTGAGACAGGATTATTGAGTTCAATCCGTTTAGGGTACGTAGATTTGTGGGAAACTCTGGGAAACAAAATCGGTAGTTCCCGACCGAAGTTCCCAACCATCCCGAAGTCATCCCTTTTCGGATGTTTTCCGTTATTTTCCTTTGTTTTACCCATATCGCTGATTTTAAGTTGTTTACATTCAGTTTCAGCCAGTATATGAGTTTAACAGAAATCGCTCGATTTGTTCTTCTTCTACCTCGGAAGGGATTCACGATATTCACCCAGCCCTTGCGGAACTTACCCTTATAGTAGTAGCGCATCGGGATATTGACGCTATACTTGTTCTTCACCTCGTCAGGCATCTGCTCAAAACTCTCGTTCTCGAAGTTGAAGCGGTCTTTCAGGAGACCGTCTTTCAGGTACTTGGAGATATTGTCAAGAGCCACATGGCAAAGAACCGTGCCGACGATAGACATCACGAAATACAACCATGTGCTGCTGTATAAGGTGAAGATATGGGGCGGCCAATGCTGCTTGAAGACCCATACCGACAGGAACATCAGGATGATACCGGCAGAGATGGGATAGATGACCATCGTCTTGGCATTGAACTCCAGGTGCTTCTTGTTTCGGGTGCCTATGCAGGTGACGCAGATGATGAGTAGCGTCATTATCTTGCTATGCAGAATGTGACCATCCTGATAAACGTCCATCAACTTGATACGGTCATGGATGTCCACAAGTACGCCACCCCAAAAGTCAAGCATATTGGGGTCAATGGCATACTCGAAGAACTCCAGTATAACCGATGCGTAGATGAACGTCCGAAATACCTTATACAGACTTTGCAGATCTTTGCTTTCTTCCATATTTTACTCTTCTTTGTTCAAACGGATGCTGATGATTGGACGGGTGGCGAACTGACTATGCTTGTCGGCAGCTTCAAAGCGGCCAGAGGTCAAGCTATAGCGCCAGGCTCTATCTTGGGCTGCTCCGGCAACCTCAGTGCTTGTCCAATACCAGCAATCTTCTTTGTCTATCGGCAACAAGTCGCCGCCACATTGTTCTATGGTGCTATTGACGATTGACTTGGCCAGATAGAGCTTGTACATCTCTGCAACGGAAGGGATAAAGAACTTGGGAGTGACGTTCTTTGCTATAGGTGATGCTATCTGGAAGTAGCGGAGGACAATGGTGTTCTCCTCGCCATCGAATTTCTCTATATCAGCCGATGTCCCCTGCTCAAAGTAGATGGTATCAGGGTCTATGAACTCCTTCTCGGAATAATTCTTCAGCGACACGGCGTATGCTTTGCCGGAAATAACGCCCTGGTTATCTACATAGAACAGAACGGCTTCGGGTATATTGCCTTGTTTGGCGCAGTCCTCGTAAGACATGACTTCGCCGTTGGTGCAATAGACCATTCCCGGTCGCCATGCGTGCCAACTGGCATCCTCGTAGATGTGGTCATCACATGAACTGAGGAAAGGGATTGCCGCAAGCAATGCGATTATGTATTTGATTGTCTTCATTGTGCTTCTGATTTATCTTGAACCTGTTGGTATCTTAAAACCTATGACCACTCCTGTGCGGAAGAGGTCTTTGCCATTGATGCAGAGGTCAGACTTTACTTGCCAGTAGAGCTGCCAGCCACGGCGCAGGACATAGTTCTGCTCATAGCCGACAGTCACCCAGCCGACAAGCTCGTCGGTGTCACTACCCATGCTGCCACCGAAGCGAAGGCTGCCATAAGCATTCTTGGCACGATAGACGCAAGGCTTATAGGCAACGCCCAGGCCCCATGTGCGATAGTTCTTCCAGAAGGAGTCCATTGTGATGTGACCTGCCTCCTTGTCCTTGTCATACTTGATGTAATAGTTGGCAAAGTATTCCCATGCGTTATGGTTTTTAGTCTCGTGCTCCACCGACAAGGTGGCATCGAAGCCTCTCTCATACAACGCTCCCACACCGAAGTTGATGCGGTTACTGTTGTTCTGGGCATATCCTGCTGTGGCTACTGCCATAAGCATAAGCGCCAGCAGCTGTTTTCTGATGATGTTGAAAGTCTTCATAGGCCATTAGTGTTCATAAAGTAAAACCTTGTTGAATGAGTCGGCACTGAGCACATCCTCATACTCTATATCGAGACTGATGGTGCGTCCGCTGACCTGCCTCTCGCTGAGTTCGATGGTGAGAATCTTGTCGTTAGGGAAGGTCATCTTCTTCACCACAATGATATTGCGGTAGCCGAACTGGAACGACTCTGAACTGTCCAGAGTAAACTCAGGCGTGAGTTCAATGGTCTGGACTGTCGTGGATTTGGAGGTTTTCTTGTCGTTGAGCTTCACCTTCAGCTGGTCAATGTCGAAACGGATGTTCGTGCGGTTATCCACCGAGAAGTCTAAGAAGAAGTATTCTCCCACGCTGTAGATGTTGTTCAGCCGCATGGTCATGCGATGACGTTTGGTGGCCACATTGCGATAACGAGCCGGAGAAGTCCATATCTGACGGGCATAACGTGCCATGTCCTCAGTAGACATACTGACGGCAGGATTGTTATAGGCTGTGCGCTCGTCCACCTCGATGGTCTTGTCGGCGACGGCTTCATCCTGATGGGAGGTGTAGATAAGGCCGTACTGGGTGCGGTATCGCTCCGTGACTATCGTGACAATGGCCAGAATGTCTCCGT
>OBLI01004063.1_pt1 | contig 10747 bp, 6 predicted proteins | sample 1519701 | NCBI WGS metagenome assembly OBLI01 (sample SAMEA3663005, study PRJEB22513) | pig gut metagenome | biome: pig gut; feature: pig-associated habitat; material: faeces | place: France | collected 2012 | reverse complement strand
GTCTTGAGATACATCATTCTGAACACGCTGTCGGTAGCCTCGCAGTTTTCCATCAATATATTCCTTACGCCTCCACTCATCTCGCTTCCGATGCCAAGCAGGCAATGTCCTTTTACTATCTTGCAATTGCGCACCACAACGTTTTCAGTAGGCTGTCCCACGCGCCATGCGTCCCTGTTGCGTCCCGACTTAATGACTACAGCATCGTCGCCCTGGTCGAACTGACAATTCTCAACGAGCACGTTCTTTGTCATTTCAAGGTCTATGCCGTCGTTGTTATGGTTGTGCGCATAGACATTGAGGTTGCGCGCTATTCCCCCATTGCACAGAAAGAGATGTATTGTCCAGAATGGTGCGCCATTGATGCTAAAGCCGTCGAGCAGGATATTCGAGCATCTGTTAAATTGTATGAGATGAGGTCTCATGTTATTCTCGCCTACCGCCATCTGGCGTTGCTCCACCGGCACATCAGTAGAGCCCCATGTGTATAGTTGCTTTGAAGCCTCGAGATGCTCCTTCGGGCGCTTGAACCAAGGTGTCCATCCTTTGATGCGCGGCTGGAGTTTTCCCTTGCCTGTTATTGCGATGTTGTTGCAGCCGAAAGCATATACCAAAGGAGAGTAGTTGAAACACTCCAATCCCTCCCATGATGTCTGTACGGCAGGCAGGTAATCTTTACTGTTGTCAGAAAATTCTACTACGGCGCCTTCCTCAAGACGAAGGTTGACATTGCTCTTCAGGTGGATGGGACCTGTGAACCACACTCCTGCGGGCACCACTACGACTCCACCACCAGCCTTATTGCATTTGTCGATAGCCTTGGCTATGGCCTTAGTATTGTCGAACGTGCCTCCAGGTTTGGCCCCATACTTGTTGATGGGGAATTTCCTGTCCGGAAATACGTATTCCTTTACAGGCTCCATGTCGAAAGGAGCTTTCACTTCGTGCAGTATATACTGCGGAGTCTTATCGCCATCGGCATAAGCTATGGTAGAAACCATCCCGGCCAGGGCAATGAGGCTTGTGAATAATAAATTTCTCATTATATTTATCTTATGTTCAAAGTTATCATCACTTCAGCAGTCCCAACATCCATGCTGCACATTTCTCCTGGCTGCTTGCGAACCTCCAATGTCCGCTGGTGGGGGTGACATCCTTAACTTTGGAAGCCGAGATCTCATTCCATGCCGCCCACACGGAGGTCGGCGAGCAAGTATCATCGCTATATCCCCAGCTCATGAACACTGGGACTTTTACGCTCCTGGCAAAGTTCACGACATCGAAATAGCGTAGTGTTTCAGCAGCCTTATCATCAGGAACGCCGAGGTCTCCATCACCATAGAACTTTGAGAAGAACTTCGGCCATCCCCCTGCCCTATTGTGATGGAACCCCAGCAAGTCGCAGAGAGCGGGATAAAAGGGCGCACACATCGTTACCTTATCGTTCAAGGCCGCCGTGACAAGAGTCAGAGCACCTCCCTGCGAGCCTCCTGTCACGATAACGTTCTTGCCATCCCAGTCGGGCAGCGAGCACAGGAAGTCGACCGCCCTCGCACATCCGACATACACATCTTTATAATAATATGACTCCCTCGCAGCGATGCCTCTGCCAGTATATCCTGAGCAGTTTTGCTTGCGGACGGCATCATACACAGAGTCGGGCAGGCGCTGGTCGTTGCCATGAATCTCAATCTTCATGTATATCATCCCCATTTTAGGAAAATAATCAGAAGGGAATATCTTGTTGCTGCCAGCACCTGGCGGCACCAGCACTACAGGATGCTGTTTGCCGTCAAGAGGACGAGTTAGGTAGCCGTATATCCACTTGTCCATACCAACACGCAGCCTCACGAGCTTCGTCTCCATCTTGTCATCAGACGCTTCGGGGACATCATAGTACTCAGGCTGCAAGTCAACCGTCCTTGCCTTCTTCAGCGTCTTATCCCAGAAAGTATCAAAATCGGATGGCATATCAGTAAACGTTCTGATACGTTCCGGCTCATAGGCCACCTTATACAAGTCGCGATACCGCTTGCCATCGAGTATGAACTCATAATTGCACGCCATAAATCCCGGCTCTGCCATAGTGCCGATATTTATAACGGCCTCGCCATTACGAAAAACTGTAGAATCTGCATGCTCGGGGAGAAACATCTCTGGTCCTACCCGATACCTTACTACTACTCCGTCTACTGGCACGCCACCCCGCTGCGCTATTATGCGTAGTGAAGATTGCTGTCCGAGCATGTAGCAGCAATCCGCATGGTCGGGGACAACCATTACCTCTGCGAAATTCTTACGCGGAGCACCAAACTCCTGCCTGAAAGACTGTGCGAAAGCTGTTGTAGAGAAAATAAATGTCAGTAATAACCAAACTATACACTTCATTTGTTTTAGTAGAATGTTTATTATTTGAACGGACGTGACGTTGTATTATTGTGCATACGAGAATATTTGCAATAACAAAAAGAGTATGCACCAGTTTGATGGAGCATACTCTTCCCATAAAATGTATCTATAAACAATAGACTTTCACCTTTCAGAGGTCCAGTTCAGGTGCCTTCTCAGCTCCAGCAGCAGCCTCGAACTTCTCCATCTTCTCGAAGCCGAAGAGTCCTGCCACGAGTGCATTTGGCATGGTCCTTACTGTCTGGTTGTAAGTCTGCACGGCGGCATTATATTTCTGCCTTGCCTCGTTGATGCGGTTCTCCGTGCCCTCGAGCTGTACTTGCAGTTCACGGAAATTCTCGTTGGCCTTCAGCTCAGGATAATTCTCAGCTATTGCCATGAGCCTTCCAAGCGCTGAAGCGACATTGCCCTGCGCCTTCTGGAAAGCGGCGAACTTCTCAGGAGTCATGTTCTCTGCATCAAGTTTTATCTGCGTAGCCTCAGCCCTTGCCTTGGTTACGGCATCGAAAGTTTCCTTCTCGTGAGCCGCATACGCCTTGACAGTCTTTGTCAAGTTTGGCAGCAGGTCAGCACGTCTCTGATAGGTAGCCTGAACATCAGCAAGAGCCGTGGTGGCACCCTCCTGTTTTGTAACCATACCGTTGTATGCAGAGATACACCACAGAACGGCAATGACAATAACACCGATAATGATAATAGTACTTTTCTTCATGTTGGAATTTTATTTAGAGTTATTATAATCTATGGACTAAGGGCGAAGGACTAAGGACTAAGGACTAAGGACTAAGGGCGAAGGACTAAGGACTAAGGGCGAAGGGCGAAGGGCGAAGGGCTAAGGGCTAAGGGAGTTGCTGTCACCAGCCCCCGCTTGAGCCACCTCCGCCGAACGTACCTCCTCCGAAGCTTCCGCCTATAGGTCCGCCACCGCCTCTGGAGCCGCCACCCCCCATGAATATGAACGGTGGGAAGTCATCCCTGTCATTGCGTCGGTTACGGTTATTGTTGTTTAACTTCTTGATGTCCACCCATGGTTTCTTGAGAATGCCCATCTGCAGCAGGACGAACTGAATGAAGAAGAACAAAGGTATGCTAAAGAACAGTATAAGCAATATGATGATGGATATCCACTCCCCCTGCGTCATCTCCTCGCCCTCCGTATCTTTAGGCAGAGGCAACTTTCCCGTCTTGAACTTTGCGAGCAAAGCCTGCGATGTTGCGAGAACGGCTCCGTCGGAGTTGTTGGCCTTCATGTTCGGTATGATATACGCTCTTGCAAGCCTGTCACACTCCACGTCTGTAAGGTCGGCCTCCAGTCCCTGTCCCGGTGAGACGGTATATCTTCTGTCCTTCACGGCAATCACTATGACGAGTCCGCGGCGTGTATTCTTGTCACCCACGCCATACTTGTTGCCCAAGTCCTGTGCAAGCCTATAAGTATCACCACTCTTCACCCTGTTGACGATGACAAACACCGACTGTATGCCGCATCCCCTGCGTAAGGAATCGAGCACCTTGTCGGCCGAGTCACGGCATGCCACAGACAACAGTCCATCAGGGTCACAGACATATTTAGTCCTGTCCTTTAGATGAACCATCTCAAGATTGTCTACCGTCCAGACATCAGCCACGGTTGACAATGGCCAGAGAACCATAAAAGCCAAAAATGCAGCAAGTATTCTAAAGCGCATACAAGTTCTTTTTTCCGTTTATTAGTTGAGATATATAAATTACACCTTATTATATATATATTTAACCGAGTACCACGTCGAGAATCATCATCAGCACAAAGCCAGCGGCAAAGCCAATGGTGCTTAGATTGCTGTGCGGATGTTCGGAAGCCTCTGGTATGAGTTCCTCTACTACCACATAGAGCATGGCACCTGCTGCGAATGCCAGCGCATAAGGAAGCATGGATGTCATGACAGAAGCCAGCATAATGACGAGCAGTGCACCTACAGGCTCTACGAGTCCGCTCAAGGCCCCTATTGCGAAGCTTCGCTTCCTGCTGTTGCCTGCCGCCCTCATAGGCATGGACACTATCGCGCCCTCAGGGATGTTCTGTATGGCAATACCGATGGACATGGCCAGAGCAGCAGCCACGGGAATATCCATTCCAGAGGTCATGGCTCCATAGAGCACTACCCCTACCGCCATACCCTCCGGCAAGTTGTGGATGGTGACGGCAAGAGCGAGCATTGTCGTGCGTGAAAGATGCGCCCTTACACCTTCAGGCTTGTCCTCGCCTGCATGGACGTGAGGGATAAGCATGTCGATGAGCAGCAGGAATGCCATTCCCGCTAAAAATCCCACAGTAGCCTGGACTACGCTACCCTCGCTCATGTCGAGAGACGGAATGAGCAGCGACCATACCGATGCCGCCACCATCACTCCCGATGCGAAGCCAAGCATCGCCTTCTGTGCCCGTGCCGGCATCTTGTCGCCAACAAGAAACACACACGCAGAACCAAGCACGGTACCCATAACGGGTATAGCCAGACCGAGAATCAATGCCGATTGTATCATTTTATCTTAGCCCAAATCCACAATACCAGAACGGCACCCACCACGGCAGTTCCTATCTGCCCGATGGTTCCATCCCACGACACTCCGAGCCAGCCAAGGACGTTGCCTCCGACCCATCCTCCAACAATACCCAGCAGCAGGTCGACAAGGCAGCCCTGGTTGTTATGTTTCATAATCTTGCCAGCTATCGCGCCTGCGACTATTCCTATTACAATTGTCCAAATCATAAATTAAATCCATAAAAATTCAAACAAAAGCCTTCAAAAGGCTCTACCTATAAGCTACAGCCACCATTATAGGCAGCGTACCCGTGCAAAGATAAGAAAAAAAGATGATAAAGACATTAATATTAAACCAAAAACGGCATTCTTTAATATTAATTTCATATAAGTTTCGCATGTGCTCCGCTCGGCTTTGCCGCTTCGCTTTGCGAAGAACTTTGGGAGTTAAAAGGAGTTATGAGAATTTATCGCTCCCTTTGGTCGCTTAGGAAGTTAAAAGACAATAGTAAAAGCCTGGCTTAAACATACGTCATTTATCTCCATTTATCTCCCTTTATCTCCTCTTTACTACTTGCTAAAGTTGAGTTAATTTCATATAAAGGGCTAAGGAGTAAGGGCTAAGGTTTATAGTCTAAACCTTAGCCCTTAGTCCTTAAACAGCGTTATAACAACAGGTAGCCTGTAGATTACTCTTACTCTCCCTTATTTATCACCACTTTACGCCCATTTATTATGTAAATACCATTCTGTGGGTTTGCTACCGGATAACCAGATAGGCTGTACGGGATGGTTTTACCAGGCAATTGATAGACAGGAGAACTAATTCCATTCTCAACATTGCCAAGATAATAGAGTTGGAAATAATCTACACGGAAGGTACCTGTCTCACCAGAGTTGTCTGTGCCGCCACTTGCCATCTTATTGCCGGTACGAATACCAACACGTACATCAGAAGCACTGGTAACATCAAAGTCTACATACATATTCTGCAGCGTGTTATAGTCGGATGTTCCAGCATGAGCAGCGAAGGTGTTATGTTCTCCCTGGGTAAACACACTTGCGGCATAGTCTGACTCCTTGCCAAAATACTGCACATTTTGGTCTGCAAACATTCTCAAAGTTCCCAGGAAACCTGATTTACACCCCAGACGACAACTGAGACGATAGTGCCCTGGTTCCAAATTACTGATAACCTGATAGAGTTCAAAGTCACTTGGCATTGGTTTGTTATAGAACCAGCAAGAGTTGTCGCCATGCTTGTTCGCACCATCACTGTTAATGCCACGTGAGTTGCCAGGGAAATCCTTGTTCGTACTCCATCCATAAGGTACGCCCCGCACCGTAGCGCCACCAGTATTCACTACCCCTTTCTCCGACAATTCAAAGTCTGCATTCACCATATACTTCTCGGTCAGAGTGGCATCAGCAGGCTGTTCTATGGCTATTTCACACAGAGCAATACCCGGATCCATAAGGTAAACCCGCAGTTTTACGACCCCATCGGTAGTTGCCTCATAGGAAAGGCTCTTTCCTGCAGACCATCCACGCAGCACGTTCTGGCTCCACACACTGGATGTTGCAGTCGTTGCAATGCTGAAAACCGATGGTGATGCCTGTGTATCAACAAACTGAGTAGCATATCGCAGCGTCCATCCGGCATGTAGTGGGAATGTAGGCAGGAAGTGAAGTGTTATGGTATTCTCACCAGTCTTGACAGGTAATGAATACTCCACGTAAGGAGCATCAGTGGGCCGGCTGTAACTGGTAAGATCCATAGGCCATACGCACACAGCCTTTGACTGCATACCAAGACCGTCAATACACCTTACAGACATGCTGGAACTGGTGTAGGAGGCAGCAGGCACGGTGATGTATCTACCTTCCTGAATATCAACCTCAACAGGGCTGACATCTGCAGCAGTAGCAACGGCAGGCTTACTGAACGCAGCCTGTCCACGTGGTGCAGCACTCATGATTTTATTCCACTTTCCGCCAGCAATCTCCGTATTGTATTTCTTTGTCAGCGCCTGAATCTCATTATATGCGTCAGTAGCTTCTGCAGCATATTGCAGCGCTGTTACACCATGTCCTGCGCCTGCCTCTGTGAAACTTTGTCGTGCTCGAAGATGCTTAACATTCATCAGGTAGGCCCCCATCACAGGATATTCCACAAGTTGGAAGAAAGCATCTTGCAAATCAGCACGAATACATCCCCTCACAGCCTCTACGCGGTCGGCAATAGCCTTATAGTCAGCAATACGTTGGTTTATCTCTTCGTTAGTATAAGTGACAAACGAGACATGCTCCGGTTTGCCAGCTGCTGCCAATCGGTAATACTCCTGTTTTATTGCCCCAATCTCGTCCGCCACATTATTTCCGAAAGTTTTTGCAGCCCATTCGCGGCTCCATCTTGCAGCTTTGACAGGTCCCCATGCTTGTATGTCCCATGCCAAGTCCATACAGAACTCCAATTCTGCCTCAGCAGGCTTGATGTCTCCCACGTTGATAATCCACAGGCGCTGTATTCCCTGCTGATAACCACGCGTCAACTCATAACTGATTTGCGACGGGCCGATGGAAGAAAGCCAGAGATAATCCTGCGGCGATCCCCAGTAACTGATATGGTAGTATATGCCGTTAGAGCCGGAACGAGCCTGCTCTGCATCGGTAGGCATCTGGCGTATGAAACCGTGATTATCGTCAACCCATGTCAACGTTACATCGTCTGGCACCTTCAAACCTGCATTGTAAGCATCCAGAACCTCCTTATACGGAATGAATGTCTGTGGCACCTGCGTCACATCCTCGTTAACAATATCATGAATGAGACTGCGCTGGAAGGAAATAATCTCCGACAGTCCGGTAGCAATATTGCCCGCGCCACTGTATCCCTGTATTGCTCCATCGTGGACACCACGCATTCCCAGCGTGTACATCACATCCTGATTCTTGCTTTCCACCACACGCTGACGCCAGTATTCCTGAACACCGGATGGATTCGTTGCATAGTTATACGCCGAACTGCCTGCAGTCCATTCGCCCACATTATTGCGAAGCATAGGTTCGCAGTGACTCGAACCGAGAATAATATCATACTGCGCCGCCAATTGTGGATTTTCTTCTATTTTCCAGAAAGCAGTGCTGCATGGATGCATAGCTGGCCACATAATGTTGGCACGCAAGCGCAACAGCAACTCAAATATTTTCTCGTATGTCCGTGGACCTATATTCTTGATATCAGTATCCATATTCGATGCAGCCCAAGGCTCCAATCCCCAGTCCTCGTCATTGATAAATATTCCACGGAAGCGGACAGAAGGTTCGTCAACGTTAAGTATTCCTTCCGTAGCATAAAGCGCACTGCGTGATGCAGGCCTTACATCAGCCCACCACACCCATGGTGATACCCCCATCATACGTGACAGTTCAAAGACACCATATGCCGTTCCTCTAGGTGTACTGCCAGCAATTACCAACGCCTTCTCTATGCCTTCCGCTGGATTGCTGACTACCTGAAGCGTATAAGCCTCCCACTTACCTTCTATAGCGGCAACATCAAGTTTTCCTATCTTAGCAAGATCATCTATGAATATGCTTCCACCGAGAGTTCCTACTATGATAGGCGTAGCACCTGCCGTCAGTTCGTTACCAACTGTCGGCTGAAGGTTTGTGATCATCTTCACATCGCCACAGAGTGCCTTGGCTGCTATGCCCACAACGCTATGGTCGGTTTTATCAAATACAATAGGTGCGATATGCTCATTATCGGCTATGGTCAGGGTTCCGTCATCCTTGCTGTCCACAATTTTTATCACTGATACACTCTCACCTGTCTCGTGTGCTTCGGTAATGGCGAGTCGCACATCTGTAAGTTGTGTGTTCCAACCGTTCTCGCCACGCAGTCTGATGATCAGCTTGCCGTCAATCATTTCACACGTTGCATTTACCTCTGCCCCACTGACAGACACTTCGTATGTGCCCTCAGGCATATCAGTGATGGTCTGGCTCATCTCCGTATAGTCTGCGCCTTTATCCACCTTCCATCCCATAGGGCAAGTAGCCTGAATTGCATTATACCAGCAGTCACCTTCCGTGAAAGCATGATTGGTAACAGCAAACGTGGCATCAGCAGGTTTCTCTGCTGTGACAAGTGCCTGACGTGCCTCCTTTCTCAATCTTCTGACCTTGGCATCAACCGCCGACAACGTGTTGGGAACAGTCTCATCGGGATAAATCAAGCTGAAAGCATGGCGGGCATAGTCAAGAGTTGAAGAGTATGCTCCTGCCAACGTCTGCGGATTAGCATTGACTGGTATGCCTATGTCATTGTTCATGGCTATCTGCTCAGCCACGCAACGGGCAGTGATGTATGCTCCAAACTGACAAAGATGCGTATTGTCTATCTCCTTGCCTGGGAAGTATTCGTGAAGAGCGCGCGAGCCTTCCACACCAGCGACATTCTCATACTGACTGCTTAACGTCTCCATGTCAATAAGCTGGACACAGAGTTCCGAAGCCAGTTCACGCATTGCCTCTGCGTATGCCACATGTTCACTCTCGATATTTCCGTCACTACCAAAGATTCTGCGCACGATAGGGGTAAGCAGCACAGGAGTAGCTCCCTTACTGCGGGTATCATTGATAAAGCGTGTGAGATACTGTTTGAACGTCGTTTGCGGATCTGTATGCAGCGAGCCATCGGTTTTCTCGTCGTTGTGCCCAAACTGAATAAGAACAAAGTCCCCCTCTTTCAGAGCACTACACACCGTATCCCATCGTCCTTCTTTAATAAAACTAAGTGTACTGCGACCATTAACCGCATGGTTGCTCACAGTAGCCTTCGATGCATCAACAAACCATGGCAACAGCATGCCCCAGCCACGCTCCGTGCTGCCCTCTGACTTATTTGCCATTGTTGAGTCACCGATAGTATAAACCGTTATCTTCTGCGTCGGATTATCATCAAATGCTATGCCACGCAATGTAAAACGATACGCCGTGAGCTTACCGGGATACGCGACTTGGAAGAAGTAGTACACATGGTCTGCATCCACCTCCTGTGTCCACTCTGTTGTCGCGGCATCCCAAGCCATTATCTTGGCAGAGATGATCGTCGAAGGATCATTCTTGTCACACGTCAGGAATACTATTGGTTGCGATGCATTTGCAGAGGCCTTGCCACTGATGATGACGGCGCCGGCCTTTGTCGGCTTTATCATCACGAATGCCCCGTGGGTCGGAACAGGTCCGAATGGAGCTGTGGCCGAAAACGACGTGATCAACCCCTCTGTCGTGCCATCCGTTGAAGGCATCTGCGCCGGCAGCAGACCTTGGTTGCCCGCATGCCATGTCCAGTTTACAGCATCGTCTGCAGCAGAACCCAATGTAGCAACAACACCATTCAGCCTTACCGTCGAACCACTACCGCATTCATCGCCTGCCGATGCAGTCCACGATGTCTGTGTATCACTACCAAACTCTACTATCGCTGCCGGTAAATGTATCGTACCAGCAATCACCATTAACAGAATAACAATATATCTCAAATTCTTCATAACAACCTTGCTGATTGTTCGTAACGTACTGATAATCAACACTGATTGGAATGATAAAATGACGAAAGAAACAAATTAGGAACAACATAATTGAGAAAACCCCCAAAAAAAGTATGGGAAAACAAAAATTAACATGGAAAACAACGAAATTTTTCCGATTTTGGCATTCATAAATCAACTACAAAAGAAGAATCTTATAAGTAGGCACATCTGTTTTCATTTTAACAGAATATAGTGATATGCAAGATAAAGGTAACT
>OBLI01004062.1_pt1 | contig 10752 bp, 6 predicted proteins | sample 1519701 | NCBI WGS metagenome assembly OBLI01 (sample SAMEA3663005, study PRJEB22513) | pig gut metagenome | biome: pig gut; feature: pig-associated habitat; material: faeces | place: France | collected 2012 | reverse complement strand
AGTGCGTTGAAAATGACAAACTTGGAAGTCATTTGGCTCTTTGTTCTATTTTCGCTATGATGTATCTTTCCCCTTATTCAATAAGACTTTCTTGCAGCTCCCTGTACAAAGCTCACAGATTATATTTACATTTGCACCTGGAACAGTTTAGGCGCTGAGGAAGAAGTAATGCCAGCGTAAATGTTGCCGCCTATAATTTCTACGTGAAGTTTCTTCTGTTTCAGTAACCAATATTGAAATAACTCCCCAAATATGGAAATTCGGAAAATTCATCACAAGTTGTATTGGCTTTGCTGCCTGACCCCCTTGTTTCTTGCGTGTGGCAATAAACAGACAAGTGGAAACAATTGGCTTCAAGACGATGATGTGAAAATCGCCATTGATGAGACTTTTCGTCCCATTATGCAGGATTTGTCAGACACCTATGGCATGGCAAATCCTGAGGCCAATATGAAACCCCTCTTTGTCAGTGAAGATTCTGCACTTCGCCTGTTGGTCAATGACAGCTTACGTTGCTGTATCGCCACAAGAGGTTTGAGCGATAAAGAAAAGCTCGTGGTTGAAGGTCATCACCTGGGTGTCAGTCAGGCATTGATAGCTACAGATGCCATAGCCCTTATCGTCAACAAGGAATGTAAAGACTCGCTCATTACTTTAGACGAGGTGAAAAGTATTGTTTCGGGGAAGATTACCCGTTGGGAACAATTGAAACATCATAGTCGGCAAGGCGAGTTGAAATTAGTGTTTGACCATTCAGGTTCCAGTACCGTGCGATACATGAAGGACTCTCTTTGCAACGGTCATGATCTGCAGGGTAATGTTTATGCTTCTGAAGGAGGTACCAACCAGTCCGTGATAGAAATGGTGAAGGCAAATCCCAATCTTATCGGTGTAATCGGTACCAATTGGCTGAAAGGTGATGCCGCAGCACCGTTGGCCGACTTTTCCGGTTTGCAAGTTGGCGTGATGCGCGTAAGCCGTACTGATGACGCATTTGCCAAATACGTAAGGCCCTATCAATACTACATAGCCACGGCAGATTATCCTCTATTGCGCAGTGTGTATATCATACATACCGATCCGCGCAGCAAATCCTTTGTCCGGAGTTTCTACTTCTTTGCCAAAGGCCAGAAAGGGCAGACCATTATTTGCAACAATTCCCAACTGCTACCCATTGCGCCCGTGCAAATTAAGAATGTAAGCGTTGACTGACAATCATATTCCCCGTTCTGAAGCGGGCGTATTCGTAGGCGCAACCATGGGGTTTTGAAAAATGTAATGTAAATAAAATTTTTTCCTGCGTAGTTTCTATTTGAATTATTTCTATATTTGCAAGGTTTTAGTTGCGTAGCTGTAACTATTCCACATTGGCTGAAAGCTCCCTTTGGGTCACACTGAGGCACTTCAAGGATAATTTGTAGGTGCAAAGGGTAGGGGCCTCGGCCGAATTTCAGGCTTTTCAGAAAATCATAACAATAGTAATATGAAGAAGAATATTTTTCGCGTACTCGCATTTTCCGCCCTTCTTGCCATGGGCGTTAACGGTGCACAAGCCCAGAGAAGTTACGATTGCCCTCCTTTGAATGAGGAGTTTAAGACAATGGCCGAGCAGGTAGTCCAGTTGAATATGGATGACCCTGAGAAGGCCAACAAGGTGTTCATGAACTTGACAAAGAAAATCAAGAAGAACAAGGAAGACCTTGTAGCCGTTGGTACCTACTTCTTGGAAAACGACAACTATCCCGCAGCTAGCCAGTGCGCCAAAGCTGTTTATGATTTAGACCCCACTTACATTCCCGGTTTGATGTTTTCCGGCGAGGTATTCATGAAGGCCCAGCGCTGGGGTGATGCCGGACAGAAGTTCGATGAAGTTCTCTCCATTGACCCTGTCAACGTTTCTGCCTTGAAGCGTAATGCTTTCGTGTACAAGAATGTGAACCCCCACGTGGCCATTGATGCTCTGAACAAAATCAAGGAAATCGACCCGAGCTATACAGAAGCAGACCGTAATTTGGGCGATATTTATTACAAGCTTGACAAGTATGGTGATGCCATCAAGAGTTATGGGGCTTATTACGCTGCCGTTCCCAAGGAAGAAGGTAAGTTGGACGTAGGTTCTTGCGAAAACTACCTTCAGGCTCTCTTCTCTATGTCTGCTGCCGATGACACCAACTTAGACAAGATGATTGAAGTGGCCGCCGTGTTGAAACCCCTGGCACCCAACGATATCCTCATCCCCCGTATGGATTTCTTTGCCAAGTTCAAGAAGATCGAGCTGGCCATGGACTATGATGGCGCGGTGGCTGCCGCAGAAGAGGCCGCTTCGTACATCAAGAACAAGCAATTTGCCGATTCCGTTTACTTCTATATGGACTATGACTTTGCCGGACAGCTGGCCAAGGAGCAGGGCAATCTGGGTGAAGCCATCAATTACTATCTCTTGGCTGTAAAGGATTTGGAAGCCAAATACCCTGAACTGACCGAGGATAAGAAGAAGGAAGAAAACGTGAATAAGCGCGGTTCTTATTATTACGAACTCTCCAACCTGTATGTTCGCAACAAGCAGGCTGAACAGGGTATTGAAATCTTCCAGAAGTATTTGGAACTGCTGGGCGACAAGGCCGATATCTCCGACCGTTATATGCTCGGTACCAAATATTTGGCTGCTTACCAACAGCAGGACATCACGCCTGAGAAGAAGGCTGAGTTTTTTACCAAGGCCGATGAAGCTTTTAAGGCTGTGATTGAATCGGGAGCCGAAAACCGTCTGCCTATTGTGTTGGCTTACCAGCAGCGTGCCCGTTTGAACAACACGGATACCCAAAAGCCGCTTGACATTGTGCGCGATTATTACCAGAAGGTGATTGAAGAAAGCAATGCTCCTGAAGTGGAAGCCAAAGCCAAGAATGCTCGATTTGAGGCTTGCCGTTATCTCTTCTTCTACTATGTGGCCATTGATACCCCCAACAAGGAAGAAGCTACCAAGTATGCCGAAATCGCCAAAGGTATCAACCCGGAAGACAATTTCGTAAAGGCTGCATTTGAGCACATCGCCACGATGTAACAGCGTTTCATACAAATCAAATTCTTTAGGATGATGGAATTGTCCCTGCTTCTTCTTTGCTGTTCTTGCAATGGTAATGGGGTAAAGGAAGGACAATTTCATCATTTGCTTTAAACACTGATTTTCCCTCAAAATCAAGGGAAAATCTCTTGACAGAGCCCCTGATGCAGGGAGAATGCAACCTTCATTCCTTATCATTCGGACCGGGTGTCCTGTATTTTTTGTTTCCAAAGCTAAAGAAATGTGATGATTTGTAGAGTTGGCTTGCCATTTTTACAAAATTAGTTCTATCTTTGCCACACCAATCCAATCATTTCTAATAATCTAAATAACTATGAAGTTTACAAAGTATTTTGTTGCTGCGTGTGCAGTTGCTCTTTCTTTGAGTGCCAACGTAATGGATGCGCAATCCCTTTCGCCTTCTACCAAATGGCATTGGAATAAGGGAACTATCGTGGTAGACACGCCTCAGCGTCCCGCCGGTCAGCAGGATGTTCTTAACCTGACCGCTCCCAAAATCCAGAATGTTCGTGTGGCTTTTGTGGGTTTGGGTATGCGTGGCCCCGGTGCCGTCAATCGTTTCTGCCATATTCCCGGTGTGCAGATTGTAGCCCTTTGCGACTATGAGGAAGCACGTGCAGAAGCATGTCAGGGTTATCTGAAGAAAGCCGGTTTGGCACCCGCTGCCATCTATTCCGGTGAGAAAGGTTACGAAGAAGTTTGCAAGCGTCCGGATGTAGACCTCGTATATGTTGCCACCGACTGGGATCACCACTTCCCCGTAGCTAAGTGTGCGCTCGAAAATGGCAAGCATACCGCTATCGAAGTGCCTTCTGCCATGAACCTTGAACAGTGCTGGGACCTTATTAACCTCTCTGAGAAGACCCGCAAGCACTGTATGATTTTGGAAAACTGCTGCTACGACTACTATGAACTCAACGCGCTCCAAATGACTCAAGCCGGCGTGTTCGGTGAAGTACTTCGTGCAGAAGGTGCTTATATCCACAACTTGGATGATTTCTGGGATTATTATTGGAAAAACCCCGCCAACGACCCCGATAAATTGGGCTGGCGCATGAAATACAACATGGAGAACCGTGGCGACGTTTATGCCACTCACGGCCTTGGCCCCGTTGCCCAGTGCTTGAACATTCACCGTGGCGACCGCTTTACTACCCTCGTTGCGATGGACACCAAGTCGGCTCACGGTAAGGCTTACGTGGAGAAGAAGACCGGCAAACCTTGTAACAACTTCCGCAATGGCGACCACACCACAACCTTGATGCGTACGGCTGAAGGCAAGGTGGTTGAAATCCAACACAACGTGATGAACCCCCAGCCCTACAACCGCTTGTTCAAGCTCACCGGTACGAAAGGCTATGCCACCAAGTACCCCTCTGAAGCCATCGCCCTTGACCAGAGCCAGCTGGCCGCCAGCGGCGTGAAGCCCCAGGTGGACAACCTCACCAGCCACGGCTTCCTGCCCCAGGCTGAATACGATGCTTTGATGAAGAAGTACCAAAGCCCCATCATCACCAAGTATGGTGAAATTGGACGTGAAATGGGTCATGGCGGTATGGACTATATGATGGACGCTCGTATGGTTTACTGCCTCCAGAACGGTCTTCCCCTTGACATGGACGTTTACGACCTCGCCGAATGGTGCTGCTTGGCAGAACTCGGCACCTTGTCAATGGACAACAACTGCGCCAGCGTAGAATTCCCCGACTTCACTCGTGGTAACTGGAAGAAAGTGAAAGGCTACAAGCACGCCTATGCTCCCGCTGCAGACGAGGCTGCCGTTGAAGCTGCTGCCAAAGCTTTCACCGCTGCTCAGAAAGAAGCCGTTGCCGCTAACAAACTTTGGGATTTGTATGACAATGTGAAGAAAGCTGACGCAAAAACCAAAGTTAAGGCCCAGAAGGCTTATGACAAGGCTGTTGCCAAAGTTCAGGCTCAGGTACGCAAATCTTGCTGTGCAAAAAAATAACAGAGCATAATTAAATATTCCAAGCGGCGAAATTGCTGATATGTATTGGCCATTTCGCCGCTTTACCATGTTTTATAGGCTCCCTTTTGTGCTATTGCCCTGTCCATTGGGCGTAGTCCGAATTTATCCAGATTTGTTCTTCTTTAACGTTCATTCTTTAAGCTTACAGTTCTGTCATGCGCACATTTCGTTACGCTCAAATATGGACCATTGCTTACCCCATTCTGCTCAGTACCCTCATGGAGCAGTTGATAGGCATGACCGATACTGCTTTTTTGGGCCGTGTGGGCGAGATAGAGTTGGGGGCATCAGCTTTGGGCAGCATCTTCTATGTTGCCATCTTCATGATTGGACTGGGGTTCAGCATCGGAGCTCAAATTCTCATGGGGCGACGTAATGGAGAGGGACGTTATGAGCAGATTGGAGCTATATTTTACCATAGCATCGCATTTCTACTGTTGTTGGCACTACTACTTTTCTGTGTAACCCATTGGTTTGCTCCCTATCTGTTGGAGAAAATCATTCGGTCGCATCAAGTGTTCGAAGCAGCCAACAGCTATTTGCAGTGGCGCGTCTGCGGTTTTGTCTTTGCTTTTGTCAATGCGCTATTCCGTGCATTCTATGTGGCCATTACTCGCACCCGTACACTCACCATGAACAGTATGGTGCTGGTTTTGAGTAATATTTTGCTTAATTATTCACTGATCTTTGGCCATTGGGGTATGCCAGCAATGGGAATAGCCGGAGCCGCCATAGGCAGTACTTTGGCAGAAGGCATATCTCTTCTGTTTTTCATAATTTATACACGTTATCAAATCCCTTCTGCCCGTTATGGTCTTCACCGTTTCCCTCGTTTGCATTTCAATCTGTTGGGCAGTGTGTTTAGCATTAGCAGTTGGGTAATGTTGCAAAACTTTCTTTCTCTCAGCACCTGGTTCCTTTTCTTCTTGGGCGTGGAACATTTGGGCGAGCGCTCATTGGCCGCTACAAATATCATCCGGAATATTTCTTCCTTCACCTTTATGATGGTCATTGCCCTGTCTTCAACGGCCAGTACTTTGGTCAGCAACCTGATGGGGCAGGGCGAGTATGAAGCGGTATGGCCCATGTTGCGTCGCACCATAGGCTTGGGCTTTATGATATTGGTTCCCGTGTTGGTATTGATAGGTTTGTTTCCTACGGACGTGATGCATATTTTCACCAATGATGAAGCACTCATGGCGACGGCACTTCCGGCTCTTTATGTACTCATCACCTCTTATATATTCACTATTCCGGCTCAAATTTTGTTGCATGCTGTCAGTGGTACCGGAAATACGCGAATTGGATTGATTTTTGAATTTATCTCTCTTTGCGTCTATTGTATTTATGTCGGAGTTGCCATCTTTTGCTATGGTGTTAATCTGTTTTGGTGTTGGGTGAGTGAATTTGTTTATCACATTTTTGCCTTCCTGTTATGCTTCAGTTATATGCGTTGGGGGCGATGGCAATATAAACAGATATAATTTAGAACACCAACAAAGCTATTCGATGCGATATGAAAAAAGTATGTTGTTTATTCTGCTTTCTGATGCTCTTGGGTAGTATCGTTTCCTGCGGGAAATTGGAGTTGCCCACTACCGATGAGGAACAACAGGAAAAGCCCGATACGGGCGAAGATGAACTGCCTGATGATTTTTGCTCTGTGGCTGATTTGAAACTTTTGGAGAAAGGTCACTATGTTGCAGTAGCAGGTTACATTGTGGGTTTTGTTCCTTCCGGAAAAATAGGAAATATGGTATTCGGCACAAAAAATGCGGTGGAAACCAATGTTGTCATTGCCGACTCACCCGACGAAACCAATCCGCAAAACTGTGCTGCTGTGCAGTTGATGAAAAATACCTATGTACGCGATGAAGTAAATTTATCCTTTTTCCCCGATAATCTCCATAGGCTGATATGTGTATTCGGTATGGTCGATGAGTATTACGGCGCCCCTGGCTTGAAGAATTGCGATGCCTATCAGTGGTTAGATGAGGAGGATGACGATGATGATGGAGAAGTAGGTGAAGGGGAGGATGATTCGGAAGCATCGCAAAAGTGCTTCTTCCCCGTTTTGGACATCCCGGCCGAAGTGTTGGAAGGCGACTGACCGGCTGGATATGTTCTTGTTTCCTTATATTGTTATTTCCACTCGAAACAACAATTACAGCTGTACGTTAAAAGTATCGGAACGCTAACAATCATAAAAGAAAACACCTCATAAGTGTTTCATGTGTGTTTCATGGTAAAAAAAACGGGAAGAAGCGTGGAGTACAATGCTTCTTCCCGGATAAAGTATGTTGAGCCTCAGGGGCTTACATGCTCTGGTGGAACGAGCGGGAGATAACCTCCAGCTGGTGTTCGCGCGAAAGTTTCACAAAGTTTACAGCATAGCCGCTCACGCGGATGGTCAGCTGCGGATACTTCTCAGGATGTACCATGGCATCCTCCAGCATTTCGCGGTTCAGCACGTTCACGTTCAGGTGGTGTGCACCCTTGGTGAAGTAGCCGTCCATCATCGTCACGAGGTTCTCCACACGCTCTTCGGGCGTGGGTCCGAGGCTCTTCGGTACGATGCTGAAAGTGTTGGAGATACCGTCCTGCGAGTCGCGGTAGCGGAGTTTAGCTACCGAAGCCAGCGAAGCCACGGCACCGCTCTTGTCGCGACCGTGCATCGGGTTGGCACCCGGAGCGAAGGCCACACCGGCAGCGCGTCCGTCGGGGGTAGCACCCGTCTTTTTGCCGTACATCACGTTGGAAGTGATAGTGAGCAGCGAGAGGGTGGGGCGGGCATTCTTGTAAACCGGCAACTTCTTCAGCTCTTCCATGAAGAAGTAAACGAGGTCAACGCCGAGGTGGTCCACACGGTCGTCGTTGTTGCCGAAGCAGGGGAACTCGCCCTGGATATCGAAGCTCTCGGTCAGGCCGATGTCGTTGCGCTTAGCCGTCACCTTGGCATACTTGATGGCCGACAGCGAGTCGATGGCGATAGAGAGTCCGGCGGCACCGTAAGCCAGGTTGATGCGCGGGTTGGTATCCACGAAAGCCATCTGAGCCTTCTCGTAGTAATACTTGTCGTGCATGTAGTGGATGATGTTCATGGCATCGTTGTACACGCGGGCAATCTGCGTCAGCACCAGCTTGTAGTTGTGCATCACTTCTTCAAAGTTCAGCTTGTCGGAGGTCAGCACGGGAATACCTTCTACCATCACCGTACCCGTCTTTTCGCAGCGTCCGCCGTTGATGGCCAGCAACAGCGCCTTGGCCAAGTTGCAGCGTGCACCGAAGAACTGGATTTGACGGCCAATGTCCTGATAGGAAACGCAGCAGGCAATGCCGTAGTCGTCAGAGCCGCGCACCTCGCGCATCAGCGTGTCGTTTTCGTACTGGATGGAGGAAGTGTCCACGCTCACCTTAGCGCAGAATTTCTTGAAGCCTTCCGGCAGTTCCGGGCTCCACAGCACCGTGAGGTTGGGTTCGGGCGAGGGGCCGAGGTTGTAGAGCGTCTGCAAGAAGCGGAAGGAAGTCTTCGTAACCTTTGTGCGTCCGTCGTTGAAGCGTCCTCCGATGGACTCCGTAACCCAAGTGGGGTCGCCGGCAAAGATTTCGTTGTAAGCCTCCATACGCAGGTGGCGCACCATGCGCAGCTTCATGACAAACTGGTCGATGAGTTCCTGAGCAAAAGTCTCGTCGATGAGGTCGTGCTTCAGGTCGTGCTCGATGTAGATGTCGAGGAACGAGGAAACATTACCCAGCGACATGGCGGCACCGTCCTGTTCCTTTACGGCTGCTAGATAAGCCATGTAAACCCACTGAACAGCCTCTTGGGCGTTCTGTGCTGGACGGCTCAGGTCTAAGCCGTAGTATTCGCCCAGCACCTTGATTTCGGCCAAAGCCTTGATTTGTTCAGCCACCTCTTCTCGCAGACGGATTTGAGCGTCCGTCATCGGGCCTTTGAGCGAGGCCAAGTCAGCCTTTTTGGCTTCGATGATGCGGTCGATGCCGTAGAGAGCCAGACGGCGATAGTCGCCGATGATGCGGCCTCGGGCATAATTGTCGGGCAGACCCGTAAGGAAGCCGAGTGAACGGAAACGGCGGATTTCTTCCGTGTAAACGTCGAACACACCATCGTTGTGCGTCTTACGGTAGTGCGTGAAGATGTCCTTCACCTTCGGACTTACTTCCGTACCCTGCTGAGCGCAGGCCTTTTCTACCACTTTGATGCCTCCGAAAGGCTTGATGGCGCGGCGGAGCAGTTCGTCGGTCTGCAATCCGACAATCAGCTCATTGTCTTTGTCGATATAGCCGGCCTTGTGCGAGGAAATGGTAGATACGGTGTTGGGGTCGAGTGAACGAACACCTCCGTTGGCGCGCTCTTCTTCAAGTGCCTGCAGGCAGATGTTCCACAATTTTGTGGTACGTTCTGTGGGGCCAACCAGGAAGGAGGCATCGCCTTCATAAGAAGTAAGGTTACGGTGAACAAAGTCCGTTACGTTAATTTGTTCGTTCCAGGGTCCTTCAATAAAGTTCATTGGTTCAAGGATTAGAGATGTGAGTAATATAGTTTTCGGCTTGCGTTTCGGGCCTTCTCTCGGCTCAATACTTTCACCCTGTAGGCGACGCTTCGTGCGGAGTGAAACCCGATAAACTTCTGTTTTTGAAAGAATAAGCTATACAAAACAGCCTGTAAGCCGAGCCTATTTCTTGTGTTTTGCATGGCAAAGGTAGGACATAACTCTCAGTTTTACAACATTTCCCAATACATTCTTTTAACTAATTTGTAATTAGTACAATGTTTGTTTGGTCTATATATCAGAACAATAGCTTATAGCACGGATTTTTGTTTTATGTGCAGAAACTTCCGGCTTTTCCATGCAAAGTGGAGCTACCTACATATCAAGTTCTAAGTAGGATCTTTTGAATTTTTTGTTGAATGAAGAGCATTTCAAAATTTAATAATTACATTTTTCCCGCATACCACGCCGATGCTCCATAGGAGCGGGTAGGTGGGGTAGGACATAAGGAAAGCGTTTACTTACGTTTGTTCTTGGCTCTCAGTAACTTCGCAAACTCCACAATCTTGCCTTGAACCAAGCAATAGTAGATGCCTTTGTGGGTATGTTGTTTTCAACATCCTTTCTGCACTGTATACATCATTGTATGCAGCAGATTTGTGGCTATCAACATATCGGCGTGGGCTTCTGCATTGCTCGTTCGGCAAGATGGGCAATGCGAAGGCCTCTGAGATTGGGACGAGTCAAGGTACAGACTCCCACGCTTTTTTTATCTTCTTAAAAGTGTAATCTCTCGCCATGGCAGAGTATTCAAGCGAGCTTGAACTCTGCTCATTTGGCTTAATGAAATCGTTCGATTGAACTGACAGAGGCCGAAAACTACAATATCACGCTGTCAGATGCGTCCGCTTCTGTGAAGCAGTTTCCCGTTTCCCTGTCCGGCAAAGACGCCACTTCGGTGATGCGCAGCGCAGCCTGAAAGAGATGTTGAGAAATACATCTCCCCAGTCGAGGGCAACACCTTATTCTCCCATCTTGTACGGAAAATATACGGTGAATGGCGACGGTTTTTACAACTTGGACGGTTTTGGCACTGTGACCGTAAAGGCGGACAATAATGGTGCGGCTGCCGAATTGGTCATTGCAAGAAACGGACAGGAACC
>OBLI01004061.1_pt1 | contig 10754 bp, 9 predicted proteins | sample 1519701 | NCBI WGS metagenome assembly OBLI01 (sample SAMEA3663005, study PRJEB22513) | pig gut metagenome | biome: pig gut; feature: pig-associated habitat; material: faeces | place: France | collected 2012 | reverse complement strand
ATAGTCGTACAACTATACACCTTTTAGTTGTACGACCATAATATGATGATACTTCCATGATACATTGATGATACTTCTTGCTGCATTTTTTCAAGAAGTGTCATTGATGTTAAGTTATTAATTATCAGAAAGATAACTGGTATTTTGAAGACAAAAGTGAGACTGTGAGACTTTTTTCGCAGTACATATATATATAGATAGATAGATAAAGAAGTAGAAAGAGTTTTCATCAAGGTAAAAGTTTATATTTAGGTTTAAATTGCAGTTTTATTATCTCAAAAGATAAGTAGGATTTTAGGTTCGGTTTATGAAAAGTGAAGCCTGCCGGCAGTGATGCCGGCAGGCTTCTGCGTTTACTGCTTCCTCAAACTATACTTGCCGTGCTTGTCGAACACGAGCCAATAGAGCACAGGCAGGATGGTGGCGATGAGTACCATCGAGATAAGCGTACCGAAGAAGATAACGGCTCCCATTGGCGACCACAGCGTATTGTTCTCTACCATCATAGGCAGTACGCCTACCGAGGCGGCTGCCGATGTAAGGAAGATAGGGCGCATGCGGCGCTCGCCAGCCTGGAAGGCGGCTTCCTTTACTGATAACCCCTTGTCGCGGCGCAGTTCCTCGGCATAGTCGAGCATGATGATGCCGTTTCTTACCAGGATACCCATCAGGCTCACAATGCCCAATATGCAGGTAAGACTCACGTCGAAACCCGTAACCAGAAGGCCTATCGCTGCACCGAAGATGCAGAGCGACATGGACGAGAGATTCGCCAGTGCCAGACTGATGCGCTTGAAATGGAAGAGCAGGATGAAGAAGATGATTAAGGCTGCTATCATCACGCCCGATGTAACCTGAGGAAGGGTTTCGGCATCCTTTTCTGCCATACCGCCAATCTCCCAATCAAGACTGGAATCTAGCGGGAGTTTGGATACTTCCTGCTTCAGTTCGTTGGCCAATTGGTTGGCATTGAATCCCCTTAAAGGTTCACCTATGATAGAGATGGTACGCACGCCGTTTCTGCGTATGATGCTGCCGTCGTGCCAGTCGGGCGAAATCTTAGCCAGCTGGCGGAGTGGAACGCTCGATGTTCCTCCCATCACGGGGATGTATTCATTGGCAAGGTCGCTGTCGTTTTCCGATTTCAGAACCATCTTCACCGGATAGTCGCCTTCCCAAAGGGTGGCCATCGGGATGCCATCGCCATAATGAATGGCAAGGTCGGCAGAGAGTATGGTCTTATTCACACCCAGCCGGTTGGCCTCGGTAGCATCTGGAGTTACCCTGATGCCAGGCAGGGGCTCTTCGTAGTTGGTACGAATCAGGTTGATGCCTTCTATCTTGTGCATGCAGGCTTCTATCTTCCTGGCGGCAGCCTTCAGGTCGCCCATGCTGTCGCCGCTCACTCTTACTTCGATAGGGTAGGTGGCGTTGTTGTAATCCATCTGCTTGAAGCGGATGTAGCAGTCGGGAAAATAGTTGGAGTATCGGTCGGCATATCGGTCGAGTACCTCTTCTGTGGCATCGTTATCTACCGTATTCACGATAAACTGTGCAAAGTTCTCACCGCCAATCTGTGGCGCATAGGTGGTGTGGAAACGGGGTGAACCCTGACCAACAAACGTGGTTACGGCTGTTACCTGCGGGTCGCGCTGCAGAATGTGGGCCATAGAATCTGCCACCTGTGCGGTTCTTGCAGCGGTGGTTCCGCTAGGCAGATAGAACTCTACGGCAAACTGGTTTCTCTCGGCGATAGGCATCATTCTCTGCGGAAGATGTACGAAGATGATGGCTCCGGTGCTCACCAGCATGATGCCCACAGCGAGGGTGGTGCGTGGAAAGGCGAAACAGCGTTTCAGCAACCAGGTATACCCCATCTGCAGATAGTCGAGCGGCTTTTTGCGGGCGTTGGGCTTGTGCTGGCTGCTGATGCCCTGGTGAATCACCATATACTGTAAATAAGGTGTGAGCAGCAGCGAAACCATGAGCGAGATGCTCAGGATGATGAACATAGCCCAGGGAAATGATTTTACGAAATCGCCCATGTCGCCATGCATGGTAAAGAGGAATGGGAAGAAGGTGAGCGAGATGCAGAGCGTGGCAGAAAGCACCGACATGAAGAATTCTCTAGGAGCGGAGATGGCTGCATGCCAGCGCGACATGCCATGGCCCAGCTTCTCCATGTAGTTGTCGATGATAACCACGGAATCATCCACCACCATACCCAGTGTTACGATGAGGGCAGCCAGTGTAACGGTGTTCAGCTCCATGCCGAAAAGATAGAATATGCCCACCGACGAGAAGATGGTGATAGGGATGCTGAGGGCTGATACCTCTGCCACGCGGCGCGGCATGAGCAGGATGACCACGATGATGACGGAGATGACCGATATGAGCAGCTCGCGCAGGAAGTTTAGCACCGATTCGCTTACCACCTTGCTCTGGTCGGTAATGGTATTGATGTGTACATCGCCTGGCAGGGACTGTTCAAAATCATCCATCATCTTGTGTACGTCTCTTCCCATCTTCACGATGTCGTTTCCCGGTCGCATTTCAATGGATAGGAGCACGCATTTGTTGCCGTTGCTCTTGATGTATTTATTCAGTTTCGGATATTCTCTTTTAATCTGTGCGATGTCCTTCAGGCGCACGATGTTGCCCCTGGGGTCGGAATATACGATTTGTTCTGCCACATCCCGCTCGTTGTTGTAGGAGTCGGTGATGTGGATGGGCAGGTTGAGGTTGCCCATCTCCAGGTTTCCGCTCACGGTGGTGAAGCCCTGCAGGGCAAGGTCGTTCAGAATCTTATAGGGGCCGATGCCGTATTTGGCCAGTTTGTTCTGGTCCAGGCAGATGCTTATCTGTTCGTTTTCCAGTCCGTAGGTTCGCAGGTTCGAGATGGCATCAATGCGGCGCAGTCTGTCCTTCAGCTGGTCTATGTATGTATTCAGTTCCCTATAGGTTTTCTGCTTGCTTTCCATCGTGATGAGCAGGGCAGAGGTATCGGCGATGTCATCCACAGCCTGCAGGGCAAGGACACCCGTAGGAAGGGAGCTCTTGAAGGCCTGCAGGCCATGCTTGAACTTGCTCCAGAAGGCATCCCGGTCCTCCACGTCGTCGTTGAGTTCCAGGAACACGATCAGCATGCCGTCCTTACTCTGGGTATAGGTCTTTTTCTTGTTCACCTCCTTGTATCCGAAGATGAAGTTCTCCAGCGGTTTAGCCACCCGTTCTTCCACCTCTCCGGATGTAGCGCCCGGATATACGGCTACGCAGGCACCCTGCCTGATGGTGAATTGCGGCATCTCCTGCTTGGGCATGATACAGATGCCGAGTATGCCTAGAAATACGAGCATGCCCATCAGAAGCATCACGATGTTGTGGTTGCACATCGCCGACTCGATGAACGAGCGCTTGATGATGCGGTTGGGCTTCCTGGTGATGCGTGCCTTGATGTGGTCGCGAAGGGCGGTGTCTCTCTCCGGCTTTTTGGAATCCTCCGGTTTGTTTGTCTCTAGCCTTGTCTCTTGGCTTGTCTTTTGCCTTGTCTCTTGATTCATATCTTTTCCCTCCACTTTTTTTATCGGTTATCGCTTTTTGCTGTATCTACATTCATTCCTTCAGAAACTTTCTGCTGGCCATTGATGATAACCTGGTCGCCAGCCTTCAGTCCCGAAAGGATGACGATGCCGTCGCCTTCGAAATCGCCGGTAGTTACGGGTTGCTGATGTGCCTTTCCGTTTACCACGGTCCATACGAATCGGGAGTTATCTATATCCAGTTCAATGCTTTGTGGCGGAACGGTGATGTGGGATGGGGTAGCAGCGCTACCCTGCACCTGGGCGTTGCATACCATGCCTGGGAGCAGACGGCCCTGCGGATTGGTGATGCCCACCTTGACATCGTAGGTATGCGAGATGGGGTTGGCATCGATGCCTTTTTCTGAAATCGTTCCCCGGAAAATGGCACCCGAAAGAGCGGCTACCGTCAGTTTCACCTTGTCGCCCACGTGCAGATGAGATATTTCAGCTTCGGGTACGGATACCTTGGCGTTGACTTGTGCCACATTGGCGAGTTTCAGCACAGGCTGTCCGGGGAGCACGTAGGTTCCCAAGTCCACGTTCTTGGCAGCGATGACGCCTGCAAAAGGAGCTGTGAGGGTAGAGTGGGAGAGTTGCTGGCGGGCGATGCTTTCAGCCGCCTTTGCCTGTTCCAGTTTGCTTTCTATCTCCACCCATTTCATATCCGAGATGGTTCCCGACTGGTGCAGGGGCAGGAATCTTCTGTAGGCATCCTGCGCCTGTTTCAGGGTGGTGAGTGTTGCCCGGTGAGCCTCCTTCACGGTGGTAGGGTTGATGGTGGCGAGCAGCTGTCCCTTGCTCACTCTATCTCCTTCTTCCACCCGTATGGAAGTGATGTTTCCGGCTATCTCGAAACTGAGTGTAGATCCCATCTTTTCCTCGATGGTTCCCACATAGTCTTTCGTTCCCCCCAGGTTTGTATTCCCCACGGAGATAGTCTCAACTTTCACGTTTTTCTTCTCTAGCTTGCTGGATTTTTCGGTGCATCCTGCCAGCATCATACAGCTGATAATGAATGCGACAAGCCATCCCGTTATAACATATTTCTGTTTCATATTGATTACATTTTGTTGTTTTTTGAAAAGATAATGCAAAGGTATGAATTTTAGCTGAATGCATAGGAAAAATAGAATTAAAAAAGATAAAAAAACAGTTCTTCTTCTACTACTACGATTTCCACGCTGTTCATAGTTTCAATCACGTTTTCCATGGAAACTACGTCTCTGATGCATCCAACCGAACAATCTACACCTTAGACCGAGGGTTGGGTCGATTACAGAAGACAATGTGGAGTCAAATTGCTCCATGACCCGAAAAAATCCTCCAAAAGGAGTGAGTTTCTCAGATTTATTTTGTATCTTTGCCATGTTATGTCAGAGTTTTGCTTGTTTTCTTTTCGCAACACTAAGATAAGTGAAAATTCTCACATGACAAAATCCTGAGCAACTTTTTGTTGTTCTGGGGCTTAAAAGGTTTGATTTATAATAGTGTTGCGGAATTAAGGTTATAACAATATTATGACATCGTTATTCATATTGCAACTTGTATGTTGCGTCATTACAGCCATGCTGGCATTGCAATTAGCCATGGCAAGTTTGCAGGTGAGATGGAAGGTGTGGCGCTACGAAATATCAAGATGGCTTCTCGTTGCATCCATGCTATTCTTCTCCGTCCACTACCTCTTACAGATGGTTCATGGATTCCGTGCACAAGGTACCGATGTGGGCGCAGCATTCAACATACTGTTCTATACCCCAGTGGCATTTGCCATCACTCTCTCCATCATCAACATAGAGAGCACAGGCAGCAAAGTGCGCCGTTATTGTTTACGTAGTATAATGGCATACATACTCATCGCCCTAGTTTTCATCATTGGCATATTCAAAAGTCATAGTTTACACATTGGCAATATGCTCTATGTGATGCTCGGTCTTTTTGTGGCTAGCATGGCATATTTTATCTTTATCATTCGCAAAGAAACAAATACCCGAAGGCAGAAGCTCATGGAAAATTTCGGAAGTGACTTGATTTCATACGTGCGCTATTCGCAAGCCAGCATCATTTTGCTATACCTTACTGCTGGACTTCTGCCTGTAGCAATCCTCTTCAATACCTTATTATATATAATAGGTCCCTTGATGTTACTCTCTGTCATCTTTTTCGTCCACACTTTCATTGCTATGGGCTATTACATCACACCCAAAGAAGTCATTCATGAGGAAAATGACGCAGAGGCAAAAGTCACGGAAGCTGAAGATATAAAAGACGGCAAGAATACTTATGGTACAAATATCTTGACAGCAAATAGAAAGATAGAAATAGAATTAGCCCTCAAGAAATGGTGTGAAGAGGGATTTTATAAGGACTATGAAGTTAGCATCTATTCGTTAGCTACCAAGTTGGGATACAAGAAAATCGAACTGACAGAATACTTCAACCAGTCAGAATATACCAATTTTAGAACCTGGCTTAGCGACATTCGCTTTAATGAGGCAGTTCGCATGATGAAAGCCAACCCCGAATATAGCATTGACGCTATTTCCACAGAGTGCGGTTTCTCATCCCACACATGGATTTATCGTATATTCAAACAGAAAACGGGCATGTCACCTAGCCAATGGCGCAAACAGTTTGTCTCCATCTAAGTGTGTATTTTTGTAATCATACATTAAATACTGTTTAAAAAGTAGTAGTTTTCCTAGGAAAGCTACTACTTTTTTTGTGGAAAAGCTACAACTACTATGGAAAAGCTACTATCACTTTCAAAATAAAAAAGCTATTTTTGTACTCGAATCAATAACATAACAGATAATGAAAATGACAGGAACAGAACCAACCATTTCAATTTCAGATGGAAATCTCATCATGATTGTTGTAGTGATCGTGGCTGTGATTATCATAGTGTTCATCCTTGTGATGATACGCGACTACCGTCTCTATCTGGGAAATCATTGGAATAAGAAATTCAGTTTCGCAGATTTCGTCAAGCAAGAACAGTTTTATATTTATATACTGTTGTTCTTCCTTCTTTTGGTAGGTTCGGAATTGTTGTTACAAAACGAGTATTCATTTTAAAACAATAAATAATTATGAAAAAAACGTATCTATTATTATTCATCCTCGCAATAGGAGCGGCGATGTTAACTGCTTGTACTGATGATGACAACAATGGGGGAAACGGAAATCCCAACATTCCTCTGGCAGAACTATCCAAGCCAAAGGCAAACCCTTGGCTGGCACAAGAGGAATACAGCATCACCCATTTCAATTCGGCTCAGACCGATGCTTTCACTGCAAAAGTGAAGGACGGCACGTTCTATGCCGACCTGACGAAATGCAAGGCAACAAGCAGCGGTCCTGTGAACCTCATGACGCTCGCATCCACTTCCCCAAAATACATGTGGGGAATGAGCAGCGACAGAGTATCTATCATAGACGTATCCAACGGCAACTTTGAAAGACTCGCAGAAGCTGGTTTGCCTGGAATAACAATGAAGAATCAAGAACAGCTCAATATCTTGACATCCAGCTACTCGTCTTACTCAGAACTTGCAACAGCCGTAACCGGAGTGCTAGGTGCTGCCCCACAGATGTCTATAGCCAATGGAAACTATGTGTTGTGCGACAAGGACAACTATGTATATACCAATGCTGGACACATCATGGCAAGGTACAGGCTGAAGAACCCAAATAATCCAAAGGAAGGCATAGAGCTAGACAGTCAGATTAAGCTCACACCGTATATCAACAACTCTTACACTCTGGTGGGAGCTACCATGACATACGATGGACATTTGCTCGTGGCGGCACAGAATGCTCTTGTTGTACTCAACCGTGAGTTGACCACGGTAGAAGATATCTACCCACTGGCAAGCACCCAGATATTGACGAACTCAATAGCAGTGGATGAGAACGGCGGGGTATATGTGGCAAGCAACGCCAAGGAGGCCAACGGCAAGGGACTCATGCAAAAGCTGATATGCAAGAATGGAAAGTTCTCTGACAGCGAAAGCGATGGAGCATGGAAAGCCGAGTATGACGGAGGTCCAATGGCACCATGTATCAAGCTCGGATATGGTACAGGATCAACCCCTACACTAATGGGATTTGGCAACGACGAGGACAAACTCGTGGTGATAACAGACGGAGCAAAGAAAATGAAACTCGTAGCTTTCTGGCGTGACGCCATACCTGCCGATGCCAAGCCTGTAGATTCTGGCAACAAACGTTTGGCAGGAACGTTCGACATAACGTGCGGATTACCAACCTCTACCGAATGGGTACAGTCGGAGCAATCCGTAGTAACCGCAGGATACGACGCTTTCGTGGTGAACAACATCAGCCAGACAACGGAAAAGATAAACGACAAGATTATAGGCGTACTAGCAATCGGTCCTACCATAGAGACTCCTAGAGGTGTTGAATGCGTGAGCTGGAACACAAAGGAGAACAAGTGGGAGACTAAGTGGACACGTGCTGACGTCAGTTCACCAAGTATGATTCCTGCTGTAAGCACATCGTCTGAAATGGTATTCGTAAGTGGATGGAACGATGCCACAGGATGGGAAGTAACCGGACTCGACTGGCGCACCGGCACCACACGCCATCGCACAATCCTAGGCAAAGACAATCGGGCCAATGGAGCATATGCCATCATACAGTTCTTTGACAATGGTGACTTACTCTACAACTCGGTATCTGGACCGTTCAGAGTGGAAATCAAGTAAAACAGAGTGAGGACAAAAAGTGTATTAATTTTAAAAAACAGGAAGTATGAAAATCAAGCAAATTATCATGACCTCATTGCTAAGTTGTATCATGGCAATGACTTTCATCGCATGTTCCGATGATGACAGCAACAACGATATAAAAATCCCTACCTTGTCGCCTAAGGAGCAATGGGGCCCAACCCTGAAAGGCGATGGTGAGGTTCTCGGAGCATACCCGGACTTATATTCCAATTATTGGGAATACACCTATCAGGCAGGCCAAAATAGTGACAAGATTTTATGTCTGAAAGGAGAATACCCTCATTGCAGATATTTCAGCATATCACTATACAATGATATGACAGGAGACGTTTTCGCAGGCATCGATGACCAGGACATCTCGGCAGATAACGGAAGCACGAATCCTTTCGTCGCAACCACTACGGGAAAGAACTATTTCACCCTCTATGTGGTGCCAAACGGAACGCCACAAAGCGTAATAGACAAACTTGGTTCAGAGAATGTGGTGAAAGTTGCAGAAGGTGTGAACAAAGTAGCCATTGCTCTCAGACATTACCTGGGAACTACTGCTGATGGAAGCCAAAAAGACGAATACGCAGGAGTAGAACTTCCAGCCATTACCGCACTCGACATGAACTTGCATGAGACCTTCGTGCCAGAACACGTTGCATCAAATGTCTATAAGGTAACATCGAAGGTGTTTACACAGAAATCCGACGAAAACAGGGAGATGCCATTCTTCCTTGCTCCAGTTGGCAGGTACTATCCAAACAACTCCACGTCATACCTTTATGGAAGAACGCATTTGCGCGAGGACTCTGTGCTCACATTCTCCTTCATACCGGCCACGGTGCCAACAAAGCCTGAGGAATACAGAAAAGCTGTGACACGTTACTGGTCTATCTGCATTGGCTCAGCAAGCGACACACGCTCATATATGTCTGTATATGATGCGAAGGCTCGCTATGCCGATGGCAAGAAAGCAACATTTGTGGTTTGCCTGAAAAAGAATCCTAAGCTATCAGCCATACAGAGCAAGGTGAACGAAATGAATGCCAACGGAGAGTATGTCAATCTCTTCATTTGGGACAGTGAGAAAAAGAACATAGACGGCAATCCTATCGGAGAGATTGTGGCTGTCATGTATAGGAACATTCTTCCAGACAGGGAATGGAAACACTCCATCGCAACCATGACACCTACAGCTTACAAGGATGATACTGGCGAGCCTATCGACCATGTGACCGATCCCGACAAGCAGCTTGCTCACAAAGCTCTTGGCGACTATGGACCACTTGGTGTTAAGGTAAGCAACGATGATTTCTTGCAGTAATCATGAAACGAAGGTATTCGTATTGAAATAGGTGTTTTTTGATATTGATATAGAGGAATCGGCACATATAATATGTATATATATGAGAACCGGCACAAAAAAGGGCTAGTCCCATTATCAGGACTAGCCCTCCGTTTTAATTATTTTCTAGGGTGCAATGAAATGTCATCCAAAAAGCTGCTTAGCACGTTATGAGTGATTACTTTACCTCAATGTGCTTAACATCGTCTTTCTTCTCCTCCTTGGCTACCTTAGGAATCTCAATCTTCAAGACACCATCGCTGACCTCAGCAGAAATCTTCTCGTGGTTGGCATCCTCAGGTAAAGCATAGCTCTGAGAGTAGCTGCTGTAAGAGAATTCACGACGCAGGTAATGCTCTTCCTTCTTTTCCTCCTTCTTCTCGTTCTTGTTCTCGATAGATACATTCAGATAACCATCCTTATCAATGTTCATCTTGACCATATCCTTCTTCAAGCCTGGAGCTGCAATCTCCATTTTGTAAGCTGTAGCATCCTCCTTCACGTTAACAGCAGGAGCTGTGGCGTTCATGTGTGGCATCAATTCAGTATCGAAGAAGTTGTCATTAAACCAACTATTCAACCAATTTGAAACACTATTATTTCTACGAGCTAACAACATAATGTAAAACCTCCGAATTTTATTTTTCTCGTCCTCTCTTCGCCTTCCGGCTCTGTCGGGATTTCTAATTGTTTATTAATTTATCCTTTTTCTTTATGAACGCTTCGGCTTTCGGGACTCAAGGATTTCGAGAAACCCTCAAATGCCATTGCTTAGGGTTCTTAACGTTCCCCTTGCCCTTTCGGCTTCCGCTTTCATCTTATGTATTAGCAAGTTATGTGCCAGGTGAATTTTTATATCAGGAGAGAACGGTTTTTGCCAGAACTGGCAATAAATGCTGCAAAAGTGGCATCAAAGTATAATTAATTTAATCATTTCTGCCAAAATGTTCCGTTTTCCCTCCTCAGTTGTTCCCGTCTGTTGCTTGAAGAACGAATGTATGTTAAACTTTTAATGAGAATACTTTTTCAAGTGGACTCTATCCTTTCAAGTCCTTATCCACCATGGCGCAGACACAGGAGTCTGACCAT
>OBLI01004060.1_pt1 | contig 10756 bp, 8 predicted proteins | sample 1519701 | NCBI WGS metagenome assembly OBLI01 (sample SAMEA3663005, study PRJEB22513) | pig gut metagenome | biome: pig gut; feature: pig-associated habitat; material: faeces | place: France | collected 2012 | reverse complement strand
AATTCCCGAAATGTATCATAGACCAAAGCCTTTGACTTGTTGGCTCTTATAAACCAGTCGCACGAGTAATATGACCACAGAAGCGCATCATTATCAGCGTATTTCAAGTTAGCCGAAGCGATGTACTTGCTTTCATCTTCTTGCGACACCTCTGTTGTGTAAGAGTCCAAGACCTTGTTTAAGATTACCTCTCCTGCCGATTTTGCCAGGCTATTAGAGAAATGGAATTCGATGCGCTTAGCCTTATGGTTGATATCAAAATCTCCGAAAAGGAAGTTTTCAAGATGCTCAAAAAACTCGTTCAATGTCCAATGAGGCAATGCAATGGCAAAGTTCCACGCAGCCCATGCAGCCGGAAGCGTATTGCAAATCAAGAGATATTTATATTGCGATTGCTCCAGTTCAGCAAAGTTCGCCTCATACCCCAATTGCGAACAAATACGCTTCAAGATATACAATAAGTATGGCTGGAACGAAAGAGTGCTTTTGACATTCTCGAAGCCAGTGATGAAATGGACAGATGTGGTAACAGCATTCTGCAGATTGCCGGAATAGTTGTTTACCCACGGCAACGGCACCCAGTTGTTCGTTGGATATGGCTTGAACGCTTCTGCTGCTATAAGATTATCGCGCTTGGTAGGATATCCCAAATCCATTTCATTGAGATAGATATCGTCAAACGTTTCGTTAAAGTTCTGCTCGCTGCGACCCTCCAGGAATTGCGTTTTTACTTCTACGTCCGATATTTCTGTTATTGTGATGGAGCCAGACTTCAGGAAAGCGCCGTCACGGATGTCGCAGTCAAATACCACCTTTGACTTGATAACATCCGCTCTGTGGATGTGCCCGAAGATGGCTATATTTCGGGCGCATCCCTTTAGTGGAAACGTAATTGTCAAGGTGTAGCTGTCGCTACCCGTAAACAGACGGTTCTCGAAGATGAAGTCAAACGAAGTGTTCTTCTTCAGATAGGCTTGTTTGCCATTAATAATAATTTCCATATTACTTACGTCTTGATTTAGGAGTTTTGTTTCTCATTAAAATACTATACTCGTCCTGCGCTTGCTTGATGCCAGTGTCCCCCGTGACCGTGTTCACCGTGACGAAAGGCTCGCTCAATCGCTTCTCCAACTGCTTCATCGTATCAGCATAACTCTGCATAGCCTTTGTGTTCTGCACGATTGCAGCCGTAGCCAGTCCATCCGACTGCTGCTGCACGATGATAGGCTGTTGCTGTTGTGGCGTGCTATATGCTACTGGCGCAATAGTCCGACTCACATCATCGGCTCGTAAGGATCCGATGGTGTTAGTCCGCTGCGCATAGTCCAGGGCGTTGATGATAGGACGCGCAACCGGGTTGGCAAGCATCTCCTGCGACGCCACCCATTCCCCGGCATGAACCACGCCCACCTCTTGGAACTTGGAGCCTTTCGGAGTGAAGCCACCTTTGGCATAGCCCTGGCTTTCACTCGCTTGCTGCTGCTTTTTGATTGCAGCAATCTGAATTGCTCCTGCTGCCACCGCCATTGCAGCAGCCACTGGTGCCAGGATATAACCCACAAGCGGAATTGCCGCTGCCGAGCCATACGCCGAGATGGCATTCTGTGCCGTCTGCGCCACCGCTTGAATTACCTGCATGGCAAACATCTTTTTGTTCGCCTCGTTCTTTTTCTTTGCCAACTCCTTCTGCTTCTGCTCTTCGAGCTTCTTCACCTTGTAGTTGTTGCCCTCCGCTTGCGATATCTCCTTGTCATACCGCTTCTCGATGGCAGCAGTCTGTATCTCCAGTTCCGCCTGAATGAGCGAAGTCATACCCGAAAATATCGACGACATGCCCGATGTCAGCGTGTCAAAAGAGCCTTGCACCGCCTGTCCGAGGTCCGAGTTCAGCCACTCCGTGATGTCCTCCGTCATGTTTTCGAGAAAGTTCTTGCTCGTGTCGTTGTACTCCTGGCCGTACTTCTTCGCCAGTGCCACCTTTGCCTTTTGATACGCTTCCTCGATACGCAACTTCTCCTTAGCATCGTCGCCAGCAGCCTTTATCTCCTGGGCATATACTTCATCCAAAGCGGAAGAGTCCTTATCATACTTTTCTTTCTTCTCTGACTTGTTGTCCCCGAAGTAGTCCTCTTTGATTTTGGCAAGCTCCTTCTGATGCTTCTTCTCGTTGTCCTCAACGGTCTTCTGATTACGCTTTTGGTTTTCAACGAGCTTATTCTGATAATTCTTCTGCGCTTGCAGCTGTTCCTTAGAACCGTCCGTGTAGACCTTCGTCAAACGGCGCAGATGCTCCAACTCCATGAGTTCAAGCGCATCATCAAACGTTTTTTGGTCGACCTTACCATCAATGTACCGCTGTTTCTCCGTAGCAACAAGTTCATTGTAATAGTCGTTCTCCTGCTTAGCCGATTGCGTGTTCTTGTCATCAGCGAGTTTCTTCTTCGCCTCATAGTATGATGCTTCAGCCTCCATCTTCTGCTCCGTCGATGCCTTTTTGTTCGCCATGACCTTCTGATTGTACTCCATATCAATCTCCGTCATGCGGTTCGTGTACTCCTCGAAGTCCTTCTCACCTTTGGCATAGGCGATGCGGTTGAGAGCCTGCTCCCTGGTTTTCCAGTCCTTCTCCGGCTTCAGCACATCCTCAGTCTTCGTCTTCTTGTCCGTCTTAGGAGGCGTGTATGGAGGGTTCTGCGTCTGCTGTTCCTGCTTCTGTTTTTTCTTCGCGTCATTGAGTGCCTCCTTCTTGATGTCTTCGCCATATATGCCTAAGATGTTCGCCTCACGCTGGTCGAGTTCCGCCAGATCCTCCTTCGTCTTGGCAAGTGCACGTCTGTTCGAGGCACGCAACGAGTTGACACCCAACTGCACCACCTTTCCCTCCTGACCAGGCATAACCGTTTCCGTCCTTGCCTCCATCTCATCCATGGCAACGACACGCTCCTGCCTCTGCTTTTCCAGATTAAGGTCGACACGCTGCTTTCCGATATCACGCAACTTATCCTTGGCACCCTCAATCTCATACCTGCGAGTCAACGACTTCAAGTAATCATCAAGAGCCTTCTTGTTCTCCTTATACTTGCCCGTAGTATCATCCAACTGGGCATTATAGTTCGGGATAATCTTGTTGAGCGCATCAATCGCCGTGTGTCTGTCCTTCAGCGACTGCGTTTCATCGCGAGCCACCGCAATAAGCGCATCAATCTTGTTCTTCTCGTCGATGATGCCCTCTTGCCCACGCTTGCGTATCTCCTGCAAATCCTTTTCTGCTTGCGACACCTCCGTCATCTTCTTGTAAAGCTTATACAGAACCGCACCGAGAGCAATGGCTCCGGCTGCTATCACGCCATAGCCCGATGCGAGAAGGGCACCCTGCTTTTTGAGGTCCGACATCAGCCATGACTGACGTACCCAGTTGCCCTGCAATTTGGCAAGTCCCATCTGCAGAAGTAAGTGCGCAGCGTGCAATGTGGCAACCGTAGTCTTGTATGCCGTAGTCGCAGCCTTGGAAATAACGAGCCACGCATAATGCGCCTTGAAAGCAATGTTTGAAGCGTTCACCGCAATCTTATAGGCAATGAAAGCAGCTGTCAGCGAAGCCAAGGTAAAAGCGTTCTCCTTGATGAACGTGATTGAAGTAGACATGAACTTCAACAACAACGTGGTGGAAGATATGACATGCTTCATTATCGGCTGCAGCTGCTCACCGAGTGCCACCGCCATCTCCGTCACACCCTTGCGAGCCTTGTCAAGTCCTGCCTGCACCGTAGTATTCTGCACATTAAACTCATTCGTTACCGATGTACCCTCAGCAAACGCCTTCGTCGCTTCCTCCTGCTCCCACCGCACCATATCGAGGTTGCCAGCAAGCGCCGATATCACCTGCGCAGCACGAGCACCATTCTCGCCCATATCCTTGAACACTGGAGCCAGCACATCAATATTGCCCAATTCGTGAAGACGATCCAGCAACATAAGAAGTCCCTCGTTAGTGCTCTTCTTCAGCGTTTCGTTGAACTCCTTCGCATTAAGACCCGTAGCCTTGATGATTTTGTCGTTCTCCTTGAACATATCCATAATGACTTTGGAAACCGCCGTTGCCGACATCTCCACCGCCTGTCCCTGGCTATCCAGCACCGCAGCGAAGCCCATGATTTCCGGGATAGTCATCTTCGCCTGGGCACCCACGCCAGCCATGCGCTGTGTGAAGTTGGCGAGATAAGGAGCCGAAGCCGTGCAGTTCTGCGACAACTCATTAATCACAGAACCCACGGCAAGCAGAGCCTTCTCCGTGCCGAGGCGTTCCTCGTCACCGAAGATGTTGGTAAGTTTACTCAATGTAAGCGTAGCACCATCACCGAGGTCGTCCAAAGCCACATTGATTTGGTCGGCAGCTTTCACGAATCCCAAGACATCCTCCTGCGATGTTTTGCCCAATCGACCCGCTTCCTGCGCCAACTTATTCAATTCCTCACGACCCGTTCTGGTGTCAATCTTCTGGAAGTCCTCATTCAGCTGCTCCACCTGCGCAGCGTTCATTCCGGTAAACTTGCGCACATTCGCCATCTCCTGGTCCATATCCGCAAAAGCGTTCACCGCCGAGCGTCCAGCCATGATGATACCCGTGATGGCAGCAGCGATGCCGGCAAGAGCTGTCTGCCAGTCGTTCAACTTTCGGTTCATCCGTTCCCACAGACTCTCATTCTCTCGCAACTGCGAGTTCACTTTGGCAATCTCTGCCTTAACACGCTTAATCGCCTCACATTGTCTGTTCCACTCTTCGCTTCCACGTTCAAGCCCATTAAGGTTACGCTTCAGCTGTGACAATGTGCGGTTCAGTTCCTTTGGCGAAGTTTCATCGAGTCGTTGCAGAACATGCTCGACCCCTTTTGCAGCATTTTCAATCTGCGAGATTTGGCGATTGGTTTCCTTCAGTTCACGCTTTAGCTTCGTGAGCTGCTGTTTGTTTCCTGCTGCTGCCGCTTTCTCAATGGCTTTTTCGAGGTTTGCAGCCTGATATTTCAGTTTCAGGAGCATATCTTCCGCCTGTTTTCCGTTTACAGTGAGCGTAACGGTCGCATTGGTGTTTATATTCGACATACGTCTTTCAATTTTAATGGTTTAATGATACGCAAAAATAACACCGCTCAAACACCACTCAAAAGACGAGAAATAAGGCAGTTTCGCCCCATTTAGGCACGCTGGCGCCGACAAAAACCGACGAAATTTAAGCGATAGAAAAACAAAAGGCTTGTGTATCAAGCCGTTAAGGGATTGTTAAGGGATTTTCCCTTAACCCGTCTTGATAAAGACCCCCCGACCGCCCTGTCCTTGCTGACGGCTACGACCGCCCGACCTTTGCGGAATATGTAAACAAATGTTAATATTTAGTTTCTCACACACGCAAAACCGCCTTAGTTGCGCTAAAAGGCGAAAAGGCAGAAAGTGACGAAAAAGGCTTGCAAGTTTCGCTGATGACAAAAGCGAAACGAGGTTTCACGCTGATGCACAACCGCTCCAAGTTCCACGAAAAACGAGGGTTTCGACTTGAACAAATAAGGCAGAAACAAGCAAAAGGTTTCGGAAGAACACCGAGTTTTCGGCACGATATAGGGTTTCGGCTTGAGCAAATAAGGCTGAAACAAGCAAAAGGTTTCGGAAAAGCACTGAGTTTCGGCACGACATAGGGTTTTGGATGCGTCAAACGCTCTATTTTCGGCACTTTAAGCCTCCAAAGCCGAGCAAACCGAAGGTCTTGCCGTACCACGAAAGGCTAATGGGTATCGGATGGGCATCAATGGCTTGCGGATGTGGCGATATAGCGAGAAAAAGCGAAGGTTTCGGCTTTATACTGCGCTCTTTCGTGATACTGAACCACCGCCCACCACACCAAGCGAGCCACCACGCCACGCCCGACCCATCGGGCGGTAATGCGGCAGTGGTGAGGGATAAAAAGGTAATGCGCCTGTCGGTCTTGCCCGACATTAGGCGCACTACCTTTTCTATCCCATACCTCTGCCATACCTATTTGAATAAGCGAGAGTGCTGTCAGACTTATAGCAATCTTGATTGCCATTAGTCAGACGGCTTTCTCGCATTGACAGACAATAGAAAGCGCAGCTTTACCAAACCATGAAGGCGCAGCCTTATAGGAAACAGAAGGCACTGCCTTACCCGAAGCGAATGGGTATGAAGTGGAATGAAATGAAGTGGTAATGTAGGACTTCTCCATGGCTCGCAGAGTCATAGAGAAACTCCGGAATGATAACGTAATGGAATGTAGCGCAATATCCTTTCGCAACAGTGGACGAAAGGAGGTGGCGCATAACGGACGGATATGGGAGTGGAGAGCCACTGCCTTTCGGCTGAAGAAGAGAAGATTGAGCGAAGCGAGATGATAGATAATAGAGCGCAGCTGCACGGACTTATGCGCAATGCAATGGAGCGTGTGTCCGTACCTATTAAGAAAGGTGAAGGGTGTGCAACACTTTTCACCTTTGATGATGATAGATAGACATCTCTGATGTGCAAAAAAAACAAATGGCATCGCAGATGTGGAGAAGAATGACGGAATGAAATGACGTGGAAGACGGATGGCGCTTGCGTGTTGATGATTGACGAGGAGGTCAGACAAGATCGCTCAGAGGCGTTGCTTGGCTGGGTGATGCGTCAATCATGTGCGTAGGTGGTGCATTGTTCGGTGGCGAGGACTGGCGCAGCCGTGAAATTGTGGGGCGTGTAATGAAGTGAAGGGGCTTTGGGCTGCCGTGGAGAAATGTGTATGTTGCTTACCCCGTACCGTGACTCGTGTGCTTGCACTTTTCTCGAATGTATGGAGGACTATTCGACTTCAGGCGATTTGTCCTCCTCACATCCGAGAAAAAGAGACATGGTACGGATCAGGGAAGTGGCATACTTATTTTGCAACAGAAGCCCAAAGCGACGGAACGCAATGGAACTCCCCACAATTTCACTTAGCCATGCAATGGCTTGTCCTCGCCACCGAACAATGCACCGCCGGAGCTGCTAGGTAATGAATTCGGGAGCCTGTGACCGAAATGTCGTCGTCTGCCGGCGAGATAGCGACGGATAAAGAAAATGACGGCTACTGCCGTTAGTATCATCAGGACGGCAATAGCGAGCTTTGCCGTGAAGGGAATGGAAGTCCTTGACTTCATGCTGCTTTGCGACTTGTCGGATGAAGACTGCTTCGCTATTGCGATGCTGTCTTCCACCTGCTGTGCAGCTGCGGACTCCTCCTTTTCCTCTTGGGAAAGGTGAAGTCCGTAGAGTTTGAGAGAAGACGGCTTGCCGTGACTTATTGCTGAAGGCTTGCCGTGATAAGATGGAGGCTTTGCCTTGTCATTGGACAGGGGCTTGCCCGATGGATAGCTGATGGCGGAACATTGAGGGGTTGCCGACGTGTCGACACCCCCGAATGTGAAGACGCAGCTATCGAATGAAAGGGCGGTAAGCCTCTGAAGGGAACTGAATGAAAGATTCTGAGCGGATCGCCATTGCGCTTGCGAAACGGTGTTTCGCTCACTTTCATTGGAGGACGATGCCGTCTTTGTGCTCTTGCACGCCAGCACAAATGCACAAAGAATAAGGATTAGGATATGTTTCATATCGTTGGGTTTAGATGTAGGCATACTCAGCAGTGGCATCGAATGATGGGCACGCTTTGGCAGCGAAGTCGCGATGTCCTCGGATTTTGGCATTGGGGAACTGTACCCGGAGCTTGCGAAGAAGTGCCACCAATGCGGACTTCTGCTCCTCCGTGCGAGAGTCCTTAGGGTGTTTGCCGTCGGCGGTCAAACCACCGATATAGCAGATGCCTATGGAATGGGCGTTGTGCCCTTGGCAGTGCGCTCCCACTTGTGCGAGCGGTCTGCCATGATGCACAGAGCCGTCGCGGTAGATGACGAAGTGATATCCGATGGATGCAAAGCCTCGCTGCCGGTGCCAGCGGTCGATATCTGCCGTGGTGAAGTCCTTGCCTTCAGGTGTGGCAGAGCAATGGATGATGATGAGGTCAATCTTGCGCATCCTTCTCCTCCTTCCGTTTCAGTTTGTCGTCGAGGTACGAGCGTAGTTCTGCATACTTAGTCTGTATGTAGATAGTGACACCGAAGATAGACCCGGCGTAGATTAGACACTCTGCGAATACACCCAGGACAGACTCGTGTATTTGTCCGGTGGGCGGTACGATGAATCCTGCGACAGCGAGGAGGAATCCACCGATGAGCATAGCTATGGCAGATACAATCTGCACATTTTCCTTAGTTTCTTTTGTCATAATGAATTGTCTTTTGAGAGTTAATATAAAGTGGTTATCTTCGCGATTGAGTTGTGGTCGATTGGACCATTGCTCTTTGGCAGCGTGGTGTCGCGAACACCATTTTGCATCCGAGCTGTGGTGGTCTCCTTGCGGAGAAACCATGGCTCTTTTCGTTTACATACTGAAATTGAAGGTGAGTTTGTAATTGTTGCTACCATCAACTCTATCAGCTCTTGCAATTACCCTGAACTCAGCGAGGTTAGTTCGGAGTTCTCCGAACTGGAACGGACCGTAATCTTTGGACTTCTTGTAAAAGCCGATGGCGAAGCGGAAATGGCGGTTGATGCCGAGAATGTTAAATGAGCGTTTGCCAAAGTAAATGCGGACTTCTGAAAGCCTTTGCGTATTGGGGTCGATGACGGCACGGCAGTCGCTGAACAACACACCAGGTTCAGTAAAAAACTTGCCTCTGTTCGGGTCGCCCTCCTTATCCAGACGGAAAGAAATCTCGTCGCCATTATTCACACTAATCTTTCGGTCGTCATAAAAGCGGTTCCAGCCACGTCGCCGTGGAAGATACTCACGCACACCATTTTCATCCTCCTGCTTGCGACTTGTACGCACCGAGTGTCGGAAAATGACCGGTGTAAGCCCTTGCCGGATATAACGGTAGGCATCCTGTATCACAAGAGTACTGTCAGTGATGATACATTCAATGTGCATCTGCGTAGCCTGTTTCATCGTTGCAAACTTCTGAATGTCAGTTTGCAACGATTTTATCTGCGACGCAACTGATTTGAGGTCAGATTGAAGAACTTGTATGCTTTCAGCGTTGTTTCCGATTTCAATGTTGTTCTTTGAAATGCGCAAGCTCAGACTCTGAGTAGCCTTTTGAAAATTCACAAGAGCCTCCTGCACCTTATTCATAGAAGCGATGCATGAAGATAGCTCGGACTTGCATTTGTTCAAGTCCTGCACCTGCTGCGCACGCATGACACCGGCACGCTCGGTAGTGGCTTGGCGGATGAGGATGGAATTGGGTGCGAGTTGGTTGATGCCAGTGGAGAGGTTCGCCTTTCCCAATGTGAAATACACGTTATTGCGGTCGTCCGAGCCGATGGTGAACGATGTCAGCACATAGCCGATGCGTCCAAGAGCCGAGCGCCAATTGTCAAGGCGACCCATGTCCGTCTGCAGGGCAGCTTTGCCCAAAAGGTCAGCGATTTTCTGCAATAGTGCGCCCAGAACTTCGGGCGTTATAGCCTCTTCGCGCGTCTCGCTGCGAAATGAGGTGATGAGAGATGTGATAGATGAAATGTCAGCCATACTTTTGCTTGTTTTTAGCAAAGGTATGGTTGACTTTTAGATGGAGAAAAGACAATAAGTGAATGCTTATAAAAAATACTGGTATTTTTTTCGTTTTTTTATTTCTTCTTTGGATTATTTTAGCTATTTTTGCCGATGATATTAACAAAATCTGTAAATCTATTAAAATTATTGTTATGGCAAAGCAAATCAGAACCTTTTTATTGTGTGGAGTTGGTATTATCTCAATCATTCTATCTATCAAATGCTTCTCCTTTGACAAATTAGATAGTGAGTCAAGGAGTATGTATGGTGGTGATGCTTATACAGGTATCCAGAATGCAGCAGCCACAACTTCTAAGAATGTTAGTGAATTAGCAAGTATTGTTCAATTTGGATTTGGCTCATTATTGTTGATTAACGGATTAACATTATTGGCTTTTGGACTTACATCGCCTATTGGGAAGAAAGTAAAAGAGAATAATGGCGAGGATGTTACTACAATAACGTCACAACCTGAGAGCACTGCAAACGAATCAGAGGCAAACCAAAATAAAGAAGAATCTGCTGAATGACACATATTTGTAAAAAGTGTGGTTGTGAGTTAGATGAAAACGTAAAGTTCTGTCCGAATTGTGGATTAGAACAGGCAAAGGACTTGCCCAAACGTAAAAATCATACAGACTCTTTGCAAAGTGAAGAAATTCCATTGCAAATTATTTTGCGTAAAATAGGCAATCATAAGATACTATCAATTACAATTATACTTTTAGTAGTTTTGTCAATAGGTGGTTATTATGGATACCAAAAATACGTTGAAAAACAAGCGGTGCAAGAAAAGATAGAAGGTGAAGTAAAACACCTTTTGGATATTGTTGGTACGTATACTTCAAATAGTGGAATAAAACTTGAATTGAGATCTGATGGTTTAGCTAGTATTAGGACAAATAAAGGAATACGTTACTCTGGATATTGGAGAGAGAAAAGTGCAGGGTATCCAATTGAATTGTCATTTTCCGAATCGTTTGAAATACAAATAGGAAGTGAAACTCATAGTTACTGCAGCTCTTTATATTTTTTTGATAATACTCTTTGGTATGATATGGATGCAATTCGATCTATGGATTATGACAAATGTACATTCTTAACCAAGGAAAATAAATAATTTAA
>OBLI01004058.1_pt1 | contig 10762 bp, 8 predicted proteins | sample 1519701 | NCBI WGS metagenome assembly OBLI01 (sample SAMEA3663005, study PRJEB22513) | pig gut metagenome | biome: pig gut; feature: pig-associated habitat; material: faeces | place: France | collected 2012 | reverse complement strand
CTTTAGCCTCTTTTGCAGCCATGGTTTCAGAGAGCAGGGGGCCTCTCGCTCCGGCCGGGAGCAAATTCGGCCTGGCCTCTCATTCGCCATACCCACGCAAGGCAGGCTACATCTGCACACAGCGTTACGGCCCCGCAGGGCCGATGCACCGCATTGCAGGTTCACATCTGCTTCGTACACAGCTCGGAAATACCACGATGGGAGTACGACTGTGCACAAGAACAGGTCTCCACGGAAACAGGGTCGGGTTAACCATGCCATTGGATATCGCCCTGAGTCCGCAAGCGCGCATGGCGCACTTCCCCCCAGCACCCACCCAAAACTGGGCGTATCAAGCAGGCACCAGAGGTTTCATCGGTGTGCCCTTCAGAGGATTTTTAGGCCCTCCCTAGGAAACAGAGGATCTGACTAGAATACTGCGCCGCCACTTAGCGAGGATTAGTATAGCACACCTTTTATAAATATACAACATATTCTGTATATACAAATTATGAATTTTTCTTCTCTGTCTTTATTCATCAACGCAGCACCGGGCTGACGGCGAATGGGTCTGTACCGCCGTCAGTCACCGGAAAAACCGTATAGTCCGGCATGTTTTCAAGCGCCAATTCTGCTTCAGCCTGCCATGTGAAAGCCCCCTGTTCAAAGAAAGCCTGTCCTTTTGGCAAAAAGCCCCGGTTTACCTTGACAACTTCCCCTAAAATGGTGATAATGTAGGTTGTTATATTGCGTAAAATTCCGGTATGGAGGTACTTTCATGGCACTTGATATGAAATTTTTTGAAGAAATGGAAGCCCGCATCCCCAAGGGGAAGGTCCGCACCCGGTTCGCCCCCTCCCCCACCGGCTATATGCATGTGGGTAACCTGCGGACGGCTCTCTACACCTGGCTGATCGCCCGTCACGCGGGCGGCACTTTCATTCTCCGCATTGAAGATACGGACCAGGGCCGTCTGGTGGAGGGCGCCACGGACGTGATCTACCGCACCATGACCGAGTGCGGCCTGACCCACGATGAAGGGCCCGATGTGGGCGGTCCCACCGGCCCCTATATCCAGTCTGAGCGCCGCGACCTGTATCTGCCCTATGCCCAGTTGCTGGTGGAAAAGGGCGCTGCCTACTACTGCTTCTGCGAGAAGACCGAGTCCGAAGAGGACTCCGGAGATTTTGATCGGGCGGATGACCCCTGCCGGAATCTGAGCGCCGAGGAAGTAGCCGCCAATCTGTCCGCCGGGAAGCCCTACGTCATCCGTCAGCGCATCCCCCACGAGGGTACCACCACCTTCCACGATGTCTCTTTCGGCGACATCACCGTGGAGAACAAGACTCTGGATGACCAGGTGCTGCTGAAGCGGGATGGCCTGCCCACCTATAACTTTGCCAACGTGGTGGACGACCACCTGATGGGCATCACCCACGTGGTCCGGGGCAGCGAGTATCTGTCCTCTGCCCCCAAGTACAACCTGCTGTACGAGGCCTTTGGCTGGGACATCCCCACCTATGTCCACTGCTCCCCCGTCATGCGGGATCAGCACAACAAGATGAGCAAGCGCCACGGTGACCCCTCCTACGAGGACCTGAAAGCCCAGGGCTATCTGACGGACGCCATTTTGAACTATGTGGCTCTGCTGGGCTGGGCCCCCAAGGGCGAGCGCAGCGAGCAGGAGATCTTCTCCCTGAACGAGCTGGTGGAAGCCTTCGACATCGCCGGCATCTCCAAGTCCCCTGCCATTTTCGATATTGAAAAGCTGACCTATTTCAACGCCACGTACCTGCGTGCCCTGGCTCCCGAGGAATTTGCCAAGGTGGCCGAGTCCTATATCCGTCAGAGCGTAAAGAATCCCGCTATCGACACCGCTGCCATCGCCGCTTTGCTCCAGGCCCGGTGTGAGAAACTGACAGACATCCCTGAGAAGGTGGACTTCTTCGACGCCCTGCCCGACTACGATGTGGAGTTCTTCACCAACAAGAAGTCCAAGACCAACGCTGAGGTCTCCCTGAAGATGCTGGAAGCCGTCATTCCCGCCCTGGAGGCCATCCCCGACTGGACCGTGGATGCCGTTCACGACACTCTGATCGATCTGGCTACCTCTCTGGAGGTGAAAAACGCCACCCTCATGTGGCCCGTCCGCATCGCTGTGGCCGGCAAGCTGGTGACTCCCGGCGGTGCGGTGGAGCTGTGCCACATCCTGGGCAAGGAGGAGACCCTCCGCCGCCTGCGCTTAGGCATGGAGAAGCTGCGGGCATGAAAGGCGTCCTCCAATATCAGATCAGCGGGCTGAAAAGTGCCTGGCAAAGCGGTCTCAGCGGTGAAGTCCTGCGGACCGCCATCGCTTTCCCCATTCTGGTGATGCTCTCCTTCACTTTGTGTACGGTGTTCCCCGCCCTGCGGGACAGCCTGCTCTCCATGGTCCTTTCCTCCATGGAAAGTATGGGCATCGTGAATGAAGACGGCAGCCTGTCCGCTCTGGCACTCTTTTCCAACAATCTGAGGGCCACCGTATTCATTATGGTCTACGGACTGGTCCCCTTCATCCAGCTCCCGGCGCTGGCTCTGGGCGTCAACACCATGGCCCTGGGCGTGCTGGCCTCCTGGTATATCGCGCAGGGCTACTCCATAGTTGCTTTCCTGGCGGCGGTCCTTCCCCATGGACTGGCGGAGTTCCCGGCCCTGATTCTGGCCTTTGGTGTTGGGCTGTATGTCTGCGGTCAAGTGACCCGCCGCCTGTTCCGCCGGGACGAAAGCGCTCTGCATATCTGGGACTGCCTGGTGCTGATATCCCGGATGCTTCTGCTGGTTCTGATCCCGCTGCTGGCCGTCGCGGCAATATTGGAAGCGTATGTCACCCCTTTGGTTGCCGCCCTGTTTTTATGAATTTTATCGCAAAGGATTGATCTTCTCATGAGCAAGCTTTACATTCCAACCGGCTACAAAATGCCCCTGCCCAACTATGAGCTGCAGCGAGCCATCGCCTTTATCAAAGATTCCTTCCAGACAAACCTCAGCAACGCGCTGAACCTGCGCCGCGTCTCCGCCCCCCTGTTCGTGGATGGCGGTTCCGGCCTCAACGATGACCTGAACGGCGTGGAGCGCCCCGTGGCCTTTGATATTCCCGATGTGGGTCTGAACGGTCAGGTGGTTCACTCTCTGGCCAAGTGGAAACGTCTGGCGCTGAAGCGCTACGGCTTCCATGAGGGCAAGGGTCTGTATACTGATATGAACGCCATCCGCCGTGACGAGGAAGTAGACAACATCCACTCCATCTATGTGGATCAGTGGGACTGGGAAAAGATCATCTCCCGGGAGGACCGGAACGTCAACTACCTGAAGGCCAGCGTCCGTTCCATCGTGGGTGCCGTCTGTGAGACTGCGGAAGCCCTGAACGTGGCCTTCCCCAGCCTGCGGGGCAAGCTGGAGCGTGAGGTGTACTTCATCACCACCCAGGAGCTGGAGGATATGTACCCCGACCTGACCCCCAGCGAGCGGGAGACTGCCATCTGCCGGGAGCACCACACGGTCTTCCTGATGCAGATCGGCAAGACACTGAAGTCCGGTATCCGGCACGACGGCCGCGCCCCCGACTACGACGACTGGGAGCTGAACGGCGATATCCTCATGTGGAATCCTGTTCTGGAACGGAGCTTTGAGATCTCTTCCATGGGCATCCGGGTGGATGAGGAGTCCCTGGATCGCCAGCTGACTCTGGCGGACTGCAACGAGCGCCGTGAGCTGCCCTTCCATAAGATGCTGTTGAACGGCGAACTGCCTCTGACCATGGGCGGCGGTATCGGCCAGTCCAGGCTGTGTATGCTGATGCTGGGCACCTGCCACATCGGCGAGGTTCAGGCCAGCCTGTGGGATAAAGAAACCATTGAAGCCTGTGAAAAGGCTGGCATCACGCTTTTGTAAATGTAATTTACATTACAGAAAATCCCTGGTTTTCCGAAGGAAACCAGGGATTTTTTTATCTGATACAGTCCAATATTTTCTCCGCTGCCCGTTGGGCGCCTCCCGCAGTCCGGAATGTCTCGCTCACGGCACACGTCCGCTCCCGGTAGGAAGGTTCTGTCAGTACCGTGGTAATGGCCTCCCGGATGTGGCTTTCGTCTTTCAGCCGCAGGCCCAGGCCCAGCTCTTCCATCCGGTCCGCCACAGCCCCCTCCTCGCTCTGCTGGGGATAAAGAACCGTGGGCACACCGCACCAAATGGACTCACTGGCGCTGTTCATGCCGCAGTGCGTCAGAAACACATCCGCCTGGGCAAGGACCGCCAACTGGTCCACCCGTACCGCTGCCTGCACATGCGCTGGCAGCAGGCCCAGGGCAGTGACATTTTCTTCCGTTCCGACTGACAGCACTACATCCACATCCATACCGCCCAACGCCTCCACGCAGCGGCGGTAAAAGGCAGGCTTTCCCCAAACCACCGTGCCCAGGGAAACATACACCAGAGGGCGCTCCTTTTCCTCTCTTGCGGGTATTTCCGGCAGCGACGGTCCCACAAACGTATACCGTTCGGAGAAGGTCTCCGCCATTGGCTGGAATTCCCGGGAGGTATAGACGATCGTATCCGTGTCATTGTCATTCTGAATGAGGTCTGTCAGTGTCCCCACCGGATAGCCGTGCTCTCGCAGCAGCGCCAGCTTTCGCTCCACCCGGGCGCCGCCCAGAATGGTCCGGAGCATCTCCCCCAGCTTCGGCTTCATAAGGCGGGCCGTATGTTGGTTAAACGCAAAGGTCGTAGTCGAACAGACATAGGGAATCCCCAGCTTCCATGCAAACAGCTTCCCCCAAAAGCACACGGAATCGGATACGATGACCTCTGTTCGAAATTCCGTCAGTTCCCGACTGACCTTGTCCTCCAGTGCCAGCGTGGTGTCCGCCGCCATCTCCACCAGAGCAGAAAAGTCTTTTCCGACCTTCTTATCCAGATCTTTCGGAGGCGGCGGCAGAAAACCATCGCATAGGACCACTTCAGCGCCCGCGTCCTCCAGCTTCTCTCGGAAGGGCGCAAAGCTGTAATACCGCACCTGATGCCCCTGGCGGACCAGTGTCCGCACCACCTCCACCGTGGGGTTGGTGTGTCCCCAGGCGGGAATGCAGAAAAAGACAATCCTGCTCATTTTCCATCCTCCGGCCCCAGAAAAGCCTCAAACTGGCGAAACAAAACATCGTCCTTGGTCACGGCAATGCCCCGCTTTTCATCCGCCAGCACCAGCAGCGTGTCTCCCGGCTGAATGTCCAACAGATCACGGACTCCCTTGGGAATCACGATCTGGCCTTTCTCCCCCACCCGGACAGTTCCGGCGAATTTGCCCTTTGGCTGTTTCATATCCGTCCCTCGTTTCCATAAGTATGATTAGTTTAACTTTTCACACTTATACTACATCCATAAAACAACTCTGTCAAGAAAAACAGGCGCCGGAGCTCCGGCGCCTGTTTCCTGTCCATATGCATTTATGCCAGAATATCTGCCGCCAGCGTATCCGCCAGGGCTTCCAGCTCTGCCCGCTGCGTCTCTTTTACAGAGGACTTCAGGCTGACGCCGTCCTCCAGCACCGTCATATTCTTCATAGCCCCCACCAGTTCCCGCATCTGCCTGCCGGCCTGGGCAGACCAGCTGCCGTTGTCGATCACGGCCACGGTGCGATTCTGCAAGTTGTGGGCTTTCAGATCCAGCAGGAAATTCTCCATCGGTGTGAAAATGGCACCGTTATATGTAGCGGAAGCCAGCACCAGATGGCTGCACCGGAACGCTTCCGATACCAGCACAGAAACATCCGTCTTGGAAACATCATACAAGCAAATCTCCTTGACGCCCTGCTCTGCCAAACGGTTTGCCACGATATCAGCGGCATTTTCCGTATGGCCGTAGATAGAGCCGCAGAAGATGGCAGCGGTCTTGTTCTCCGGCGCATAGGTACTCCAAGTCTGGTATTTCTCCACGAACCAGCCAATATTCTCCCGCCAGATGGGACCGTGGAGCGGGCAGAGATATGCGATGTCCAGTCCCGCCGCCTTTTTCAGCAGCGCCTGCACCTGAGCACCGTACTTGCCCACAATGTTGGCATAGTAGCGGCGGGCGTCATCCAGCCAGTCCCGCTCAAAGTTCACCTCGTCGGCAAAAATGTTGCCGCTGAGGGCGCCGAAGGTGCCGAAAGCGTCGGCGGAAAACAGGACCTTGTCTGCCGCGTCGTAGGTTACCATGACCTCAGGCCAGTGAACCATGGGAGCCATTACAAAGGTGAACGTATGACGCCCGGTGGTCAGCGTATCCCCTTCCTTGACGGTCACTGTCCGACCAGAGATATCGCAGTCAAAAAATTGGCCGATCATAGCGATGGTCTTGGCGTTGCCGACTACCTGTGCCTGCGGATAACGCCGCAGAACCTCCCCCAGGGTAGCCGCATGATCCGGCTCCATGTGGTTCACCACCACATAGTCCAGAGGACGGTCGTGGAGACCATAGGCCAGATTTTCAAAAAACCGCTCTCCCACAGCATAATCCACAGTATCCAGCAGGACCGTTTTCTCGTCCAGTACCAGATAAGAGTTATAGCTGACACCTCTTGGAATGGGAAACACATTTTCAAAAAGAGCCAACCGTCGGTCGGAAACTCCCGTAAATAAAATATCCTGCGTTATCTTCTGCACACAGTGCATGGTGATCTCTCCTTCGCTATTTCTGTAAACACATCTAACTACACGAAAGATGCGGCTCTGACTATTACTAAATCTATATCAGAACAAGCTGTTCGTCAAGTAATTTTATCCAAACCCGCCCCAGCTTTTTCCTGTTTTGAATACAATTTGTTTTCGCAAGGAAAACAGGCGGTTCCCCATGACCCGCATGGAAAACCGCCTGCTTTTTTACCGAAAAACGGTTAAATCCGCTTTTAAACTCCGCTCTCTCCGGAGCCGCCGAAGGCCTGGACAGCCTCTTCGGTCTTCTCCCGCTTTTCCTCCAGCGCCTGCTTCAGGATCATGTCCTTCACCTTCATCAGACGGGTGGTGGTGGCACGGTCGTTCTCGTCCAGCTTCATGGTGATATAGCGGATGGACTCCTGTGTATTGGGGATCATCACATATTCCAAAGCGTTGACGCGGCGGCGAGTCTTTTCGATCTCCTCCGCCATCAGCTGGGCAGACTTCTCGATCTCTGCCAGCTTCAGCATCTTGCGGAACACATGACCCAAAGCGTCCACAGCGGTATCCAATTCGCCGGAGGTCGCCGCGAAACCATAGGGATAGATGTCGGAATCAGACTTCGTCTTGGTCTGGAAATCATATACGGGCACATTGACGGACATGATGTTCTTGAAAGACATCGTCAGTTCCACGCTCTGCTTGGGATACAGCAAAGCCTGCTCCAGAGCCTCGGAGCTCATCAGGGCGGAGGCGACGGTGAAAGACTTATGCACCGTCATCAGATCCTCCTCCACCTCAGCCCGGAGGGCGCGGACCTCCCGGACTGTATCCAGAAACTGCTTCATCAGCTCATCCCGCTTATCCTTCAGCAGCTTGTGGCCGCGCTGGGCGGTACGCAGCTTGCCTTTCAGGCGGGTGAGTTCCATACGGGTGGGGCTTACCGTGATATTCGCCATTGGCTATCCCCTCCTTATTCCTGGTCTTTCTTCGGCCAGTACTTCTCGATCAGTTCCGGTTTGATACGTTTCAGCTCACTCTTAGGCAGAATGCTCAGCAGCTCCCAACCCAGGTCCAAAGTCTCCTCGATGGAGCGGTTCTCCTCGTAGCCCTGGTTGACGTAGCGGCGCTCGAACTCGTCCGCGAACTTGGCGTACAGCAGGTCGGTGGGAGTCAGTGCAGCCTCGCCCAGAATGGACATCAGCTCCTTGTTATCCTTACCGGTGGAGTACGCGGCGAACAGCTGGTTCATGGTGTCCGCATGGTCCTCACGGGTCTTGCCCTTGCCGACGCCCTTATCCTTCAGACGGGACAGGCTGGGCAGCACGTCCACGGGAGGATGGATGCCCTGTCGGTACAGCGCACGGCTCAGAATGATCTGGCCCTCGGTGATATAACCGGTCAAGTCGGGGATGGGGTGGGTCTTGTCATCCTCGGGCATGGTCAGAATGGGGATCAGGGTGATGGAGCCGGGGTTGCCCAGACGGCGGCCGGCGCGCTCGTACAGCGTTGCCAGGTCGGTGTACAGGTAGCCAGGGAAGCCGCGGCGGCCGGGGACTTCCTTCTTAGCCGCGGAGACCTCACGCAGAGCCTCGGCGTAGTTTGTGATATCGGTCATGATGACCAGCACCTGCATACCCTTTTCAAAGGCCAGATACTCAGCAGCGGTCAGGGCCATACGGGGCGTGCTGATACGTTCAACAGCGGGGTCGTTGGCTAGGTTGCTGAACAGCACGGTACGGTCGATAGCGCCGGTACGGCGGAACTCGCTGACGAAGAACTCAGACTCCTCAAACGTGATACCGATGGCGGCGAACACGACGGCGAAGTTGGTGGCCTCGTCGCCCAGCACCTTGGCCTGACGGGCGATCTGAGCCGCCAGGTTGGCGTGAGGCAGACCGGAGCCGGAGAAGATGGGCAGCTTCTGGCCACGAACCAGGGTGTTCAGACCGTCAATAGTGGAAACGCCGGTCTGGATAAACTCGTTGGGGTAGTCACGGGCAGCGGGGTTCATGGGCAGGCCGTTGATATCCCGGTACTCCTCGGGCAGGATGTCGGGACCACCGTCGATGGGCTGCCCCATGCCGTTGAACACGCGGCCCAGCATATCGCCGGACACGCCCAGCTGCAGGGGATGGCCCAGGAAACGAACCTTGGCGTCCGCCAGGTTGATACCGGCGGCGGACTCGAAGAGCTGAACAACAGCGGCGTCGCCGTTGACCTCCAGCACCTTGCCGCGGCGAATGGAGCCGTCATGCAGTTCGATCTCCACTAGTTCGTCGTAAGTGACATTTTCGACCATGCGGACCATCATCAAAGGGCCGTTGATCTCTTCTACGGTTTTGTATTCACGAATCATTACAGCTCACCTCCCTGGGCGGCAACAGCTTCGATCTGCTGCTCCATCTCGGCCTGGATCTGGCCATAGACCTTGGGATAATCCTCCACAGGCACGCTCTTGGCACGGCCGATCTTCTCTCGGGCCGGGATATCAAACAGCTTGGTGACAGGCGCGCCCTGGGCGATGGCCGTACGGCACAGCTTGTCATAGCTGAGGATGATGGACAGCAGCTTCTTTTGCCGGTCATAGGAGGAGAAACCGTCGATGTCCGTAAAGGCGTTCTGCTGCAGGAAGTCCTCGCGCACCATACGGGCGACTTCCAGAGTCAGCTGGTCAGCGGGAGACAAGGCGTCCTTACCGACCAGCTGGACGATCTCGTTCAGGCTGGCCTCGTTCTGGAGGATGCTCATGGCCTGGGCACGGTCCTGCATGAACTCGGGGCCCAGGTTCTCATCGAACCAGGACTTCAGGGAATCCAGGTACAGGGAGTAGGAACTCAGCCAGTTGATGGCCGGGAAATGACGCTTGTAGGCCAGAGAGGAATCCAGAGCCCAGAACACCTTGACGATACGCATGGTGGCCTGAGAAACAGGCTCGGACAGGTCGCCGCCCGGAGGGGAAACGGCGCCGACAGCGGTCAGGCTGCCCTTGCGGTCGTCAGAGCCAATGCACTCCACGGAACCGGCACGCTCGTAGAACTGAGCCAGACGAGAAGCCAGGTACGCGGGGTAGCCTTCTTCGCCGGGCATCTCTTCCAGACGGCCGGACATCTCACGCAGAGCCTCGGCCCAGCGGGAGGTGGAGTCGGCGATGACGGCCACGTCATAACCCATATCGCGGAAATACTCAGCGATGGTGATACCGGTGTACACAGAAGCCTCACGGGCAGCCACGGGCATATCGGAGGTGTTGGCAATCAACACGGTCCGCTTCATCAGGGACTCGCCGGTGCGGGGGTCCTTCAGTTCGGGGAACTCACGCAGAACGTCGGTCATCTCGTTGCCGCGCTCGCCGCAGCCGATGTAGACCACGATGTCCACATCGGACCACTTGGCCAGCTGGTGCTGCACCACGGTCTTACCGGAACCGAAAGGACCGGGAACAGCCGCCGTACCACCCTTGGCGATGGGGAACATGGTGTCGATGATACGCTGGCCGGAGCACAGAGGCCGCGTGGGGGGATACTTCTTGGTGTAGGGACGGCCCACACGGACAGGCCACTTCTGGGTCATGGTCAGGGGCACTTCCCTGCCGTCGTCGGTCTTCAGGGTGGCGATGGTCTCCGTCACATTGAAAGAACCGCTCTTGATCTCAGTGATGGTACCGCTCATATAGGGAGGAACCATGATCTTGTGGAGCACAACGGGCGTCTCGGGCACGGTGCCGATGATGTCGCCGCCGGTGACCTTGTCGCCCACCTTGGCGGTGGCGGTGAACTCCCACTTCTTCTCATGGTCAATGGCGGGGACCTCCACGCCGCGGGTGATGCAATCGCCCACCTTCTCCACGATCTTCTCCAGCGGACGCTGGATACCGTCGTAGATACCCTCGATCATGCCGGGGCCCAGTTCCACGCTCATGGGCGCACCGGTGGTGATGACCTCAGCGCCGGGGCCCAGGCCGGAGGTCTCCTCATAGACCTGGATGGAGGCGGTGTCGCCCTTCATGGTCAGGATCTCGCCGATCAGACGCTGGGGGCCGACGCGGACCACGTCGGACATGTTGGCGTCCGACAAACCCGTAGCCACCACCAGCGGTCCGGAAACTTTAACAACTT
>OBLI01004055.1_pt1 | contig 10771 bp, 7 predicted proteins | sample 1519701 | NCBI WGS metagenome assembly OBLI01 (sample SAMEA3663005, study PRJEB22513) | pig gut metagenome | biome: pig gut; feature: pig-associated habitat; material: faeces | place: France | collected 2012 | reverse complement strand
AATACCTGCGTAAAGTGGGTAAGCAATTTCCTTAGTAATCTTGAAATCTTCAGCGTTTAAGAAATCAACAATGATTTGGCAAGCTGCAGGAGCATCTGGATCAACGTAGCTCATGTCTGCGTATGGATCAACATCTGGGTGGTGGTCAATCTTAATCAAGAAATCACCCTTGTTGTAAAGCTTGTTAGAAATTCTTGGTGTATTGGCAGTATCAGTAGTGATTACCAAAGCACCTTCATAATCAGTAGCCTTAACTTGGTCCATGTGGTTGATCCAAGCAAGATCGCCTTCGTCGTTTTCACCAGCACAAAGCACACGCTTGTCTGGGAACTTTTCCATAATTGCACGAGCTAATCCAGCTTGTGAGCCAATTGCATCTGGGTCTGGACTAGTGTGACGGTGCAAGATAATAGTTGGATATTGTAAGATTTTTTCGTAAATGTCATCAAAACTACTCATTGTTTTTCCCTCGTCTTCTAAAAATATCTGTATCTAGTTTAACAGAAAAACGCGTCTGATTAATAATCGAACAAATTAATTGCCTGATAATTTTCTTTTTTAAAGTCCGTCGCTGTTACGCCTAACAAACGAATACCATCTTCTAGAAAGCCATGTGTACTCTCAAATAATTCTCTAGCTACCTCATAAAAATCAAAACGATCGTCAGATGGCTTTACCAATTTTCTCCGTTTCGTAACCGTATCAAAATTATTATTGCGGATTTTCAAAACAATCGTAGAAGCGCGAAAGTTGCGCTTTTTTAATTCTTTTTCTAAATAATCACAATAAACGCGAATTCTGCTGAGAGCTTCATCTTGCGTGAAAATCGCTGGTTCATAGGTACGCTCGATGCCAATTGATTTTCGGTTGACCTCTGAATCGGTCACTACCGGATTTAAATCGATGCCACGCGCATGTTGGGCCAAAATATAACCCATCTTTTTAAACTTATTAAGCAAAACCAGTACATCAACTTGCTGCAAATCGGCACCTGTATAAACACCCAACTTATGCAATTGTTCCTGCGTTTTAGGGCCAACACCCGGAAACTTCTCGATTTTTTGCATCCCTAAAAATTGTTTAGCCTCACTTGGCAAAATCACGGTACGGCCAAACGGCTTGGCATATTCTGAGCCCATCTTGGCTAAAAATTTATTGTAGGAAACGCCAAAAGATGAATTTAACCCTATTTCTTTTCTGATCCTTTTTTGTAAATCAAGCGCTAACTTAACAGCTGATTCCTCACCCAATTTATTATGAGTTACGTCAAGATACGCTTCATCAAGTGCAACTGATTCTACTCTGTCAGTAATATCATGCATAAAAGAATGAATCTGAGCCGAAACGCTACGGTAAGTTTTAAAATCAGGTGCTACAAAAACTAGCTTATCCTGGGGAACCAAACGCACAGCCTGAATACTAGCCATTGCTGAGTGGACCCCATATTTACGCGCAACATAATTACAAGTTGCCACTACGCCGTGCCCATTATTCTCACACGGATCTTGTCCTACAATCAGCGCCTTATCTTTATATTCTGGATGTCTTCTAGTTTCCACTGAAGCGTAAAAAGCATCCATATCCAGATGAATAATCCGGCGATGGATGTCATTTTGCGGTAATAAATTTTCTTTATTCATAAATCCAATGTTCAGTTGGTGATTCAAAGATATTGTCTGCTTCCTTTGGACCCATTCTATATGGCAAGTATTGCGCAATTTCTGGATTGCCTGCTTCGTTTTCTTTTTGCCATGCATCTTCAACAGCATCAATGAATTCCCAGTAACGCTTCAATTCGCTCCAGTGAGTGAAGTTGGTTGAATCGTTAACAAATACATCATGAAGCAAACGTTCATAACCATCTGGCACCTTAGCCATTTCTTCCTTTGAAAAGACGTAGGTTAAATCTTCACGACGAATACCTGGTTCGTCAATCTTCTTACCATTGATAGTGATATAAATCTTACTTTCAGGATCAACTTCAATCGTAATGTTGTTTGAATGAGCTTGACCATATGGATTATTGATATGCTTTAAAACAATATCAATTCTGGTCTTCTTTTCCTTAAATTCCTTACCAGTTCTGAAGTAAATTGGCACGCCAGCAATTGGGCCACTTGTAAACTTAGTCTTACCAGCTACATAAGTTTCAGTAGTTGAATCAGGATCAACATTAGGTTCTTTCTTGTAAGCAAAAGTAGTATCGCTGCCTAAGTATTGGCCTCTTACAAAGTTCTTCTTAACTTCTTCTGGAGTTGGAATAATTAAACTCTTAAGCAATTCTTGCTTAGCTTGGTGAACGCTGTCTGATGACAAGTCTTTAGGTTCTGGCATTGCAAGCAAAGTAATGATTTGGAAGATGTGGTTTTGAACCATATCACGCAAAGCACCTGAAGTATCATAGTAACCACCACGTGCTTCTACACCTAAACGTTCTGCCAAAGTAATTTGAATATTCTTAATGTATTCGCCTGACCAGATATTCTTAATTAATGGGTTGGTAAAGCGCATTGGCATAATATTTTGAATCATTTCCTTGCCTAAGTAGTGGTCGATTCTGAAAATATCATTTTCATCAAATGAGGCGGTAATTTCTTTATTTAATTGTTCAGCTGAAGCTAAATCATGACCAAATGGCTTTTCAACTACGATACGGTTAAAGCCGCTACCGGTTAAGTGTTGATCATTGATGTGAGTGGCAATTGTACCAAAGAATCTTGGTGCCATAGCCATGTAAAATAGACGGTTACCTTGAGCTGAGTAGCGATCATCAAGTTCTTGAGCCAATTTCTTCAAAGTTACATAGTGTTCAACATTAGTAACATCGTGAGATTGGTAATAGAAGTGACTAGCAAATGCCTTTACTTCGTTTTCATCTACTTGATCATGAGTTTCGTGAATAGCATCTGAAACTTGTTCACGTAAATACTCATGTGACCATGGACGACGTGCAGTACCAATGACTGCAAAGTTGTCATGGATCAAACCTTGTTCATATAAATTAAACAAGGATGGGTAAAGCTTACGGTGAGCTAAGTCACCACTACCACCAAAAATAATCATTATAACTGGGATATTTTTCATAACTAAGTCCCTTTCTTTAATTCGTTATTTCATTCATATTCTATTTTACAACAACCAATTTTTAGGCAAAATAAAAAGCGCATTATTTTGCGCTTTTTGTTGGTCAATTATTTATCTTCTTTTTTAGCTTCATCTGAAGAAGCAGGCTTAGCTGGTTCTGCTGGCTTAGCAGCAGCTGGCAATACACGACGAATAGCCATTCTTTCGAAAGTTAAGTAAATGCCGTCTGCATCAACAACAACAGTCTTATCACTGTTGATCTTGTCAATCTTTGCGTGCAAACCGTCTACTAAAATAACTTCGTCGCCCTTCTTCAACTTATCCATCATTTGCAATCTTTGTTGTTGTTGCTTCTTTTGTGGACGGATCATACCAAAGTAAGTAAAACCAATCAAAATAATGAATAAGATGATCATCATCCAGTTGTTGCCGGCAGCACCGCCAGCGTTTGCTAAAAATACAGTATTCAAATTTTTCACCTCATAAAACTATTAAATTTTTCAATATAATATATCCATTATACAGAAAATTTTGCTATTTATCACCCGGAATAGGCAAACCTAACTGTAAATATGCCTTATCGGTCACCATTCTGCCGCGGGGCGTTAATAAAATAAAACCATGTTGAAGCAAATATGGTTCATAGAGTGACTCAATCGTCTCCATATCCTCACCAATATTTGCGGCCAAAGTTCTAATACCAACAGGGCCACCATTATAGCCCTCAATCATGGTTCTTAACAATTTACGGTCAGTTTGATCTAGCCCTTCATCGTCAACCTGCAGCTGCTTTAATGCATTTTCGGTAGTGGCAAGCGAGATCGTCTTTTCGCCTTTTACTTCCGCAAAATCACGTACACGCTTTAACAAGCGATTAGCTACACGGGGCGTTCCGCGTGAACGACGAGCTAGTTCATGCGCAGCCTCTAGCGCAATTGAAGTATGGAAAACATCGCTTGAACGTTGCACAATCTTTTCCAATTCGTCAACAGTGTAATACTGCATGTGCTCCACGATTCCAAAACGGTCACGCAAAGGAGCAGATAACTGTCCAGCAAGTGTCGTTGCCCCAATTAAAGTAAATGGTGGAAGCGGCACGTGAACTGCGTGCGTAGTTTGCCCTTCACCAATTACGATATCAATGTAGTAGTCCTCCATTGCGGAATAAAGGACTTCCTCAACCGGTTTAGCAAGACGATGAATTTCATCGATAAATAAGACATCGCCTGGATCAAGATCAGATAGCAATGCTACCAAATCGCCGGCTTTTTCAATTGCCGGGCCACTAGTACTCTTTAAGTGAACGCCCAATTCATTGGCAATTACAAAAGCTAATGTCGTCTTACCTAAACCCGGTGGTCCATATAGCAAAACGTGATCTAATGCCTCATCACGTTGTTTTGCGGCTTTAATATAAATGGACATTTCTTTTTTAACACGCTCTTGACCCAAATACTGGTCCAAAGTTTGCGGTCTCAAAGATAATTCCATTGCTTCTTCTTCAGAGCCTTCAACTTGTCCTGAAGTTACTGCATCATCGTTTTCTGCCACCAGTTTCACTTCCTTATTAAAAATCCATTGCTTGTACTATTATAACAAGAACTACTTCTTAAGCAGCAATGCTAAACCTTTTTTAATATATTGATCTGCTGTATCGGCATCGACCTCGATTAACTTAGGCGTAATGCGGTCAACTTCTTTTTGGGTATAGCCCAAAGCAATTAATGCTAATAATGCATCATTTAATGCTGGAGAAATTTCTTCATCGTTATCCTTACGATCAAGACGAGCAACGTAGTCGCCTAACTTCCCCTTTAGATCAAGCACAATCTGTGAGGCGGTCTTTTTGCCCACACCAGGGAAGCGAGTTAAGTATTTAACTTCACCTTGTTCAATTGCTTCAGCTAAGGAATTGCTGTCTTCGGCTGCCATAATTGCCATGGCACTCTTAGGACCAATGCCGCTTACACTAAGCAACTTAAGGAAAAGTCCTTTGTCATCTTGACTCTGGAAACCATATAAAGTAATGCCGGTATCACGCACAACTTGTTCGATATAAACCTTGGCCTTTTGTCCTTGAGTATAAGCAAATGGCGTTGGACTATACACCTTATAGCCCACTCCGTTAACATCTACTACGATATAGCTTGGCGTAATGACGGAAATTATTCCTTCAAAATATTCATACATTATTAATCATCCCTTTTGAACATCTTTTTTAATTCATTTTGGCTCATGCGGACCAAAACTAGACGCCCTGAGGCATCATGATATGGATCAGCCGTTTTGCGCAAATCACTAATAATTTGTTTTGCTTCTGCGGCAGACAAATCGATTTTCCCCGTTACTGCATGTTTGGCTTCCATCTCAGCTACACGTTTAAACAGCTTCTCAGATTGACCCTTATCCAAATTCAGATAACTATCTAAGATTTGGCGAATCGTTTCTTCGATATTTTCATGAATCCAAGTTGGATATGAACGCACAATAAAACTATTTTGACCAAATTCTTCTAAGTAAATGCCAATCTGTTTAATCTGCTCCAGCTTATCTTTAATTTGGATAAAATCTAGATTGCCGAGTTCTAAGACAATTGGCGTAAGCAGACCCTGCTGCACAATTTTTTTAGAAGCTAGTATCTGATATGTTTTTTCAAATTGCAGTCTTCTTCTAGCTGCAACCTGATCGATCAAGAACAGATCCCCTTCATTCTCTGCAATGATGTAGGTATCGGTCTGACCAACATAGGCTAGACGTGGCAAATTATTGGCTAAAACTTCATCCCCGCTGGAAATCACCTCTTGATTAGCAGGAGAGGCACCAAAAGGCGTAAGTTTTTGCTGCTCTTCTACATTTTGATCCCAGGTTTTGGTGATAATGTATTTGTCATTTTCACGCGGAATGTTTAGATCAACGTATTTGCCAGTTTCCTTAGCAGCCTTAAATTTTGGTTTTTCTACCTGATCATGAATTTCTGGTACTTCTTTACGTTCTGTATTTACCACATCTTGATTCAAGTTGAATTGCAATTGGTCTACTAATGTTTCACGCTTATTTTCTAGATTGGCAAATGCACTAGTTTGCTCAACTTTTTCCACAAGTGCATTACTGATTGCAGTTGTAATCAATCGACTAAGTTCTTTTTCCTTAGATAAACGTACCTCTTGCTTAGTGGGATGCACATTTACGTCGACTAACAAAGGATCGACCTTAATAGACACAACAGCAATTGGATAATGCCGCACCTCAAGTTTGGAGCCATAACCATCCATAATTGCTGTATTCAGTTGGAAGTTTCGAATATAACGTCCATTAAGCAGAATTGAAATAAAGTTGCGGGTTGAACGAGTCAATTCTGGTTTAGAAATTAAGCCCGTAACTTTAAAATCAGTATCTTCTGCCTCGATGTCTTCCATTTTTTCCGCAATATGGCGCCCATAAACATTGGCAACAGTTTGTTTTAAATTACCATTGCCAGTTGTTCTGAGTAAAATTTTACCCGTATTCGACAAGGTAAAAGATACTTGTGGATAACCTAATGCTAAGCGATTAATAATATCCACAATCTTCATGATTTCGGTTCGCGGACTGCGCAGATACTTCAATCTCGCTGGCGTGTTGAAAAACAGGTCTTGCACCGTAATCTTGGTCCCTTTTTGCGATGCCGCATCTTCTTGACCTTTTTTATTGCCACCACTAAAAGTAGCTCTTGTACCAATTGCTCCGTCTGTTGCCGTTAAAATTTCTACGTGACTTACCGCGGAAATTGAAGCCAGAGCTTCACCTCTAAAGCCTAAAGTCGAAACTTTAAACAGATCATGCTCGTTGCTAATTTTACTAGTCGCATGACGCGTAAAAGCCAGGTCAACTTGATCACGTTCAATTCCTGTACCGTTGTCCTGTACTACAATTTGCTTTAATCCTGCATCCACAAAATCTACTCTGATTCGGGTGGCTCCAGCATCAAGGGAGTTTTCCACCAATTCTTTAACTACGCTGGCAGGACGTTCAATAACTTCCCCTGCCGCAATTTGATTGGTTAAAGTTTCAGATAATTCATGAATTTTAGGCATAATTAGTTATCATCCTTCAAGTCTTTTTGCCAATCCGCTACCATTTGCATAATTTGAAGTGGTGTCTTATCGGCCAAATAAAGATTAGAAATATCGTCAAGCACATCTTGTTCCGCATCGGTCATAGCTGGCTTGTCATTTTGTATTTGCTCTTCCTCATCTGAACTATCCACAGGCTCTGCGAATAAGTCTAATTGCTGACTAACTGGAGCAAGTTCACTGCCTTGTGCTTCAAGACGTTTTAATAATTTGGTTGCTTCACGCAATACGGCACGTGGTAAACCAGCAAGTTGGGCAACGTGAATACCATAACTTTGGTCGGCTGGTCCTGGTAAAATCTTGTGCAAAAAGATCAGCTTGCCATTTTCTTCAGTCGCACCAACGTGGATGTTCTTTAAATGATCCAGTGTCTCATCAAGTGCAGTTAATTCATGGTAGTGGGTCGCAAATAATGCCTTAGCTCCTACTTTATCATGCAGATACTTAACGATCGCCCCAGCTAAAGCCATACCATCGTAAGTTGCAGTACCACGACCAATTTCGTCAAAGAGAACCAAACTGCGTTTAGTTGCATATTGCAAAGCATCGTTTGCTTCGCTCATTTCAACCATGAAGGTACTTTGACCAGAAATCAGGTCATCGGCAGCACCAATTCGAGTAAAGATTTGATCAAATATTGGCAAATCAGCACTATCAGCTGGGACAAAGGAGCCCACTTGCGCCATGATTGCGATTAAAGCCATTTGTCTCATGTAGGTACTCTTACCAGACATGTTAGGACCAGTAATCAAGAAAATGTTGGTAGCTGAATCCATTTTGACATCGTTAGGGATGTAGGAACCGGCAGTCATAACTTTTTCAACTACTGGGTGGCGGCCATTAACCACATCGATATCCTGATTATCGGTATGGAAGTGAGGTCTGCAGTAATTATTTTGTTCAGCTACGGTCGCAAAGCCGCAGTAAACGTCTAAGGCTGCAAGTTGCCCACCCAATTTTTGCAAGGCAGGAATATACTTCTTAACTTCCTCACGTAATTTAACGAACAAGTCATATTCCAAGTCAGTTGAACGAGTTTGCGCCTCCAAGATTAAGTTTTCGTGTTCCTTCAACTCTGGCGTAATGTAACGTTCAGCGTTGGTCAAAGTCTGTTTACGCGTGTAGCGATCCAGTGGCACCTTGCTCTTATTACCATTAGATACTTGAATGTAATAGCCAAAGACCTTGTTATAGCCAACTTTCAAGTTATCAATACCGGTCTTTTGTCGTTCGTCAGCTTCCATTTGAGCTAACCACTTTTTACCATTATTCATGGCATCCTTGTAGCGGTCCAGTTGCTTATCAACGCCTTCGCGAATTAAGCCACCTTCTGTAGTCAAAATTGGTGGATCCTTAACCAAAGTCGTTGAAATCATTTCTGCTACGCCCTTTAATGGATCAATCTTTTGGGCAAAATCTTCTAGCACTTGACTATCTGATTGGTTCAAAGCATCCAAAATTACAGACACAGCTTGAAGTGAGCGGGATAATTGCAAAAGTTCACGTGCATTAACATTGCCAAAGGCAATTCGACCAGTTAAACGCTCTAGGTCATAAACGCCCTTCAAAGCATCAATCGCATTTTCACGTGTGAAGTAACCATCAAGCAGAGCTTGCACCATTTCTTCACGGTGGTTGATCTCATCCACATTGAGCAGTGGTCGAGCTAACCATTGCTTAAGCAGACGCCCACCCATTGCCGTATGAGTTTTATCAAGAACCCAGAAAAGCGAGCCCATTTTTTTACCAGTTTTAGCAGATGCAACTAATTCCAAATTATTTTGAACAGTATGCGACATCTGTAAGTATTGGTTTACTTCGTAGCTCTTAGCAATTTGCAAGTGGGCTAAGCTTCTCTTTTGGGTAGATAAAAGATAGCCTACCAGTTGACGCGTAGCTTCTTTTTCTGCCTTATTGGTTAAATTTTGTTCAACATAAGAAATCTCGGCATGTTCGCCTTCAATTGGCGTAGGCGCGGAAACGGTGATATTAGCCTTATGCATAAAGTCCTTATTTTGTTCAGTCAAAGGACCATTGTAAACAACTTCGCGTGTTCTTAATGATAAAAGTTCATTAGAAACAGCTTCGAAGCTCTTCAAATGTGTCGCATAAATTTCACCAGTTGATAAATCACTGTAGGCTAAGCCAAAGCCACTCTTAGTAGTCACTACTGAAGTTAAATAGTTAGAATCCTTAGCATCATTGGGACCTTCATTCATCATGGTACCTGGAGTTACCAATTGAATAATGCCACGCTTTACCATGCCCTTAGCTTTTTTAGGATCTTCGAGCTGTTCGCAAAGTGCAACCTTATATCCCTTTTCAACCAAAGTATTTACATAAGTATCAACGGCCAAATGAGGTACACCAGCCATCGGAATTGGATTCTTAGTTTTATTTGAACGGTGTGTTAAAGTTAATTCAAGAATCTGAGCGCCCTTAACCGCATCGTCTTCGAAAAGTTCGTAGAAATCTCCGACACGATAAAAAAGAAAGGCATCAGGATATTGCTTTTTAATTTCGTAATATTGCTCCATCATTGGAGTCGTACTTGCTTTTGCCATACAATCTCTTTTCTATTCCTATGCTTGATCACTGGTAATTATTATACGCTATAAAGGAAGATAAAAGAAAAACTTCGAAGCTGAACTTTTTTGCTCAACTTCGAAGTCTATTTAAGTATTTATTTGGATTTGAACTAGAGTGAGAGTTTTATTCTTTTATCAGAAATTAGTTTCTAAATTACATACCCATTCCTGGGGCGCCGGCACCTGCACCACCTTGTGGAGCAGCTGGCTTTTCTTCAGGAATTTCTGCAACAACAGCTTCAGTAGTAAGGAGTAATGCAGCAATTGAAGCAGCGTTTTGTAAAGCGGTACGAGTTACCTTAGTTGGGTCAATGATACCTGCGTCAACCATGTTTTCCCACTTGTCAGTAGCAGCGTTGTAACCAACTTCGTTTTCTTGGTTTTCAAGCTTGTTCAATACAACGGCACCGTCTTTACCTGCGTTTTCAGCAATTTGACGAACTGGTGCTGAAAGTGCTCTTAAAACAATGTTGATACCAGTTTGTTCATCTGGAGTGTCACCCTTAAGGTCCTTGATAGCCTTTTCTACGTCTACCAAAGCAGTACCACCACCAGCAACATAACCTTCGTCAACAGCAGCACGGGTTGAGTTCAAGGCATCTTCGATTCTGTAACGACGTTCCTTAAGCTCAGTTTCAGTAGCAGCACCAACGTGGATAACAGCTACACCACCAGTAAGTTTTGCAAGACGTTCTTGCAACTTCTTCTTGTCAAAGTCTGAAGTTGATTCTTCAATTTGCTTTCTGATTGAATCTTCACGTTCTTGGATAGCGTCCTTTGAACCAGCACCGTCAACAATAGTAGTTGAGTCCTTGGTTACAGTTACACGACGAGCTTGACCTAATTGATCAATCTTAGCATCCTTCAATTCAAGACCTAAGTCATCAGTAATTACTGTACCACCAGTCAAAGCAGCGATATCTTGTAATTGAGCCTTACGACGGTCACCAAAGCCAGGAGCCTTAACAGCAACAACGTTGAAAGTAC
>OBLI01004054.1_pt1 | contig 10772 bp, 8 predicted proteins | sample 1519701 | NCBI WGS metagenome assembly OBLI01 (sample SAMEA3663005, study PRJEB22513) | pig gut metagenome | biome: pig gut; feature: pig-associated habitat; material: faeces | place: France | collected 2012 | reverse complement strand
GCGCCCTTAAGCATCTCCATGGCCAGCTGTGCTTTTTCATTGTTCATTTTTTCATTACCGCCGTAAATGCCTACAGCCCCTACAAGATAACCGTTTTCATACAGTGCCGCGCCGTTTTTCATCACGCCGGCTGCTTTTTCTCCCTGCACCTTACATCTGTGCAGTGCTTCTTTGGCTGCTGCCATGGCACCGTGTACCTGAACAGAATGACGGGCCAGAGAATTGGTAGCCAACATCTCGCCGTCAGCATTAAGCACACAGACAGTGTAAAATGTGCCGTATGAATTATTGAACTTTGCGCTGAATTTCTTCACCCGGTTTGTCACACGGTCTTTACATAATGCCGGGATCTTCTCGGCTACAGGCTCAGCAGGTGTCTCCTGTTTCTGCTCAGCTGCAGAAACTGCCATTGGTGCCGCAGATGGTCTGTTCTCCACATGCATAGCGATCTGCTGTTCCAGACTGAGTCCCTGCTGCGCAGCATCTGCAAACCGCGCCTGAAGATACAGATAATCAGACAGCCGATTCAGATAAGCCGCTGCCAGTTCATCCATGGGATAGCAGGCTGCCACCTCCGCAAAACGGCGTTCGCACCTTCTTGCCACATTTCTGGCTATATCAAACTGCGCCGAATAGAAGCATCCGCCCGGCAGAATCTCCCCTTCTGTCTGCGGCAGCTGTCTCTCCAGACATCCAATCTTTATTTCCAGATCCTTTACCTGTGTACCGGCCACACTCTTTACGCGGCTTCCCTCAGGCTCTTCCACACCATGCTTAATAGCCAGCAGTATCTTCTGTATCTCCAGAAGTTCCTGCCAGAGAGCCTTATTCTGCGTAAGACTTCGCACCAGACCGATATGGCTGTTCAATTCATCCAGTTCCCCCATCAGATGAACCCGCACATCCTGTTTGGATACGCGCGTACCATCCTTGAGGCCGGTCACTTTATGGTCACCGGTTTTCTCGTAAAGTTTCATAGCATCCCCTTATTTCCGCGAAGGCAGACCTTCGCATATATGTTCAGTATAGCATACCCACCGGAAATATGGTAGACATCATTTAAACAATTTTTTCATCAAATATCCAGGGCTGCGTGATATCCCTGATAGATCGCAGCACAGATATTGGCCGGGCGAATACAGTCACCAACCTGTTTTACGATGGGCGCTGCATCCAGAAGTGACTCCGCCACATCGCGGCAGGCGCGCTGACCAACAGCACAGATCACTGATGTGCCGGGAACCAGTACCTCTTTACCTTCGGTTTCACAGATCACACCTTCCTCTGTTACTTTCAGCCCCCTGTAACCCATATGGCAGATGACGTTCTGATCTTTCAGCTCCTGCAAAAGAATCGGACGATGACGAATGTTGGCATCCGGTGCCAGCGCATCACGCATCTCAACCAGATGCACTTTCTTTCCTTCTCTTGCCAGATGCACAGCACTCTCACATCCTGCCAGACCGCCGCCAAGAACGATCACTTCGTCGCCTTTTACTTTTTCTTTTTCTTTATAATAATTGTTAACGATAACTACGTTATCCCCGTCAATACCCGGGATCGGCGGTACGATCGGTGTGGATCCCACAGCCAGGATCACAGCATCTGCCTGTACATTTTCCGCATATTCCGGAGTAACTTCCGTATTAAGGCGAATATCCACACCTTCCAGTCTTGCCTGACGCTCCAGTGTCACACCCAGCTCATACATCTCATGTTTGAAGTCGATACCCTGTTCACACTTCAAAATGCCGCCCAGAGAATCACTCTTCTCGCAAAGAATAGTCTCATGACCTCTTCTGGCCGCTGTCACAGCAGCTTCCAGACCGGCAACACCGCCGCCGACGATCAGTACTTTTTTCTTTTTTCTTGCCGGCTGAAGATCCATGCCGCCTTCCCACTCTCTTCCGATCAGAGGATTGACGGAACAGCGGCGGGTCTGTGTAGCACCACGTTCTGCCATGCACACGAAGCAGCGCAGACATTTCACGATCTCATCCTCACGATTGGTCATGACTTTTTCCGGAAGGAAAGGATCTGCCAGTAATGCACGTCCCATAACAACAATATCCACTTTACCTGAACCGATCAGTTCATCCATCATGGCGGGATCGTTTAGCGCGCCGATGGTGGCTACCGGTTTGGATACATGTTTTTTGATCTCTTCTGCCAGATAAACATTGCAGCCATGCTCACGGAACATGGAAGGATGGGTAATGGAAAAGCCATATTTGTAAGAGCCTGCTGACACATGGATCAGATCTACCAGATCCTCCACAGCCTGAGCAATGCGTACACCCTCATCCAGATCATATCCGCCCTCAAACAGCTCTGATCCGCTCATACGGAACTCAATGGGGAATCCCGGACCAACTGCCTCACGAACTGCCGTCAGCACTTCTCTGGCCAGACGCACTCTGTTTTCAAGACATCCGCCGTACTCATCTGTACGATGATTAAAATACGGGGATAGGAACTGATTGATCAGCCAGCCATGTCCGCCATGCACCATGATCATCTCAAAACCGCACAGTTTCGCCAGCTTTGCATTCTCGTAATATGCCTGCACGATATCCCTGATCTGCTCTTTTGTCAATGCTTTTACCGGAATGCCATCCGGACGGGTTCCCTCACTCGGACCATACTGGACCATAGTATCTTTTTTGTCTTTATCCAGGAGATAAGTTCCTGCATACTGACCGGAATGGGAAAACTCTACGCTGGGTACAGCTCCATGCCGTTTGATCGCATCCGCTGTATAAGTAAAGCTGGCTACCGAGCCTACCGTCTGTGTATTCAGATGATAGGCATGAGAAGCATCTGTGGGCGGATGAACCATCAGCTCACTGACGGTTACGACTGCTGCCCCGCCTTTCGCTCTCAGTTCATAAAACGCTGTGGACTTGGAGCCAATGGTACATTCCGGCGTGATCTCAGCTCCGCTCATAGGCGCGGAAAACATTCTGTTTCTGAAAGTGACATTACCGATCTTTATCGGTTTACAAAGATTTTTAAATTTGCGTTCCATACTATCTCTCCAACTTCTTTTTTAAAAATCCCCGAAAAAGCTCACCGCTTTTCCGGGGATAACTCACCTTCCTATCAGATTCCGTATACTTCCTTATTGTATTTGTCAATCTCATCGTTGATGATCGGATCTGCCTGCGGGAACAGACAACCCGGAGCACCATAGGTAATGCACGGAATGAAGTGTCCACCCGGTCCATAGGCTTCACAGGCACGTCTTACTTCTTTGCGGATCTCTTCTTCTGTTGAATCCTGACGGTCTACAATAGACGCATCAATACCGCCCATCAGAACCATACGTCCATCCAGCTGTTTCTGCAGCTTCGGAATATCGTTTTCCGGAAGAACACCCTGCCAGATATCGATACCCAGTTCTACCATATCCTCAACGATAGGCTCCATAAAGGAATCGGCATGGTGCATGATCACGATACCTCTCTCCTTCATATAGCCGTAGGTCTTAACGTACTGCGGTTTGATGAATTCACGCCAGGTATCCGGACTTACAAACAGAGACTGTTTGGATCCCCAGTCATCATGGGAAAGCATGATGTCCGGTTTGATATTGTCCACGATCAGTTTCATATACTGATAACGGTACTCACCGATGGCATTGCAAAGATCCATCATATCTTCCGGCTCCAGAAGGAAATTCATCAGCATATCTTCAAAGCCCATGAGGAAATGCAGTCTCTCAAACACACCTGTGGGCATGAAAGCCATAACCAGTTCTCCTCTGGCACGAATCTCATCTGCTTTCTGAATAAATGGCTCCCATAATGCAGGATCAGAACAGTTTGCCTCAAGATCCGGCATAACCAGCTGATCTCTCCACTCTGTAATGTCGCTGATGACCTTATTATCTGCTGTAACATGCGGCATTGCTGCTACCTGTCCCTCCGGCCAGAGAATCTCTGTTCCGAAACGGTCTTTCAGCGGATCCATGCCCGGATGACGGTTACCGCGGATATACGTGGACGCCGGATTCGGCGGGAAAAAAGCACATCCTTCATACTGCTTAAGCAATCTGTCGGGTTTTCCATCTTTCTTTAATGTTTCACGAAAATTTTCTGCTGCTGTTAACATGACATCCCATCCTCCTAACTTTTTTGGAATTATTATACAGCTCTCTCACAAAAGCCCTTGATGTATTTATTATATTTTTCTATAGTCTCTATGTAAATACGTCAAACTCCGTTATACTTTTGAATAAAGTTCCTACATTTTGCACAAATATATTTGGCATTATTCACAAGTGCAGCAATTTATGATACACTGCTATTAGTTATTTTACCGGAGGTACGATTATGATTCCTTTTCCTCTTTCTATGCAGATTATTGAAGATAATTTATCAGACAAATATCAAAATATAATTCCATATAACACAAATTTGCCATTTTCATTTGAATATGTTAGACTTTTCCATCCAAATCATCCAATTTCGTCTCAGTATTTGTATGTTTTGTCCGCCAAAGATGTTTCTCTGCTCTCCCCGGTGCTGCAAAAAGCAGCATTTCTCGTATCCGGGAAGGCAGATTTTTCTCAGTTTCCGGCCGAATGTTGTGGACTTTTTATAGAAGAGCAGAACGATGCACTGGAGCTTTTTGGACAGGCGCAGGACATTTTTGAGAAATACCGGAAATGGAATGTTGCTCTTCACAATGCCCTTGAGACGGATAATCCGCTGGACAGCATGTTAAAAACCAGCCGCTCCATTTTTCAGAACCCAATTTTCGTACATGACACGGCCTTCAATATTCTGGCCTATTCCCACCATCTTCCGGGAATGGCTGTGTGGGAACAGAACCCTCAGACCGGACAGCCAATGCTGTCTCTGAGCCAGATCAATGATTTCCGTGTTGATTACGAATATCTTCATACGCTGACTACCACAGGCCCCTGCATATATTCCGCAGAGCAGAGAGGTTATCCCATTCTGTATATCAACATCTGGCAAAATGGCCGATATGAAGGCAGAATCTGCGTCAACGAAATGGAATCACCCATACTCCCGGGACAGTCCGCTGCCATCGAACATCTGGCAAACCTGATCGTTCAGGCACTGAGGAACCGTCGTCTGGTACAATTTAATCAGGATAATAACCTGAAGCATTTTTTCAGCGACTTTTTTTCCGGAAAACTCTCTGATACCGCGGCCTCACATAAGATCATGCAGCTTCTGGACTGGAAACGCAATGACAGTTATCTTTGTCTGCGTCTGGAAGCCAAGCAGCAGGATGTCCGAATGATGTCCTCTGCAGCCGCCATAGGCCATATAGAAACACAGGTATCCGGCAGCTGTGCCTTTGTTTACAAAAACGGCATATCCGCTATCGTAAACCTGACCTACTCCCATATCAGTATTTCCAACGTACTGAGCAGCCTGGCCATTCTTTTACGGGAAAGTCTGATGATCATGGGAGTCAGCACAGAAATCCGGGATTTTCTTCTCCTTCCTCAGGGACATAACCAGGCTGTCACTGCACTGAATCTCGGAGCCAAAAGTGACAGCACCAACTGGTGTTTTCGTTTTGATGATCTGCGTCTGGAATTTCTTTATCAGAAAGCCTCGGAAAATTTTTCACCAAGGCTTTTACACTCTCCCGAGCTGACTCTTTTAAAGGAATACGATCAGGAAAATAATACAGAGCTGTTCCAGACGCTGAAAGTATTTCTTGCACTTGAGCGAAATGTGCTGCAGACTTCCAAGAAACTGTACATCCATCGAAGTACCCTCTCCTATCGTCTGGAGCGTATCTGTAAGATTACCAACATTAATCTGGAGGATCCGAAGGAGAGGCTTCAGCTGCAGCTTTCCTTCTACTTTATGGAGCTGGAGGAGCATACGCTGCAGGATTAAATTGATGAGGGATGCTTAATTGACATACGGACGGGAGCTTGTCCCGAGACATACATATATTCCCCCCGAAATCGCAAACCGTTTTAAAGCGATTTCGGGGGGAATATATGTATGTCTCGGGACAAGCTCCCTGTGTACGTGTATTTTATAAGGTTTAAGAAAGATCTTCCGGGATAGGCAGGCCTTTTCTCTTGTAGTAGTCTTCTACGGCGGCTTTGACCGCTTCTTCTGCCAGTACAGAACAGTGGATCTTGTTGGTGGGCAGTCCGTCAAGGGCCTCTACTACGGCCTTGTTGGAGATTGCCAGAGCTTCTTTGATCGATTTTCCTTTGATCATCTCTGTGGCCATGGAGCTGGTGGCGATGGCGGAGCCGCAGCCGAAGGTGTTGAATTTGACATCGGTGATGATCTCGTTTTCATCTACCTTGATGTACATTTTCATAATATCTCCACATTTTGCGTTGCCTACCTCACCGACGCCGTCTGCGTCCTCGATCTTACCTACATTTCTCGGATGCTGAAAATGATCCATTACTTTTTCACTGTATAACATGATTTTTTCCTCCTCAGATCAGATGTGGTTTATTTCCTTTTTCCAGGTCTTCCCATACCGGAGACATGCTTCGCAGATAGGCAACGACCTCATTAACATTGTTTACGATATACTCCATCTCCTCCGGTGTGTTTTCCGCACCGATGGACAGGCGAAGTGAGCCGTGGGCTACCTCATGGGGCAGACCCAGCGCCAGCAGTACGTGGCTGGGATCCAGGGATCCGGAGGTACAGGCAGAACCGGAGGATGCGCCGATGCCTCTCATATCCAGAAGGAGAAGCAGAGATTCTCCCTCAATACCCTCAAAACAGAAGTTTACGGTTCCCGCCACACGCTGGTTTCGATCACCGTTTAATTTTCCGTGAGGGATTTCTGAAAGGCCTTCGATCAGCTGATCCCTGAGACTTGCCACATAAGCATTGTCTTTGTCCCTGTTTTCACAGGCCTCCCGGAATGCGGCAGCCATACCGGCTATGGCGGGCAGATTTTCCGTACCTGCGCGCTTGCCTCTCTCCTGCGCGCCGCCTTCGATCAGATTTGTCAGCGGTATGCCTTTGCGGCAATACAATACGCCCACACCTCTGGGGCCATAAAATTTGTGCGCTGACAGCGCCAGAAAATCAATATTCTCTTTTACTACATCAATATCAAGACGTCCGGCAGCCTGTACCGCGTCTGTGTGAAACAGAATGCCCTTTTCCCGGCAGAATGCACCGATCTCGGCAATAGGCTGTACGGTTCCGATCTCATTATTTGCATACATCACGGACACGCAGATGGTATCCTCTCTGACAGCCGCTTTAAGCTCATCGAGACGGACGATCCCGTTTTCGTGCACCGGAAGAAGTGTTACCTCAAAGCCCTCTTTTTCCAGTCTCCGCAGGCTGTGCAGCACGGCATGATGCTCAAACGCTGTAGAAATGATATGGCGTTTTCCTTTTTTCTTTCCGATCATTGCAGCTGTCAGAAGCGCCTGATTATCCGCCTCGCTGCCGCCGGAAGTAAAGTAGATCTCCTCCGGTTTCGCATGCAGATACTTTGCCATGATCTCACGGCTCTCCCAGAGCTTTTCCGCTGCCTTCTGGCCCGGAGTATGCAGGCTTGACGGATTTCCGTAATAATTTTCCATACAGTCGATCATAGCCTCTCTGGCCACAGAGCCTGTGGCTGTAGTCGCCGCATGGTCAGCATATATATAATTCATGGTAGTCCTCCTTGGTTTTCATTCTTACCTTATTCCTATATGTTTACTAGGATTAAACTACCACGTTTTCTCTACCAAGTCAATAGGAAAAATATTTTTTGTCTTATTCCTTAGAGAAAACATTTTTATTCTTCTGGCCGGAGATATTTCTTTACCTGTTCTACAAATCTTCTGGCCAGCATCGTGAGCTCCTTCTGGCTGTCCCAGACCAGCTTATACTCCACAGTTTTGACAGGATCTACGATCTCTTTTTCCACAATACCTGTCGGGTTGTACTGATCATCCACCTTGGGGAAAATAGCAATACCCACTCCCTGCCGGGTAAGCTCTCTGGCATTCAGAAAACTGCTCATCTCACAAACAATATCCAGTTCTCTCTCATACCCGGAAAACCAGCTCTCGATCTCCCGTACCCGGGACTTTCGGGAAGGCAGGATCAGCGTTTCTGTAAGAAGTGCCTTCAAAGGTACCGTATTTCCCTCCTCTTTTGCCAGCGGATGATCACAGGGGATCATGGCCACCCAGGGTGTTTTCTCCACATCACAATAGGACAGCCGCTCATGGTCAAAGGGTTCCGCGATCAGCGCCACATCCAGAAGCCCTTTCTGCATACGTTCCACCACATCATCTGTACTACCGTTCCATAACTCATAGTGCACGTTTGGATATTCTTTGTGAAACGCCGAGATCCACTTGGACAAAAGCTGAGGGCCACGCCCCTCCACTGTACCAATATACAGTGTACCGCTGATACCGCTTTTCAGATCACCGACCTCCTCCTTAGCTTTTTCCATCAGCGCCACGATCTCTTCACCCCGGCGCTTCAAAAGTTCCCCTTCCTCCGTCAGTTTCAGCCTTTTTTTACTTCTGTCAAAGAGCTCTACCCCCAGTTCCTCCTCCAGCTGATGCATTTGACGGCTTAAGGGGGGCTGAGCCATATGAAGATTTTCCGCAGCTCTGGTAATATTACATTCCCGGGCCACCTCCAGAAAATACTGTATCGTCCTTATATCCATCCTGTCGCCCTCCATCCCATACCTAAAAGGTATGGTTATTATGACTATATATGTATTTTTGTTTTTTCAACAATCATGATATATTTATTTTGTTGAAAAGCTTTGTATGCGGCAGGTTTCTCTATCCTATATTCTTCCCCCTGCCGCATTTCCATAAAACAGACTATTTGATAACGGAAGCCTCTCTCGTCCATCAGAAGCTTCCGTTTTATTGTGTCACAGTATCTGTTCAGCACCTTCACAGATAAGTTTCACTGTTTTAATCAGATCCTCAAATCTGTCGATTTTCTCTTCCGCATCCGTGATCTCACCAAATCCATAAGACGCGTAAATGATCGGCACTCCCGCTGCATGCGAAGCATCCGCGTCACCCTGCACATCTCCCACATACACCGGATGGTTCAAATGATTTCTCTCCACCACCAGCGAAATATTATCTGCCTTTAACAGCCCCGTCCTGCCAAAACTCTCCCAGTCCGCAAAATACCGCCCCGTATCATGGGCCTTAAAAAAAGCTTCAATATATCCATCCTGGCAATTACTGACGATCATCAGCGGAAACTTCTCCGAAAGCACTTCCAGCGTCTCCTTAAGCTTAGGATACAACACACCACCGACCCGTTCCATATACCGGTTCTCATATGCCAGAACTCCCTCACGCAGCACATCCTGACGCTCCCCCGGCATGTCCGGATACAGCCGCGCAAAAAACTCCGTCATCGGCAGCCCCATACAGGCCTTCACATCCTCCAGACTATGATCAAACGCCACTCCCTGCCCCGTCAGATACTCCTTCCAGGAATCATAAAAAGCCACCGTCGCATCCCACAACGTACCATCCAGATCAAAAATAATCCCATCCGTCCTGATCATCATCCATACCTTCCCTATATCATACTGCCCCAACTATACCACACTTTCCCAGAAAAATCCATTTCATCTCACCAAACCCTTGCAATCCCCCACCAATCCCCTCTATAATAAGAACGCCTTTTTCATCCCACCGAAAAAGCACCCTAAAACAACAAAACAGGGATAACCGACCTCCGGCAAAAAACAAAATTCCACCCAAGAAAAAGGAGTTCTAAATATGAACATCACCGTCATCATCACCCAGCTGATCCAGCTCTTCCTCATGCTGTTCCTCGGCTACTTCCTCTGCAAACGGGGGATCTTCGACCGTCACACCAACCAGAAAATGACGAAACTGTGTTTAACCGTCACCACTCCCTGTCTCGTACTAAGCTCCGTACTTCAGCAGACCGGTGAACGCAATTACAGCCTGATCGCTTTTACCTTTGCCATTGCCATCGTATACTATATTGTTATGCCCTTTATCGGCTGGCTGATCTGCAAACTGCTGCGCCTGCCCCGTCAAAGTCATGGTCTTTATATGTTCATGGCTGTTTTTGAAAACATAGGTTTTATGGGCATTCCTCTGATCAATGCCATCTACGGCGGCGAAGGTGTTCTTTACACTGCCATCTTCAACATCTGCTTCAATCTGGCCGCCTTCGGTTATGGCCCGGTGATGCTGAATATTGGTACCGGCAGGACATCTAAACCGGATCTCAAAGATGTGCTTTCTCCGGGCACTATTCTTTCCGTATTTACCATCGTTGTTTATCTCTCCGGTTTGAAGCTTCCCGGTGTTCTCACCGGTGTGATCTCCTCCGTAGGTGCCGTCACTTCACCCATGGCCATGATGCTGACGGGTGCCGCGCTGGCTCTGGTGGATATCCGTACGGTCTTCACGGATCGCCATGTATATCCATTTCTGGCGGTGCGTCAGCTGATCTTTCCGCTGATCATTTTCCCGCTATTTGCTCTGGTCATAAAGGATCCTGTCCTTCTCGGTGTCGTTTTCATTTTGACCATCATGCCCTGCGCCAGCAATTCCGTGTTGTTTGCCACAAACTATAATAACGATGAATCACTGGCGGCACGCACAGTATTCATCAGCACCCTCTGCTCCCTGATCACCATACCAGCCCTGGTCATGTTCTGTCTGGTGTAACCCCTGCCGAAAGGTCTGCGAAAAAATGGCGGTTCCTCTCAGGTATGTATGTAAACATCGCGCGACTTTAACGAGCACGACTCCGAGACTACAG
>OBLI01004052.1_pt1 | contig 10772 bp, 3 predicted proteins | sample 1519701 | NCBI WGS metagenome assembly OBLI01 (sample SAMEA3663005, study PRJEB22513) | pig gut metagenome | biome: pig gut; feature: pig-associated habitat; material: faeces | place: France | collected 2012 | reverse complement strand
GTTCCAAGGCAAATTGTGTTTGGATTTCAGGTGACTTCGGTTCGGGTAAGTCACATCTGTTGAAGATCCTTTCTTACGTTCTTGAAAACAAGCTTGTCATCGAAGGTCGCCCTTGTGCAGATATTTTTGCAGAGAAGGCAAGCGAAGACTTTGAACTGAAAGGTCAGATTCAGAAGGCTTGCAAAGTACCTACCGAAAGTGTACTCTTCAACATTCAGGAACTCCACGATGGTCTTGGCAAGAATGTCAATGACCCTGTACTTGCCATCTTCCTCAAAGTGTTCAACAAGAAATTTGGCTACGACGAGAAGAAGCCTGAGATTGCAGAGATTGAGCGTTACTATGACAACAAGGGGCAATATGAACTGCTCAAATCAGAATATCAGAAGCGTCATGGCGAGTCATGGGAGGATGCCCGAAAGTCAATCCTTCTGAAACTCCAGAAACTTGCAGAGGTCGTTGCAGACATCGAAGGTATCGACAAGGCAACTGCCGAGAAGAACCTTCGTGCCCAGATCAGCGGCTTCAAGATGGATATTGATGGATTTGTCACCATCATCAAGGAGCATCTTGCCAAGCAACCCGCAGGCAGTCGATTCATTTTCTTTGTCGATGAGGTCGGTCAGTTCATCGGCAAGGACGTGCATCGTATGCTCTCACTCCAGACCATTGCTGAAGGTCTTACTGACAAGACCGATGGACGCTCGTTCATTGTAGTCACTTCACAGATGGATATGGAGTCAACGCTTGGTGACCTCAATACCCAGCAGTCAAACGACTTCTCTCGTATTCAGGGACGTTTCACCACACGTATCTTCCTTACGAGTGCCAATGCAGACGAGGTCATCCAGCGTCGTTTGCTTGAAAAGGATGAGGAGCCTCAAAAGCTGCTCTGCCTTGAATACGACAAGCAGAAGAATATCATCCGCTCTCTGTTCAACTTCGGCGACCAGAGCCAGTTCCGCAACAATTACAGGAGCGCTGAGCAGTATGCCATCAGCTTCCCATTCATTGATTATCAGTTTAACCTGCTTCAGGCATCTATCATTGAACTGAGCAAGAACAATGCCTTCAGTGGTAAGCAGCAATCGGTTGGTGAGCGAAGCATGCTTACCATCACGCAGGATGTTGCCAAACTTTACAGGGAAAAGGATCTGAACCATATTGTTCAGTTCTGCGACATGTACGAAGGTTTGCGTGGAGTCCTCCAGACAAAGATTTCCAACGACATCCTCCAGGCAGAGCGTACCCTCAATGATGAATTGGCATTGAAGGTACTCAAAACACTCTTCCTTGTGAAGTACGTCAAGGGTTTCCCTTCATCATTAGACAATATCACACGCGTGATGCTCCCAACTCTTGACACAGACTTCCCTGCATTCCGTAGCGATATTCAGGAGGCTCTGAACAAGTTGGTGCGCCAATCATACATCGAGAAGGGAGCGAATGACGAATACCACTATCAGACAAATGAGGAAAAGGACATCGAGACAGAAATCAAGAATGAGGAACTTCGCCCGGAAGCAACCAATGAGGAACTGAAGAAGATCTTCCGTGACGAAATCTTCTCAGAGTCAAAGATTAAACTCTCTAACTTCAAAATATTCCCATACGGGCGAATGGTCGATGAGGTGCAGGATGGACGTGATGCAGAAATGTTCATTCACTTCATTACTCCTCTCAACAACCTCTCTGAGGCTGACCGAAACAACATGAACATGTATTCAATGCGTCATCCAGAGCAACTGATTGTTGTACTTGGCGAAGACAAGTATCTGAGCGACGATATGGTTATGTTCAAGAAGGCAGACAAGTGTCTCACTCGTTTGCTCTCTCGCAATGATGATGGCTATCGTCAGCAGATTATCTCCGACAAGCGTCGTGTCAACAGCCGTCGTCGTGAGGCTATCGTTGACCGCCTTGCCCAGCTGACCAAGTCTGCACGAATGTATATCGGAGGCAACGAACTTACTGACATCAAGTCTCAGGACATCAAGAATCGTCTGAACGATGCAATGAAGTGCCTTGTGGAACAGGTTTATACTAACCTGAAGATGCTCACCATTGAATATGACGATGCTATGCTCAAAAGTATCATCAACAGCACAACCAGTGGCACCATCTTCGGCAATCTCTCAGAGGATGCTTGCAGCATGGAGATATTCAACGAAATCGGCAGGCAGCAGCGTATGGCAGTACGCACCAAGGTTAAAGACCTTGTTGACCACTTTAAGGGTAATACCTACGGATGGTATGAGACAGCCATCCTTTGCATCATAGCCAAACTATATAAATTGGACAAGATCTCGTTCCGCAACAATGGTCAGCCAGTAGCAGATCGAGACCTGTATAACACGCTTACCAACTCAATGCAACAGGCAAATACCATCGTTGATATTGAGGAAGCCATCACTCCTGCACAGGTTACTAAACTGAAAGGGCAATATAAAGAGTTCTTCAACGATGAGAGTTGCACGGCTCAGAGTGCCAAGGATGTGCATACCGCTTTCATTGAGCGTTTGAAACGTGACATCGAGGATTTGCGTTCTATTTATGACCGTAACCGCCTCGAGTTTGTCAAGCCACTTGATGCAGTACTCGTAGCACTGCAATCGCTTTCTAATATGGTCTATCCTGGCTTATACCAGAATAGCAAGAAGGTAGAGGATGCTCTGGATGATAAACTCGACATTGCTGATGAGATACGCAATTTCATCACAGGTCCTCAGTTCAGCATCTTCAAACGAGTCGAAACTCTGACAACTGGTAATCAGGCTAACTTGGCATACGTTTCACAAGAACAGCGTGATATGCTCACTTCTATTTATAATAGTAATGCGCCTTGGAAGCAGATGACCAAGGCAAATGAAGTTCTTACGGCAATCAATGACGAGATTAAGGAACTTCAGTCGGCTGCTCGTAATGAGGCTATTGCTCTTATTAACGATAAGTTTGCAGCAATCAAGGCTATCCCTGCATACGCTCAGATTCCTGAAAATCTCCGCATCCAGATAAATGCTTTCTTCACCATTCTGAGTGATAATGCCAAGGATGAGCGTTTCATTGGAAACCTGAAGGCTATGAAGTCTGATATTGACCATGCCTACGAGAACAGCTTGAAGTCAATCAATAAGTGGGTTGAAGATGAAGCCAATAAACCTGCAACACCTCCTGCTGGTGGAGGAACTAACACACCTCTGACAAAGCATTCAACTCCAGTTAAAACCTTTGTCCGTAAGGAAAGTGCTATGAACATTTCTTTCGGCAAGCCTATGCTTGAAACAGAGGAAGATGTGGATGCCTATTTGACTGCACTTCGTGCCAAGATGATGTCATACATCAACCAGAACAAAAACATTATGTTGAACTAAAAAAACAGGTAGAATATGCGTTTTAATAAAATAACAATTGAGAATATGCGTCTTGTTGGTGAACCAGCAAGAACGATAAATATAGTTCCAGACAAGAATGTTCTGATTCTTTTAGGTGACAATGGTTTTGGCAAAACCACTATGCTTGATGCTATGGCAACAGCTATGGCTCCATTTTCCGCACAGTTCCCGGGAATACCAGACTTCCAGTTGTCAGATATGGATGTTCACATTAATAGACGTGGTCGCAGAGCAAAGTACCTTACTGTTCATGCAATATTCAGCCATGATAATTTTCACCTATCATCAGTTCGTTATCGCAAAGGTACCGCAAATACTCCTAAAGCTAATTATGAAGAGTTGAAGTGGTTGGCAAACCAGATGAAGGAAGCTATTCTTGCTGGCGACAATGGTGTTCAGCTCCCTGTTTTTGCTTATTACGGTACAGGGCGTGGCAAGTTTCATGTTCCTGAGCGTCGACGTGGATTCCAGCAGACTTTTGAGCGTTGGGACTGTTATAAGAGTGCTATTTGTCCAGAAACGGACTTTAAACGTTTCTTTGGGTGGTTTGACCAGATGGAAATAGAGGAAATGCGTGAGGGCAAACGTCTTCAGGATTATAGTTACACATCACCTGTTCTTAATGCAGTCCGAATTGCCATTTCTGAATTTGTTTCTAAATATCAAGACCCACGTATTGAGGAACGACCACTTCGGTTTGTTATGGATCGTGTTGACCCAGATGGCTCACGTCACGAACTCCGTATTGAACAGTTGAGCGAGGGGTATAAGATAGTCATTGCCACGGTTGCAGACCTTGCCGCACGTATGGCTGAGGCAAATCCTGAGATGCCAAATCCGCTAGATGCTAGTGGCATTGTCCTAATTGATGAAGTAGATCTACACTTGCACCCTAAGTGGCAGCGTACTATTCTAAAGGACCTCAATAGAGTTTTCCCGAATGTGCAGTTCATTGTCTCTACCCATAGCCCAATCATAGTTGTAGGTGCAGCTGATATTGCCCAGGTGGTTAATTTGAACAATATTCCAAACAATGCAGGTGAAGTAGTTTCAAGCGTCTCTGTTTCAAATGTAGGTCAAGTGCTTTTAAGTGAACTTTTCGGACTCAAGTCACTTCAGGCTCCAGAATGGGATGACAAGATTCAGGAACGTGACGAGATTCTTGCAAAACCAGAACTTACAGAAGAAGACGAAGCTCGTCTGGCACAACTTGACGAGGAAATGAAAGGACTCACCTCTCTGCAGGATTCAAATGCTATCCGCTCTTCTCAACTACTCGAAAAATTGGCACGTCTACTGAATATTGAACTATGAGAAAGATAAACAAGTCATCTAATGTACCAGCTACATTGGCTAATGCACCAGTGCCAGGAAGTAGAGCAGAAGTACGTGAAAGTATCTATAAGGCAGATGATGTACGTCAGCAGTTAGAGATTGACCAACACTACAAGTGTGCTTTTTGCGAGTGCTATCTTCCTCTTCAATATCACGATGTAGAACATTTTCGTCCTAAATCTCATTATTACTGGCTTGGTCATGAATGGAAGAACCTATTGTATTCATGTGAGCGTTGTAACCGTTCATACAAAAAAACAAACTTCCCTTTAGCGGCAGGTTCAGTACAGGCAAATTCGCCTACTGATGATATCACCCAAGAGCACCCACTTATTATAAATCCCACAGAGGTTGATCCTGCTATCCATATAAAATTCGACAAATATGAAGCAAAAGGAATTACTCCAGAGGGAAAGAAAACTATAGAGGTATTTCATCTAAATGATCAAAATGAATGTCCTGAATTGATAGATAACCGCAAACAACTCTACGAACTCTACAAAATAGAATTAGATAAAATTAAAATAAACGAGTGCATTTTGAATAAGCCAAACTTGCCTCAAGTTGCAATCGATTTAGCCAATGAAGCTATTCATCTCTGTAACGAGAGCATCCGTAATTTGAAGGCTTTGAACAAACCTTTCTCAGGCATGTTGATTGCACAAATCTAATAAGAATCTACGATATGGCAACAAATACAGCTGCGCTGAAAACCTTTGCGCAAGAAACCAGAAAGAAGCTCATTTCTTTGATTAGCACAAAGATGGACTTCATCCTGACTCAGGACACGGCAGAACTCCGTGGATTTGAGTCACAGATTGCTAAACTCAAAAGTGCTATTGCATCCAAGGGCAAAGAACTTGTCGTAGAAGAGGTGGCATACACATGGTTCAACCGTGTGATGGCGCTTCGCTATATGGATGCCAATGGTTATTCCGACCTCAAGGTGGTCACTCCAGGCATTGGACAGATGCGTCCTGAGATTCTTCAGGAGGCTATGGCTGGACACATCGATGACGATCTTCATGTCAAGGTTGATGACAATCCCAAGGAGGCAGTCCTCTATCGTCGCCTCTTGGTGGCTGTCTGCAATCAGTATGGTGAAAACATGCCATTCCTTTTTGAGCACATCAGTGACTATACCGAAATGCTTTTGCCTGACGACTTGCTTTCCGACCAGAGTTTCGTGACTGACATCCGCAATGGAATGACTGACGATGACTGTCAGAACGTAGAGATAATGGGATGGTTGTATCAGTTCTATATTACCGACCGAAAGGATGATGCAGAGAAGAAAAAATCGAAGAAAGGTGGATTGAAGAGTGACGAACAGGCAGCTGCTACACAGCTCTTTACACCTCATTGGGTAGTTCGCTACATGGTAGAGAACTCTCTCGGTCGTATCTGGATGACACTACATCCTGATAGCCGTTTAATAGATGATATGCCTTATTACATCCCAACTCCGGAAGGTCAGATAGATATTATTCCTGAAGATATTCATTCTGCACAGGATATTCGTTTCATTGACCCTTGTATGGGTAGTGGACACATTCTTGTCTATGCCTTCGACTTGTTCTGCAAAATGTATGAGGAGGAGGGCTATCAGACTCGTGAAATCCCTGCACTCATTCTCCAAAACAATATCTATGGTTTGGATATTGACCGCAGATGTTATCAGCTTGCCAGCTTTGCCCTCACCATGAAGGGACGCGCTTATCATAGCCGTTATCTTCGGAAGATTGTTATGCCGAATGTCATGGCTCTGCAAAACATTGATCGTGATACCATTGAGGCAAGTGGCTCATGGGGCGACAAGTCTTTGATGTGGCAATTTGAGAATATTGATACGATTGGTTCTTTGCTGAAAGTAACGCCGGAGGAGTGTGCTGCAATACGTGTGGATAAAGGCACTTTTGTCTCTTATAATCAGCAGATTCTGAAGACTCAGGCTGAATACTTGTCTCGTAAGTATCACGTTGTGGTGACTAATCCGCCGTATTTGGGAAAAGGTTTGGGTGATGAACTTAAAGCATACGTAACAAAGCAGTATCCAAATTCCAAGTCAGACATTATGGCTACCTTTATGGAGCGTTGTTTTGAGATGATTCCTAATTATGGCAAATATGCTATGATTAATATGCATTCTTGGATGTTTTTGTCAAGCTACGAAGAACTAAGAAATTCTATTATCCGAACTCAGTCAGTGGATTCACTTCTTCATTTAGGACCACATACTTTTGATGAAATATCTGGCGAGATTGTACAAAATGCATCTTTCGTAATTACAAAAAACAAAGAAAATCAAGAAAAAAAGAGACCAAACAGTTTCTTTTACAGATTGATTGATGGAAACAGCTGTTCTTCAAAAGAACAGTTATTCCTGAATGCTATAGCTTCAACATTGTCATCCTATATATATATCACAAAATTGGAGTTTTTAAAAAAAATTCCAGGTTGCGGATTTGCATATTGGGCCTCGCCCCAAGATATCGACTGTTTTGAAAGAGGTGAACCTATTAGTACAAAATTGGATTGCCTTCAGGGAATTATTACTGGAAATACAGAAAGATATTTAAAATTGTGGTATGAGGTAAATAGTGAATGCTTGCTACTTCATTCAAAAGAATTTAATGACCAAAAGTATTGGATATCATATACCAAAGGAGGTTCTGTTAGGAAATGGTATGGTAATAATGATTTCGTAATATTCTGGAAGAACGGTGGTAATTATCTTACCAGAAATAGAAACACCAATTCAAAATATTATCTTAAGCCTTGCTTTACATGGTCATTAATTGGCTCGAATAGGTTTTCTACCCGATTCTGTGATGTTGGTTTCTTATGGGATGTATCAGGTTCTATAGGTGTCCCATACAATGAACAGTGGAAGCAAGTTCTTGGCTTCATGAATTCAAAACTTGTAAGTTCTTTCTTGTACATTTTAAATCCAACAATAAATACAAATATTGAAGATATAGACGCGCTGCCATTTATCCCTTCAGAGGCTACAGTTATAGATGATATTGTTGTTAATAATATTTCAATTTCTAAGTTGGATTGGGATTCTCACGAAACCTCATGGGATTTCAAGACCAACGAGCTCTATCGTCTTGCATTAGGCATAACTTATGAGCAAGCCGAGTCTTCTCTTACACCCAAAATCAATCTTAACTTAAGCCTTGAATCGCTTGTCTCTCAATACATCGCCTATTGGGACGATAAATTCAAGCAGTTGCATCATAACGAGATAGAACTCAACCGCAAGTTCATCGAGATTTACGGACTCCAGGACGAGCTCACTCCAGATGTGCCATTAGACGAAATCACTATTCTTCAGAAGGGTGAAATCAGCATTGAGGACAACCGTATCGTCTGGCACAAGGATGTCATCATGAAGCAGTTCATCAGCTGGATGGTGGGGTGCTTTATGGGGCGTTACTCTGCCGACAAGCCCGGACTCATCATTGCCAGTCAGGGACAGAAGGTTGCAGTCCTTGACCTGCCATCAATGACCTTGGAGATAGACGATGATGGCATCATCCCTATCATTCAAGAGGCAGATTTCTTTGCAGATGATATGACTCAGCGTATTGAGGCTGGTGTAAAGGCACTCTTTGGCGAACAGAACTTCTATGATAATATGAAGTATATCAAAGCTTGTCTTGGTCAGGAACTGCGTGACTATCTGTATAAGGACTATTACGATGACCACATGCAGATGTATTCTGTGAAGGGTGCAAAGCGTCCTATCTATTGGCTCTTCTCATCCAAGATGGGTAACAAGAAAAAGAAGGGCTACTTCAAGGCACTCGTCTATATGCACCGCATGGAGAGCGACACCTTGTCGAAACTTCATGCCGACTATGTATCACCATACATCGACAAAGTGGAACAGCAACTGAAGGAGGCAGAGGACGATGCTGTGCGCGATGATCTCAGTCAGGCACAGCGCAACAAGGCTAACAAGCTGGCTGCAGAACTTGCCGACAAGGTGCGTGAAGTGAAAGAGTTTGCAACCATCCTCGCCCAAATGTCAACCCAGCGTCTGACCATCGACCTTGACGATGGTGTGAAGACCAACTATCCAAAGTACTATCCTCTCGTAGAACCGATAAAAGGACTAGAGAGTAAAGATGAATAATGATATGATAGAAGTAAGAGATATACCAGACTTTAATGATTATCTGGAATCATTGCTCGTTCAGAATGAATGTGATGATCTGGAGTTCAAAAGTGCAGCAGGGGGATTTCCTGGAAGCTTTTGGGACACGTATTCTGCCTTTGCCAATAGCGAGGGCGGAACAATAGTGCTTGGTGTTCAGGAAAAGAAGGGAAAGTTTTTCCTGGACAACCTTACCGAAGAACAGGTGGAGAAGTATCGCAAAGACTTTTGGAATAATGTAAACAACCGCTCTACAATAAGCGTCAATCTGATGCATGCAGACGATTTGGTGCTTGGCAACTACAAAGGTTATGCTTTCATGTTATTTTTTGTACCCCGAGCATCAAGAGAGCAACGCCCTGTATATAGAACAAGTGATCCGTATAAGGGAACCTTCAAGCGAAACTATGAAGGAGACTATAAATGTACGGAGAAAGAGGTTCAGCGAATGTTTGCAGATGCAGATGACAGTTGTCCTGCTGACAGTAGAATACTGAAGGGATATTCGCTGGATGATATTGACCAAGAGTCCCTTAGGAGGTATAGACAGTTGTTTAACCTGTCATATCCAGATCACCCTTGGCTTGCACTGGAGGATATAGAACTGCTACGAAAACTGGGTGGCTACCGCAAAGACCGTCTGACCCAAGAAGAAGGATTCACCGTAGCTGGTCTGTTGATGTTTGGGAAGACAGATTCTATAACCGATCCTGAATGTACACCATATTTCTCACCTGATTATCAGGAACACCTTACAGAGGATGAAGATGTTAGGTGGACATATCGTTTGCATGCAGATGGCACTTGGGAAGCCAATCTTTTCAATTTCTATCAAAGGGTATTGCCTCGATTGCAAGCTGCACTGCCAAAACCATTCAAACTGGAAGGCAACATCAGGAAAGAGGAAACACCTGCACATATTGCAGTAAGAGAGGCATTGACCAACCTATGCGTACACCCCGATTTTACGGTAAATGCCTCATTATTAGTAAAGCATGAGTTGCATCGTTTTGTATTCTCAAACCCAGGAACAATGCTTGTTTCTAGGGAACAGTATTATACAGGAGGTGAGAGCGTGTGCCGCAATAAATCTCTACAGAAAATGTTTTCAATGCTTGGTGTTGCTGAGAAAGCCGGTAGCGGTACTGACAAGATAATGAAAGGTTGGCGTGAAGCTAACTGGCGCTCGCCAAACATAGAGGAACTGCAGGCACCAGACAAAGTAGTATTGACAATGCCAATGGAGTCGTTCTTGTCTGAAAAGACAAAAGGAAGACTAACAGAAAAGTTTGGTTTCATAGCAAATAGTTTTGACCACAATGTTCTCACTACATTGGCTCTTGTCTGTGATGAAGGTTATGTGACAAACACCCGCCTTCGTTATTCCTTAAACCTTCATAAATCAGCAATATCCGACATGCTGAAACTGATGACCCAGAAAGGTCTTCTCGTTTCGGAAGGATATGGCAGAGGTACAAGATATGTTCTTCCTGTCAAGGGTATTGATGTTTTGAGAGAAGATGATGCTAATGTTGCAAGTTCAGGAGCTAATGTTGCAACCTCTGACGATGCTAATGTTGCAAGTTCAGGAGCTAATGTTGCAAGTTCAGGAGCTAATGTTGCAACCTCTGATGATGCTAATGTTGCAAGTTCAGGAGCTAATGTTGCAACCTCTGATGATGCTAATGTTGTAACACATCCCAAGAAAAGAATGTCACGCGAGGAATTGCAAGAGCTCATACTGAAAAACTGTCAGGAATGGATTTCGCTTGAAGATTTGGCAAAATCGATACACAGGACACCCCTATACTTGCGCAACCATGTCATGCCACTTCTACTTGCGGCCAACAAGATTCAGATGTTATATCCTAAAAACCATC
>OBLI01004051.1_pt1 | contig 10773 bp, 7 predicted proteins | sample 1519701 | NCBI WGS metagenome assembly OBLI01 (sample SAMEA3663005, study PRJEB22513) | pig gut metagenome | biome: pig gut; feature: pig-associated habitat; material: faeces | place: France | collected 2012 | reverse complement strand
GGCCACCAGGGGGCGGCGGCTACCGTCGGCAGCCACGATGGTGGCCTGCTGCATGAAGCGCTCGGCGTAGAGCGGCGCAAAGCACTGTTCCTTGAACGAGGCGGGGGCATCGGCTTCGCGACCTAAAAAGAGGTCTTGCCCGAACTTGTTCCACGGCGACACGCTGGAGTACTCGTGCACCATGTCGCGCAGGCTGCGGTCGGCCTGCACCTGAGGCCACTCGATGCGGCCGTCAATGCTCGAGGCGATGATGCTGAGGGCGCGGGTGGTGCAGTTGTCGTAGAAGAAGTTGTAGCGGTAGACGGCGTGCTCGGGCCGTAGGTTCTCGCTGAGTGCATTGACCAGCGCCTGTGCCTCGCGGCGCGTCAGATTGAGGCGTTGCTCGGTGATGCCGCGCCCCTCCTGTGCGTAGAAATTGTAGAAAATCGCGTAGGGCACGACGCTGAGCTCATAGTCGGTGTGCCCCATCACGAAGCGACCTACAAAGTGGGGCTGGTCGAACGAGAAGGTGCCGTAGTTGAACACCCAGTCGCTGTAACGCCCTGGCAGCACCTCCCTTACGCGCAGGGCGGTGTGGCCGTAGAGTTCGTAGACCAGCGACCCCGGTGAGCAGGTGAGCAGACTGATGGCCACGGAGTCGGGCGTGTGGGCGGCCATGCTGCTGTCGGCGGCCTGCGCCTCGTTTTGCGCCATGACGTGCCCGCTGCCCAGCCACGTGCACAGTAGGAATAGGAGGAAAAACTTCATTCGGAATAACAAAAACGTGCGGCCGGCGCACATGATTGAGGCGGCAAAGTTACGGCATGAAGGGCGTAGTGCCAAGAAAAAGCATGATTTTCTTGGATTTGCACCACGGCTCTGTCATGCAAGAGCGTCAAGGAGTTTCAACGACTTGTCACGGTAGCACGATGGGCACGATGGGTGCGCGGCCGCTTTTGCAGCCCCCATTTACTCGCCTCAGACCTTCACCACGCAGGGTTTGCGCGGCTTGGCGGGTGCAGGTTCGCCTTCGGGGAAGCCCAGTGCCAGGTTGCCGATGCCTTCGTATTCGCCCTCCACGCCGAGTTGGCGCAGCCAGTCCTGCCATTCGGGCAACTCGAAGGTTTCGCGGCAGCGGTTTATCCAGCAGGAGCCCAGCCCCAGGCTGTGGGCGGCCAGCATCATGTTGCCCAGCATGAGTGTGCCGTCATACACGTGGTTAGGGTTCTCTTTGAGGCTCAGCACCACCAGGTAGACGGGGGCGCCGTAGAAAGGGTCGGCCTGCGGATGTGCCTGGAATTGGGCATTCACGCTGCGCATGCGTTCCATGATGGCGGGGTCGGTGACCTCGACCACGAGCCAGGGCTGCTTGCTCTTGCCCGATGCGGCGTAGGTGCCTGCTTCGATGACTTGGTCGATGAGTTCCTGAGGCACGGCCTGTGCCTTGAATTTGCGCACGCTGCGGCGCGTCTTGATGGCTTCGAGTACGGGATTTTGCATAGTGTGTGTGGGTGAAAATGAACCTTTTCGTTAAGCCAAATGAGCAACGCCAAAGCCGAGAGGATTTGAGCGATGCCATGGCGAGAAAAGGTCGGATGAAATCCAACCTTTTCGTTAAGCCAAATGAGCAACGCCAAAGCCGAGAGGATTTGAGCGATGCCATGGCGAGAAAAGGTCGGATGAAATCCAAGGATGATAATCACAAGCCCCGTGCGGACGTTCTCCGCGCGGGGCTTGTGGGGAAATGGGGGAGGTGGGGTTAGCGTACCACGCGGCGCGTCACGATACCGTTGGTGGTGTTCACCTTGAACACGTACACGCCGGGAGCGTAGGTCGAGAGGTCCACCTTGTGTTCCTGTCCGGCACCCAGGTTGTGCAGCGTGCTGCGTGAGATGAGCGTGCCGTTGAGGCTGTACACCTGTATGTCGGCAAAGTCTTCGTTGCTGTTGAAGAGCACCTTCCACTCGTTGGCCTGCTTCTGCAGCGTGACGGGTGCTTCGCTGTTGGTGACGTTCTGAATGTCGGTCTTCATGAGCAGTGCCATCTTCAAGCCCTCGTAGGCGTCAATCTTGCCGTAGCCGGCGTCATAGTTCCAGCCGTTTTCGTCGGCTGTGCCCGTCTTGCTGTCGCGTCGGCTGGTGGCTTTGAGAATGTCGAGCACCTGCTGGTAGTTGAGCGTGGGGTTAGCCTGCAGCCACAGGGCAATGACACCCGTCACGGCGGGGCAGGCCATCGACGTGCCGCTCATCACGCCGTAGTAGTACTTCTTGGTGCCCGAGGTGGCCACGTCGGTGATGTCGTAGTCGCTGGCGCTGAACTCCTTGGCATATTGCGAGAAGGCCGACTGTACGCAACCGCCGGGCGCGATGACGGCAGGCTTCGGGCTGTTGCCCAGCCACGGGCCACGCGATGAGAAGGTGCTCACGCCATACTGTTCGCCAATGCTGGGGAGCGTGTAGGAGCCGCCCGAGTTGTAGGAGGTGTAGCGTGTGGCAATGTTGTAGGAGCCTACGCCGATGGCACTGGGCACAGAGGCTGCGCCTTCGCCCACGTCATAGAGGTTGTCGCCCTTGAGCGTGTTGAGCGTGGTGCGCTTGGCAAAGTTGCAGGGGTAGGTGGTTTGGTCGGCCCAAGCGTGGAAGCTGTAGCCCTGCGTGCCCGTCACTTCGAGCATCAGGTAGCAAGTGCCGGCGGTCGACTTGCCCATGACTTCGGCCAGGTAGGTGGCGATGCCCAGCAGGCGCACATATTGCTTTTTGTTGTAGTTGTTGATGCCGTAGCTGTAGGTGCAACCGGCCTGGCGCAACTGCGTCTCGGTGGGATAGAACTTCGTGGCGCTGGTATAGAGCACGGGTTTCACCGTGAGGTGCGACACGCCGTCGGTGGCGTCGCTCCAGAGTTCGCACGCAGCCACCTTGTCGGGGTTGAGCGAGGTGTCGGGCACAGGCAGTAGGTACACCGTTTCGTCGCCCGTGAACGAGTAGCCCACGTGGTGCTCCGAGTCACCCGAGTTACCCATGGCACCCACCAAGATGCCGCCGTCGGTCGAGAGGCCGTCCATCGTGCGGTCGTAGGCCGTGGTGCCGTCGTGCGGGCCGAGGGTGGAGCCGAAACTCATGTTGATGACCCAAGGCTGTCCCTGCTTCTCGGCATACGACTTGATGGCCTTGGCAATGTTCATGATGTCTGATTCGACAAATGTGCTGCCGCCAAACACCAGGTCGGCGCCTGGGGCCATGCCGTGCAGGGTGTGGCCGTTCACCACGCTACCGGCGGCAATGTTGGCCACGTGTGTGGCGTGTCCGTTGTCGTCGTAGCTGTCGTGGGTGCTGGGCACGGTGCTCGTCAGCTGCAGGCCGTTCCACACGCGCTTCACCCTGTTCTGGAAGGCGATGTGCTTGTATTCGAAGCCCTGGTCGATGATGCCCACCACCACGCCGGTGCCGTCGTAGGGGGTGTCGAGGCCGGTGCCGGCCTGCACCTTTTCAGCGCCCACGTCGGTGCGTGAGCCCGAGAGCAGGGGCTTCATCTGTCGCGCAGCGTTGACGTAGAGCACGTCGTCCTGTTCGCCAAGCAGGTTGACGAAGGTGGGCGGCACGGTGGCGGTCACCGTTTCGCCGTTGATGCTCTGTGCCTCGTAGCCATGGCTGGTAATGTAGTCGGCCACGGCCTGTGCATCGGCGCAGGTAATGACAAGGGGCAGTTTCCCGTCAGCCGTTTGTGTGGTTGTGCTCAACGTGCGCATCAGTGTGCCTTGGGCGGGTTGGATAAGGGCATCCAAAGCCTGATCCCATTTGCGTCCTGTAGGATAGAAGGCCGATTGGGCCAGAGCCGACGCAGAAACCAGTGCCGCGCACCCGGCCAAGAGTAATGTTTTCTTCATGGAGAATGTGTATGGGTAAAATTTTACCTTTTGTGAAATGTCAGATGGTTGAACGCTTACCTTGCACCCGCACAGAGTGGGTTCAAAAAGCAAGCGCCGCAAATTTACGGCAAACCTTGCAACAAAACAAATGTTTGAACAAAATAGCCTTATTCTACCCTCGGTTTTTAACAAGTGTAATGAAATGGCTTTGCCTGGCGGCGCTGTGTATGTCAAAGGGGGTGGTTGCCTGTCAAACGTGTACCGCGGCGAGAGCCTGTGCCACAGGTTCGCGGCACTGAGGCACGGCGTTTCAGCACATTTTGGTTACATTTGCAGCAGAATTTCACATTATGACCGAATCCAAGGCTTCCCAAACGCGCTCCTACCGCACGCGTCTCAAGGCCGAGCGCAGCGACCGGCTTTACCTGCAGGTGTTGCAGCACCTCCTCACAGGCCACCGCTACCGCGACCCGCATTACACCGCCACCCGTCTGGCCGCCGACCTCCAAACCAACACGCGCTACATTTCGGCCGCCGTGGCCAACAGCACCGGCGACAACTTCAATGCGCTCGTCAACAGTCTGCGGGTGCGCGATGCCTGCCGCATGCTCTCGCAAGCCCGTTTCGACCGCTACACCGTCGAGGAGGTGGGCCTCATGGCCGGCTTCTCCTCGCGCCAAGCCTTCTACCTCGCCTTCAGTCGCCGCTACCAGGTCACCCCGCTGGCCTATCGCCGCGAGGCGCACGCCGCCCAGGCTGCACAGGCCGCGGGTAAGGCTAAGGGCAAGTCGCCGCGCAAGGCAGCGCCCAAGGCCGAATAGTACAGAACCTACGTTCGCTTTTCCTTCCCCTTTTTATTCTACCTCACTCCACATGACATCCCAAGCCTCCCTGCGCGCCACTGCCGCGTGCAACTACAGCCGCCCCGAGCACCAAGCCGAGGCGCAGTGCATCACCCAACTGGTGAAACATTGGGTGGTGCCCGCCATTGGCTGCACCGAGCCCATCTGTGTGGCACTTGCCGTGAGCAAGGCCACCGAACTGCTTGGCACCGTGCCTCAACGCATCGAGGCGTTGCTGAGCGCCAACATCCTGAAAAACGCTATGGGCGTGGGCATTCCCGGCACGGGCATGGTGGGCCTGCCCATTGCCATGGCCCTCGGAGCCCTCATAGGCAAGTCGGACTACGGACTCGAAGTGCTGCGCGACTGCACCCCGCAAGCTGTGGAGCAGGGGCAGCAAATGATTGACAGCGGTGCGGTGGACATACGCCTTAAGGAAGATGCCCCCGACAAACTCTACGTAGAGGTGCATGCCTACGATGCTGAAGGGCATCAAGCCACCGTGGTCATAGCCCGCGAACACACCCATTATATATATATGGCGTGTAACGGCGAAACCTTGCTCGACGCGCCACTCAGCGGCAGCCCCCAGCCAGAGGCCGACTGCAGCGAGGCACCCGCCACACCCCAGCTCACGCTGCGCAAGGTGTGGGACTATGCCATGACGATGCCCCTCGAGGAAATAGAGTTTATCAATGAGGCTGCCCGCATCAACGTGGAGGCTGCGCGCCGCTCGCTCGAGGGCAACTACGGCCACTGCTTGGGCAAGGCCCTGTCGCGTCCGCTGGGGCGTGGCATCATGGGCGACAACATTTTCTCGCACATACTCTCGGCCACGTCGAGCGCCTGCGACGCCCGCATGGCTGGCGCCATGATTCCCGTGATGAGTAACTCGGGCTCGGGCAACCAGGGCATCTGCGCCACGAACCCCGTGGCCGTCTTTGCCCGCGAAAACCACAATACGGCCGAGGAGACCACCCGCGCCCTCATGCTCTCGCACCTCACGGCCATCTACATCAAGCTCCACTTGGGCACGCTCTCGGCACTCTGCGGCTGCGTAGTGGCCAGCACGGGCAGCAGTTGCGGCATCACCTACCTTATGGGTGGGGGTTATGAGCAGGTGACCTATGCCGTAAAAAACATGATTGCCAACCTCACGGGCATGATTTGCGACGGCGCCAAACCCTCGTGCGCGCTCAAGCTCACCAGCGGCGTGAGCACCGCCGTGCTCTCGGCCATGCTCGCCATGCAGGGCAACTGCGTGTCGAGCGTCGAGGGCATCATCGACGACGACGTGGACCAGAGCATACGCAACCTCGTGAGCATCGGTGCCGACGCGATGAACGAAACCGACCGCCGTGTGGTGGAAATCATGACGCACTGCGTCTGCTGAACACGCTGCCCGCTGCCGCCCCGAGCGACAGCCCTGCACACTCCACAGCCCCCTGCCGCACGGCAGGCTGGCTACGAGCATCCCCGCCCCTTGCGGCCCTGCCACCCCGTGGCGCAGCTGTGAGGGGCGGGGACTTTGTGTGGCATGTAGGCCGCTTCGTGCTTTCTGCCCTGCCTGCCGCCATGACGCCCTGCGGGAAAACCCTGCGGCTAACGGGTGTTGCGCGTTGCCCACGGTCGTGTACAACGTTGTCCACGGCCGTGTGCAACGTCATCCACGGCCGTGGGCAACGTCATCCACGGCCGTGGGCAACCTATGACGGGACATCGCGGCGCAGCAAAGCCCGTTTCCGTGCGGGCGGCGTGCCTTAGGGAAACGGGCTTGCGTGTCAGTATGACGGTGTGTCATCATGGCCAATCTGCTTCGTTGCTATCGCCATTCGGGCTTGGTCATGTACTTGAGTACACTCCCTGCGCCCTCAGCCTCAGCGCCTTGCATCTTAGCCATTCTGACGCACCTTCGAGGGCGCGTCAAAATGCAAATTTTGACACACCGTCTTAGTCGTCGAGCTTGCGGTAGCGTATGCGTTTGGGCTCCTCAATGCCGAGGCGCTTGGCCTTGTTGGCCTCGTAGTCGGTGTAGGAACCTTCGAAGAAGAACACCTGGCCGTTGCCCTCGAAGGCAAGAATGTGGGTGCAGATGCGGTCGAGGAACCAGCGGTCGTGGCTGATGACCACGGCGCAGCCGGCAAAGGCTTCGAGACCCTCCTCGAGGGCGCGCAGCGTGTTTACGTCGATGTCGTTGGTCGGTTCGTCGAGCAGCAGCACGTTGCCCTCCTGCTTCAGCGCCAGTGCCAGTTGCAGGCGGTTGCGTTCACCGCCCGAGAGCACGCCGCACTTCTTCTCCTGGTCGGCACCGGCAAAGTTGAAGCGGCTGAGGTAGGCACGTGCATTCACGTCGCGGCCTCCCATACGCATGAGTTCGGTGCCGCCCGAAATGACCTCGTAGACGGTTTTCTCGGGGTCGATGTCCTTGTGCTGCTGGTCCACGTAGGCCAGTTTCACCGTTTCGCCACACGTAAAGGTGCCGTGGTCGGGCTGGTCGAGGCCCATGATGAGGCGGAACAGGGTGGTTTTGCCCACGCCGTTAGGACCAATGACGCCGATGATGCCGGCGGGCGGCAGGGTGAAGTTGAGGTCGGAGTAGAGCACTTTGTCGCCGAACGACTTGGCCACGTGCTCGGCCTCGATGACCTTGTTGCCCAGGCGCGGGCCGTTGGGGATGAAGATTTCGAGGTGCTGCTCCTTTTCCTTCTGATCCTCGTTGAGCAGGCGGTCGTAGGAGTTGAGGCGTGCCTTACCCTTGGCCTGGCGTGCCTTGGGTGCCATGCGCACCCATTCCAGTTCGCGCTGCAGCGTTTTGCGGCGCTTGCTGGCCACCTTTTCCTCCTGCTCCATGCGCTTTGTTTTCTGGTCGAGCCACGAGGAGTAGTTGCCTTTCCATGGAATGCCCTCACCGCGGTCGAGTTCGAGAATCCAGCCCGCCACGTCGTCGAGGAAGTAGCGGTCGTGCGTCACGGCAATCACCGTGCCCTCATACTGGTTGAGGTGCTGTTCGAGCCAGTCGATGCTCTCGGCGTCGAGGTGGTTGGTAGGTTCGTCGAGCAGCAGCACGTCGGGCTTTTGCAGCAGCAGGCGGCACAGAGCCACGCGGCGGCGCTCACCGCCCGAGAGGTGGGCTGCTTTCTGGTCGGCCGGCGGGCAGCGCAGGGCGTCCATGGCGCGGTCGAGGCGCGAGTCGAGGTTCCACGCATCGGTTGCATCGAGAATGTCCTGCAACTCACCCTGATGGGCGAAGAGGGCGTTCATCTTGTCCTCGTTTTCGTAGTATTCGGGCAAACCGAACTTCTGGTTGATTTCCTCGTATTCGGCCAGCGCGTCGACCACGTGCTGCACGCCCTCCTGCACAATTTCGCGCACGGTCTTGTCGTCGTCGAGGTGCGGGTCCTGCGGCAGGTAACCCACGGTGTAGCCGGGCGAGAATACCACTTCGCCCTGGTAGTCGTTGTCGAGGCCGGCAATGATTTTCATCAGCGTCGACTTACCCGAGCCGTTCAGACCGATGATGCCGATTTTTGCGCCGTAGAAAAAGCTGAGGTAGATGTCTTTGAGAACTTGCTTGTTGTTCTGCTTGATGGTCTTCGAGAGTCCGACCATCGAAAAAATGATTTTCTTGTCGTCGACGGTAGCCATTATTCTTTGGTTAGAGTGATGAGCGTACGGCCTGCGCTGTCGCTCAGCCACATGTGGTTATTGTTGATGCGCAAGCGGCTTACGCGTCCCAGTGCCTGTAAGAAGGGGGCTTCGTAAGGCGAGTCAGGGCAGAGCATGCGGGTGGAGGCGAGGCGCGCCATGTTGATTTTGCCCATGACAAATGACTTGGCATTGAGCGCGCCCGTCAGGCGGTTGCAGCCCGTGTAGCCGTACATTTGCGACTGTGCGGTGTTGAAGCCCAGATAAGGCGTGCGCTCGGAGGGTGTGATTTTCATGCCCTCAAGATCGGTGACGTACCATTTGCCTTCGAGGTTCTCCACCGTACGGTTGCTGGAACACGAGAGGCAAAGGCCCAAGAGGGCGGGAGCAAGGAATTTGAGAAACTTCATGATGTGTGAATACTGGAATATGAATATGGGCAGGCTGCGGGGTGTGTGTGCCTGGCAGCCTGCCCATGGAATGTACGGGTGGCGTGAAAGCGCGGCTCAGAACTTGTAGCCCACGGTGAGCATGGCGTGGTGGCGTTTGAGGTCGATGCGCTGGCCTTGCAAACGGTTGCGTTCGGAGGGTCCCTCGGGGATGTGGAACGCATACACGTCGGCCTCCTGCGTCTGTATTTGGTAGGCCACGTCAGCATAGAAGTGCTTGCCTTTGTAGCCCAAGCCGAGGGTGGCGCGGTGCGTGTTGCCGAGGTTCACGTAGTCGGTGTTGGTGCTGTAGTAGTAGGAGGGGCTGTTGGTGAAGAGGTTGAGGTAGGCATCTTTCTCGAAGGGAGCGCTCACAAAGTTGTAGCCAGCGCGGGCATACACCCCTTTGGCCAATCTGGCTTCGGCACCGATACGGAAGGTGCTCACGGGCTTCATGTAGCGGTCAATCTCCTCGCAGAGGGCGCGGTCCTTGTGCGAGCTGACGTTGTAGTCGTCCCAGTCGTAGGTATTGGGGTAGCGCACCTGTGCTCCGCTGTAGCGGCTCACCTCATATTCGGCATCGACGGCCAGCCAGTTGCCCACGGTGGTGGCTGCGCTGATGTTCAGTTTCCAGGGTGTGTAGATGCGGTAGTCGAAGTCGCCCGTGCGGGCTTCGGCTTCGGTGGCGTCATACGTCTGACCCTTGTGGTCGGTATAGGCATAGGGCGACTGCATTTGCAGGTAGGACGACTGCGTGAGGTCGTAGAAGGTGGGCGTGGAGAAGGAGAAGCCGATGCGGAAGGGGGAGTCCTCAATGGGACGGAAGATAATGCCGAACTTCACGTCGACGCCTGCCCCCGTGATGGCCTCTTCGTTATACATCTGATAGGGCATAGCACTCACTTCATCGCCCAGCCGGAGCGTTTCCTGATAGCCCGTGAGGCTGTGTATGTCCACGTTGTAGACGCCCACGGTAATGCCGCCGTAGACGCGGTCGTTGATGTTGAGCGAGAGGTTGAAGTCGTACTGCTGGATGCCGCCCCAGCGTGCGCGGCGGTATTTGTAGGAGTCGGCATAACTCGGCTCGTAGCCTGTCAGTTTGCCCTGTTCGTCGTAGATGGGCGCCAACATCTGCGTGTCGTAGCCCACACAGGTGAGCGGCGTGGTGTATTCGCGGTCGTTGTTGTTACTGAGGTCGAGCCAGCGGTCATAATAACTGAGGTCGAGCATTTGCCACGACTGCGACATGCCCTCGTTGAGCCTGGTGTGGCCCAGCCCGATGACCTCCTTGAGGTTGCGGCGCTTCTGGTAGTTGAAGCCGAGGTTGACGAATTTCACTGCAGAGCCGTTGAGCTTGGCTGCGTAGACGAAGCCCGCCTGGTCGAACGAGGCACGCGCCTTGTTGACGTCGGCCAGTTTGTAGGCCTCCGACTGTCCGAGCACAGAGGCCGTCATGGCCACGTCGCTGCGGCGGTAAAGGCCGATGGCGGCTGGGTTGTTCGACATGGCGCTCATGTCGGCACCCAAGGCACTCATGGCGCCGCCCATACCCACGAAGCGTGCGGTGCCCGTGAGGTCGGAGCCCGAGAAAGTCTCTGCTTTATAGATGTCCTGCGCCTGCATCGTGCCGCAAAGGGCTAAGGCCGACAGGAGGAGAGTGTGTTTCAGTTTCATAAGGGAAAGGTTTTCGCAGATGGTACGGTAGGTATAACGCTATCCTATAGAAAAGTGTTTAGCGGCGCCCGCCAAAGCTGCGTCCGCCACCACCGCCACCACTGCGTGAGGGCGAACCCATGCTGCGCGAGGGGGAGCCGAACGAACGCGAGGGGGAGGAGTAGGAATGCGATGACGACGAGCTGGAGCGCGAGGGCTGATTGTGGATGTTGCCGTCCTGACGCTGCGTGGTGCTGCCTTGGCTACGCGAGGGCGAACCGAAGAAGCGTGCGATGCGCGAGCCCGTTTTCTGCTGCTGCATGCCCGAACCGCGCACGCCGCCCTGGCCGAAGGAACGCGA
>OBLI01004050.1_pt1 | contig 10773 bp, 7 predicted proteins | sample 1519701 | NCBI WGS metagenome assembly OBLI01 (sample SAMEA3663005, study PRJEB22513) | pig gut metagenome | biome: pig gut; feature: pig-associated habitat; material: faeces | place: France | collected 2012 | reverse complement strand
TATTGTACCATATTTCCGATAAAAAATCGAGATTTTGGAGTTTGTCAACAGCACCGAAACACGACATCCCCACCCTCAAAAGGTGATGAACAATGCCAGTAGTGCGAGCACCAAAAGACAGGGATTTCACGGTGATGCGTACCCAACACCTCCGGGATACCCGGCTGCCCCTGAAAGCCATCGGCCTGTTTTCCATCATCCTCAGCCTTCCGCCGGAGTGGGATTTCTCCATTGCCGGGCTGGCTGCCATCACCAAGGATGGGATTGCCACCGTCCGGGCAGCACTGAACGAATTGGAAGCCAACGGCTATCTGACCCGGAAGCGGGTTCGCGGGGAGGACGGCAAGCTGGAAAACAACGAATACACCTTCTACGAAATCCCCCGTGTGGGAAAACCTGCGCAGGAAAAACCTGAGGAGGAGTTGCCTGCGGAGGATCCGCCTGCGTAAGAAAAGCTTATGTAGGGAAAACGCACGGAATATAGTATTGATTGAATTGAATATAGACTGAAATAAAAAAAGAAGTAATAAATACAGACGAAAGAAAGGACGCAGTGAGAGAAAAAATGCAATGCGTCCTCTTCTTTGTGATCTTTCAGTTCCCAAGATGTGAACGATTGGTTCGCAGACAAATCCGAAAATTTCTGATATCATACAGGAACCAACAATTTCATATCCCGAATTGAAGATTGAACGAGCTTTGAAGCCGCAGCACCCGGCATATCCGGTGAACGAATCCATGGAAATGGGGAAGTAAAATTCACAAAAGCAAGACGATTGTGAGGCTGCGAAATGGAACACCAGAGAATAATCAGAAACACATTGGAAAATACTGTAAGAAAGGAGATGACCTGAAATGCGGATTCACATGGACGAAGAAAAAAGAATCGCGGAAATCTGGCTGACCAAAGCGGAAAGTGACGACCCGGCAGTGGATGCCAGATTGAAGCCTTTTTACAAGGAATGCAAGGATCACAAGTATCTGGCGGTGGTGTACCGCTCCGGCAAGGAAGATCTGCTGGAAACCACCAAAGACCTGCTCCGGCACAACCGCAACCTCGATGTGTATCCGCAGCTGACCAGAAAACCAAGAACAGAAAGTTTCGACATGGGGCGCTGACACGCCCCTGTCAGGAAATAACGCTTGCATTTTCTGAAAACACGAGATACAATGTTATTATATACATGCAGATAGGAAGTGAACAACATTGGAAATATTTGGCTACACCAGAATCTCCGTTGACCTGGATGAGGACAGCCGGGAGAATACCAGTATCGAAAACCAGAAGAAAATCATCACGGATTTCGTGGGTTCCGCCTTTCCGGATGCCCACCTGACCCTGTTTGAGGACCGGGACCGTTCCGGCTACACCTTCTCCCAGCGGGAGAGCTACCAGAAAATGCGCAGCCGCATGATGTCCGGGGAGTGCACCATTCTGGTAGTGAAAGACTTCTCCCGGTTTTCCAGAAGAAACAGCCTGGGACTGCTGGAGCTGGAAACCCTGCGGGATGCGGGTATCCGGATTATTTCCATCGGTGACGGCATTGACTATCCCACCAAGGACGACTGGATGCTGATTCAGTTCAAGTTCTTGATGAACGAGATGCCGGTTACGGACACCTCCCGGAAGATCAAACAGATCATCCAGAGCCGGCAGAAGGACGGCAAATGGGTCTGCGCCGTGCCCTATGGCTATCGGATCATCAACACCAAAGCCATGACCTATGAAATCGACCCACCTGCCGCCGAGGTGGTGCGGGAAATCTTCCGACTGTACAACAACGGTTGGGGCTACAAGAAGATTGCCAACTACCTGACGGACAATGGTGTGCCCACCCCCCGGGCCAATGAGCTTTCCCAGAAGGAAGCTGCCGGAATCCCCACCAAAATCCGCAGCAGCACCGTTTGGAATACCGCAACACTGTCCGGTCTGCTGGCAAACGACTTCTACATCGGCACCCTGCGGCAGAAGAAGTATGTCCGCAAGGGCATCAACGGCAAGGATCAGAAGGTGGGGGACGAGGAGCATATTGTCATCGAGAATGCCCACACCCCCATCATTGACCCCCGAACCTTTGCCTACACCCAGGAGCAGATGAAGCTGCGCACAAAGAGCAACTACCGGGGCGAGAAAAAGTATGCCACGGACTACTCCGGCTTCCTGTTCTGTGGAGACTGCGGCAGCCCCATGTTCTCCCTGTCCCGGCCGGATATTCCCGCCGCATACACCTGCGGCACCTATCACCGCCGAGGTCTCAAGGGCTGCACCTCCCACCACATCCGGGTGGATACTTTGGATGATCTGCTGAAACGGTATCTCAAACAGGTGCGGGACAATTCCTCCGCCATGCTGGAGGAGCTGGAAACCGCCATCCGGAAGCAGCCCCAGAGGGAGGAGGAGATCGGCAAGACCATCGATTCCGTTCAGGCGCAGATGGTACAGGCCAAAGAGCAGCTCAAGAACACCCTGAAGCGAAAGCTGCTGGACACCATGGGGAAGGCGCCGGAAACCGCCGCCATCATTGAGGAAACCTACACGGAAATCGAAAACGAGCTGACTCAGCGGATTGCCGGTCTGGAAAAGCAGATCGACGCCGGGAACACCCTGCGGAACAATATGCTGAAGGTCAACCGGGCGGCCAAAACCGTCATCGATGTGTTTAACGACATTCTTGGTAAGCCCACCCTGGACAAGCGGGACATTTCCTTCCTGGTGGAGCGCATCAGCGTATATACCGACCATCTGGATGTGAAGCTGAAGCCGGATATCGATACCCTGCTGAAGCTGGCCCCTGACCATGAGGACTCCATAAATTTTTCGACGGACAGTAAGGATATCGCATCGATAAACATCGTCCAGCGGTCTGCGCACCGGAAGGACAAGGTCTTTACTGTCAATGTTGTTAACGAGGGCGACCCGCTGGAGATTTATACAGAGAAAGACGGCGGAGTGATTTTTCGGAAATATTCTCCCATGGGGGATTTGCAGGAATTCGCCGCGCAGATGTGCGAGTCCATCGGCGCGGCTACCGGGCACATCGCCGCCGTGTCGGACCGGGACAGCATCATCGCCCTCCACGGCGCGCCGAAGCGGGAGCTGATGGACAAGCCCAACTCCTCGGAACTGGAAAAGCTGATGGAACAGCGAAAAAACTATCTGTTCAAGGCCGGGGACACCCCCATTTATGCCGCAGACGGGGAAGAAAAATACCGTCTCGGGGCGGCGGCTCCTATTTTGTCTCAGGGCGACCTGATGGGCTGCGTCATGCTGCTGCTGAGCGAAAACGACAGCCCGCTGGCGGAAGCCGATCAGTCCATTGCCAAAACCGCCGCCGGTTTTCTGGGACGGCAGATGGAAAGCTGAAAACGCTGGCATTGCCGCGAGGGCAATGCCAGCAAATTATTTATGACACTTATCGGGATAACTCAGCAAAACGGTATATTCTCAGTTGCGGAGCAAATGGAACGATACCAAACGTGGTGCTCCGCGCAGCGAATCTGAAATGCCAATGATTGCCAGTGGCAATCATACCATAATGAATACCCAATGGTGTAGCGATTACCAAAGGCCTGCGCACGCATTGCCCGCGGGGGCATCCCCGCTTATTTCATCTCAAAGGAAACGACCTCTCCAGTGTCATTGTTCAGGACGATCACCGCGTCCGCTGCCCGGGTCATGACGCCGTCGTCCGCTACGGCCTTGGCCTTGGACTTGGACAGGCCCCGGATATCTCCCAGTTCCTTGCCGTAGCCATCCAGCGCGTTTTCGTCCACTACATACACCGCCACGTTGTAGGTGGTGGTATCGCCGAGGAATTTCTTGTAGGTACTCTCCACGGTGGTCACCAGAACCGCGTCGTCGTATTCGTCGCTCTGCGCCTGCACCACATCGATCATGCGGGTGTTGATGTCATACCGCTCCTGGGCGGTATAGCTGCCGGAAATGGAGTTGTGGTCATAATAGTAGGCCAGGTAGCCGACCACGCAGCTCACGCCCACGGCGAACAGAACCAGCAGCAGAATCAGGTGCTTTTTGTCAAATTTCAGCTCGTCCGCTCTGTGGGACTTCTTCCGCTCCGGCTCTGCCACCTGGGTGCTGTCGCTGGGTGCCACATAGGTCAGCTTCAGCCGGCGGGTCACGGGAATCACCACGCTGAGAAACAGCGTCAGCAGGAAGGACTCAATGGGGAACAGGCACAGATTCTTGATGACGGCGGGCAGAATCATGAAGGCGTAGGACTTGCCCAGAATCGCCGCGTAGTACCACATGGACACGAAGGAATTGAGGATGATGTTCACAAACAGGTCCATGGAGAACCGGGCCAGAATCACCCGGGTCACCGTCACCTTCGCCCGGTAGAAGAACATGGCGAACAGCACGCTGCCGGCCACCTCCACGAACATATAGGGCAGGAAATACACGCCGCCCTGAGGGAACAGCAAAAAGCCCAGCAGGTCCGAAACGCAGGCAGCCAGCGCCGCCACCACCGGTCCGAAGATCATGGCGCCCATGGCGTTGATGAGGGGCGCGCCCACGTTGATGTTCAGGTTGGGCGCCAGAGGGATCACCGTCCACTTCATACTCACCCGCAGAGCGATCATCAGGGCGGCGATGACCAGCATTTTGGTGTCCTTCAGCTCCATGGCGGCGTCGCGCCAATAGGCTTTGGAGAAGGGATGGGGATACAGGGTTGTACTTTTTTGAATTTGCCGCATAAAAATGCCTCCTTTTTTTGCAGCAACAGGCGGCAGCTGCCCCGACGGCTCCAAAAAACGCACAAACCCCGGCGGAAAACCGCCGGGGAGCTGTACAGGCGTTGGATGACCCGTGGGGAATAGGCAGCAGAAATCTTACCCATTGCCCGACCGAGTATCGTTGCTACATAAAGGAGGATATCCCATATGCAACAGCGGGTGCGGTGATCCCATCGTGGAAAAGTCCTTCGTCCTCCGGGCAAACTCCCCGTCCCGGTGGCACTTGACGCGGGATCTCCTACTCTGTTCACGGCCCAATATACACTATATTGTCGGAAATGTAAACAGGGTTTTTCCATTATTTTCTTCGGCAGGGCGGCTTTGTGCAAAAAAAGTCGCAAGGTTTCCATAAAATCAGGTTCCCTTTCGCTGTATTTCCCGCTTGCGCTGACCTAAAATGGTGCTATCAATCTGACAAGGAGGACGGCTCAATGCAGTGCCAGAAACTGAAAACCTACATGGAAACCGGTCGGGTGGTTTTCCTGCCGGCCCAGTCCATCCAGCCCAATCCGGCCCAGCCCCGGAAGGTTTTTGCCCCCGGGGCCCTGGACGAGCTGGCGGAGTCCATCCGGCAGCACGGTATTTTGCAGCCGTTGTCCGTCCGCCGGCGGGATAACGTCTACGAGCTGATCTCCGGGGAGCGGCGGCTGCGGGCGGCCCAGCTGGCCGGGGTCACGGACATCCCCTGCATCTTAATGCGCATGGACGATCTGGAATCGGGTATGGCGGCGCTGGTGGAAAATTTGCAGCGGCAGGATCTGGACTTCATCGAGGAGGCCCAAGGCATCCGGTGCCTGCTTGACCGGTTCGACATGAGTCAGGAACAGGCGGCGAGGCTTCTGGGAAAGAGCCAGAGCAGCGTTGCCAACAAGCTGCGGCTGCTGCGCCACTCCCCGGCGGTGCTGGAGGCCCTGCGCTCCGCCGGCCTGACGGAACGCCACGCCCGGGCGCTGCTGCGGCTGCCCGACGAGGCATCCGTGCTGGCAGCGATTCAGGAGATCGTCCGGCAGAACATGAGCGTGGCCCGGACGGAGCGGTATATCGAAAGCCTGCTCAGCACCACCACCGCGAAAAAGAACCGCACCAGCGTGGGGGCGTTCCTCAACAATCTGACCCAGAATCTGCAAAAAATTCAGCTGTCCGGCATCCCGGCGGTATCCGAACGCCGGGAGACGGACAGCCAGATCGTGCTGACGATCACCATTCCCAAGTAGGCCGCTGGGCGGCCTGCCAATGCGTGCGCAGGCTGGTTTGTATTCATTGCACCGCCGCGGTTTCGTTGCCGGTCCATAAACGGCAGGGGCAGCTCATTGACCCGCCCGTTATTCAGAACAGCAGCAGGGAAATCCATGTGACCATATTGGAGCCGAACTGGAAGTCCAGCCCCAGTTTTTCCAGAATGGGCACCACGTTGATGCCGTGGCTCTCCACACAGGGGTGCATCTTCTCCGGGAACCGGCAGGGCTGGTTGTCCACAATGGCGCAGCGGTCGCAGATGGCGCAGGCCTGGGTGGACAGAATGTAGGGCTTCTCTCCCTGCTCCTTCAGGAGCGCCGCCACCTGCTCCGTCAGGGCCTCATGGGCCGGGCGGGTGGCAAGGGTTTCGTCAATATCCGCGATGTCCGCCACCTCGGCGATGGAGGAGATCAGCAGGCAGTTATGGTAAACCTTGCACCTTGCCTGACATTCTGCCACGGTGCCCACGCCGGGGGGGCAGGCCCAGGTGGTGCCGTACTTGGGGCACTCGTGCTGGCAGATCCAGCGGACACGTTCGGAGAATTCCAGCTCCTTTGGGTCGATAAAATCGTAGATGTACAGCGGCAGCTCCGCCAGTTTTTCTTCCAGAAGTTCCCTGTTCACGTGAATTCCTCCAAAATTTCTCGCAGCCCTTCGCCAAATCCCCGAAGGTCGGCGCAAACTTCCCTTGCCATAAAGAGCGCTCCGGTATGATTGATGAAAGTATATCATACCGGAGCGCATTTTACTACGTTTTCTTTTCTATTTCGCTATCTTTCTCAATGGCAATCATCAGATTACGCATCCGGGGAAGCGCCGGCATGATCAGATGAACTTGTCTGGGACAGGGGGCACCTGCGTTCGGCCGGAAAACGAATGGGATCCCACGGAGGATACGGAGCTTGTGGAAAACGCCTTCACAGCCTTGTGGAACACGGTTTCATCGATGCAGCGGTCCATAGGCCTTGATTCGCTTCAGAATGGCCCGCATATCCAGCTGTCCGGTGCCCAGCGGTACCTGTATGGGCTTCTGGCCGTTTACAAGCTGGCAGTCCTTCATAACAGCACAATCCAAAGCGTGACGGTGGGCGAGGGCATTACCAATCTGACCGGCCACGCTTTCAAAAACGCGAAAAACCTGAAATCCGTATCCCTGCCGGAGGGCCTGACCGCCATCGGTTATGGAGCCTTTCTTAACTGTGACCAGCTCACCGGTCTGTCGCTGCCCAATACGGTTCAGACCATCGGGGACTTTGCCTTTGAGGGCTGCTCCGGCCTGACGGAGCTGGTGCTCCCCGTGAGCCTCAAGTCTCTGGGAAAAAACGCCTTCTATAAAGCCAGCTCCCTGAAAAACGTGTTCTTCCTGGGGGATGCTCCAACCCAAACGGCCATCGTCAACCCCTTCCTGGGGGTTACCGCCGATGCCTATTACCCCAACGGGAGCAGCACCTGGACGGATGCCGTGCGGAATAGTCTTGGCAGCGGCCTGAACTGGAAGCCCTCCGGCAACGGCGGCGGCACCTGCGGTGAGAAGCTGTACTGGCTGTTCGATCTGGATAACGGCGTGCTGAACATCACCGGCACCGGCAACATTCAGGACTGCACCGGCGGCGCACCTTGGAAGGCGCTGGCGGGCGGCGGAACGCTCTACCTGTTCGGCAGCGCATCCGTCAACGCAAACATTGACGAGGCCTGGCAGGAGCGGGTTCGCCATGTGGTTCTCCGGGAGGGCGCTGAACACCTGAATCTGGATCTGACCGTGTTCCCCGGGGTGACGGAGCTGACCATGCCCGCCACCGTCACCGACGCCGCCATCTACGCCGGCAGCAGTCTGGAACGGGTTCACATTCCGGATTTTGCCTCCTGGGCAAAAATCGATTTCCGGAAGGATGCCAACCCCCTGTGCGTTGCTGCCCGGCTGTACACGGACGGCCAGCGGGTGACCAGCTTCCAGCTGCCCGCCGGTGCGGAAAAGATCGGCAGCTACGCCTTCCAAGAGGCAAAGCTCGATTCGCTGTACATCCCCGATTCCGTAACCTCCGTGGGTGAGGGCGCGTTTTTGGATTGCCGCGGAATGAAGATCACCTACGCGGGAAGCAGCGAAGCGTGGATGCGAATCTGCACCAACTGCAGCCTGACGGTCGCCTGTCAGGCCGACGGTGTCACGCTGTGCGGCTTCGGCAGCTGCGGGGAGAATCTGACATGGTCCATCACCGGGGACGGCACGCTGGTCATTACCGGCACCGGAGCTATGGATGACTTTGGCAACGACGCGCGGGCGCCCTGGGAGGATCTCGAGGACGACATCAAAGCCCTGCGGGTTGAGGAGGGCGTGACCGGCATCGGCGAATGCGCGTTCTATGGCTGCGGGAAGCTGGAATCGGTGAGCCTGCCCTCCAGTCTGACGGAAATCCGTTACAGCGCGTTCGAATATTGCTCCAGCCTCACCAGCCTGATCCTTCCTGCAAAGCTGGAGACCATCGGCAGCCGCGCCTTTGCCAACTGCTGCGACGTGGAAAGCGTTTTCATCCCCAAATCCGTAACCTCCATCGGCAGGTATGCCTTTGATGGCTGCATACCGACGACCGTGACCATCGAGGATCTGGACAGCTGGTGCGCTATTGAATTTGGCGGTATCTGCGCCAATCCCATATCCTCCATTACGGAGACGCTCTATCTGAACGGCAGCAACACCCCCGTAACCGAGATCACGGTGCCTGCCAGCGTTTCGGACTATGCCTTCCAGTACTGTAAGGTTCCGAAAAAAGTGAACATTCCCGCCGGCGCCGAAATCGGCGCAGACGCGTTTTCCGGCTGCACCGACGCGGAGCTGTATTACGGCGGAACTCTGGAGCAGTGGCCGGAAACCGGCTATACCTCCGATATCCCGGTGAACTTCTCCGACGGAACCCGTGTTCTGGGCTGCGGCGTGACCGACCCGGCCGGCGGCCACGACAATATCCGCTGGGTGGTCAGTGAAAGCGGCGAGCTGCGGCTGAGCGGCGAGGGTGAACTGTTCCTGGACGATTGGGGCTATGAAAACGGCTCCCCCTGGTTCCGCATGACGGATCGGATTACCTCCGTGGTGGTGGAGCCGGGCGTCACCTCCCTGTGTGCCCACACCTTCTGCCATCTTGAACATGTAACGGCCATCGTCATCGGCCCGGACGTGAAAACCATCGCCGGCGGAGCCTTTGATCAGGAGGGCATGAGCGCTACCGTCATTTTCCAGGGCTGTCCCGCGCAGATCGGCCCGGACAACTTCACCGGTCAGACCCTGTGGGCCTATTACCGCCCCTCCGACGGTTGGAAGTCCGCCCAGCTGGGCCGCTATCAGGCCACGAACCTTTTCTGGATTCCCTATACAGACCAGGATGCCAAATACGGATCCGCCGCCGCCGTGGAGTCCGACAAGATTTTGTGCGCATATGACGCGAAGCGGAACACCATCTGCGCGTCCATCCCCGATCCGGACAATACGCCCCGAAGCGGCACCTACGCCTTCCGCTATGTGGTGACTCTGGACGACGCGGCACAGACCCGCCTGCCCTCCAAGACCTTCAAAATCAAGGTGGAGTCCACCGTCCCCACCGTGAAGCTGCGCAGCGGTACGCTGAAGCTGAATACTCAGCAGGGAGCCGGTGCTTATGACCAGACCGCCGTCACGGTAACTGGAAATACCGGTCTGGAGCTGGTGGATCTGCGGACGCCGAACGGCTGGAGCAGCCGCGATATTCGGATTGCCTACGATCCGCAGACCGGTATGCTGTCCGCGCACCTGGAAAATGAGGATGCCGCCGTGGGCACGCAGAGCATTTCCCTGCTGCCGGTGGTACGCCGGACGGACACCGGAGAGGATACGGTGCTCTGGGGGAATCCCGTGAAGGTGACGGTTCAGGTCTATTCCGCAAAGCCCAGCGTGTCAGTTTCCGCCAAGGGAAAGCTGGATACCATTGTCCCGGGCAGCGCCATTACCTACACCATGCGGCTTAAGAATCTTGTGGGCGCAGTGGAAGCGGCGCGTCTTGAGGGCACGGATTCCCAGCTGTTTGATGTGCAGCCCGACGCCGCAGGCGGCAGCGTGGTGCTGACCATCGCGGAAGGCGCCCAGTGCTCCACCAAAACCACCTACAAGCTGAACCTGATCGTGCAGATCGGCGGTCAGGAATACCCCATCGGAATCAGCTTCCGGGTCAGCCAGAGCAAGCTAAAATGCACCGCTTCCGGCGCCATGACCTTGTTCCAGTCCCAGTCAGATCCGCTAACCGGCCGCTTTACTCTGGCGTCCCCTGCCGGCGTCTGCGTTCAGAGCATTGCCGTAAGCGGCAAGACCGACCGGAACCTTCTGAAAGCAATCGGCAAGTGTGGGCTTGGAAGCCCAGAGCTTCTGGATGGCGGTGTGGTGGAATTCAATCTGGGTGTCGCCAATCCCGGCAGTCTGGTCAAAGGGAAGCGATACACCCTCTGTCTGGAGATCACGCCCGCGGGGAACGCGTCCGACGCAGCGCCGACTTATCTGAACCTGTCCGTGCAGGTACGTTGAGTCCGATCGCACGGTTCACCCCAAGCGGCTCCCCGCGGATGGGCAAGGTTATGAAGACATGAGATCCCTTTCCGGATGAATTTGACAGAATTCCCGGCAAAACGCCGTCACTGTTCCGTATGCCGTGAAACAGAAAAACCCCGGTCCTTCCAACGGAAGGACCGGGGGTTTTTCATGGGGTTATACAAAGAACTGGAACAGGCAGAAGGCGGCGTAGATGCACAGAAGCAGGATACCCT
>OBLI01004049.1_pt1 | contig 10775 bp, 5 predicted proteins | sample 1519701 | NCBI WGS metagenome assembly OBLI01 (sample SAMEA3663005, study PRJEB22513) | pig gut metagenome | biome: pig gut; feature: pig-associated habitat; material: faeces | place: France | collected 2012 | reverse complement strand
ATACGCTGAAGATAGCCCCAGGGATTGCCGCAGCTGCACCGAAGTGGAGCATGGCAAGATAACATAAGCAAGATAAAGATTCAATCCTGCATATTAATTATGCTGTTTGGCTGATACTTCACCAGAATAAATATAGTATGTGTCAGTTGATTGTAGTATAATGTAACCATGAGGTTTTTGCAAAGGTGGATGGGTATGATGGATGTTATAGATAATATCAATAAACGATTGTATGATGATATGGTGCAGGTATTGCACAAGGGAAGCAGGCTTTCTTTTGCTGCTGCATATTTTTCTATTTATGCCTTTGAAAAACTAAAAAGAGAGCTGGCTGATATAGATGAATTGCGGTTTATCTTTACAGAGCCATCGTTTTTGACACAGAAAGAGAATAAGGAAAAGCGTGAATTTTACATTCCACGCCTCAATCGCGAGCGAAGCTTGTATGGAACGGAATTTGAAATCCAGCTTCGCAATAAGCTGGGGCAGAAAGCAATCGCGCGGGAGTGTGCAGAGTGGCTTCGCAAAAAGGCACAGTTCAAATCAAATGCAAAAAACTTGCAGGTGCAGAATTTTATGCTGGTGGATGATACGGCATATTCACCTGTCAGGGGATTTACGACGGTTGATTTAGGCCTGGAGCAGGGGAATGATGCGTTCTTTCTAATTCAAAAGGTAACAGCTCCTTATTCACAAATGTACATGGATAGCTTCAATATGCTGTGGCAGGATAAGGATAAGCTGGAAGATGTTACGGAGTTGGTAATTGACAGTATCGCTTCTGCTTATAACGAAAATGCGCCGGAATTTATCTATTTCATCGTATTGTACAATATTTTCCATGAATTTCTGACCGATATATCCGAGGATGAGCTTCCCAATGATAAGACCGGGTTTAAAGATAGCCGGATATGGCAGCTATTGTATAATTTCCAGCGGGATGCTGCATTAGGCATTATCAGCAAGCTGGAAAAATATAATGGCTGTATTCTTGCTGACAGTGTTGGCCTTGGCAAAACCTTTACAGCACTTGCGGTAATCAAATATTATGAGAACCGCAACAAGTCAGTTTTGGTACTGTGCCCGAAAAAGCTGGCAGATAACTGGAACACCTACAAGGCAAATTATGTGAACAATCCTGTCAGCCAGGACAGGCTGAATTATGATGTGCTGTTTCATACTGATTTGAACCGCACCCACGGACAATCCAATGGCATTGATTTAGGCAGGATAAATTGGAGCAACTACGATTTGGTAGTGATAGATGAGTCCCATAATTTCCGTAATGGCGGTCAGATAGACGATGACGGCAAGGAAAATCGCTACAGCAGGCTGATGAACAAGGTAATCAGGGCCGGGGTAAAAACGAAGGTACTGATGCTTTCTGCCACGCCGGTCAATAATCGCTTCAATGACTTGCGCAACCAGCTGCAGCTGGCCTATGAAGGAAATGTGGATAACATCAATTCCAAGCTGGAGCTTAAAACTTCGGTGGATGATGTATTCAGGCTGGCGCAAAAGGCATACAATGAGTGGGCTGCCCTCAATGCCGAGGAACGTACTTTGGAAAACCTGTTGAAATCACTTAGCTTTGATTTTTTCAATCTTCTGGATGCGGTGACTATTGCCCGTTCACGCAAGCATATTGAAAAATATTATGATACCGCTGATATTGGCAAATTCCCCCTGCGCCTGCCGCCAAAATCCCTGCGCCCTCAGCTGACGGATTTGGCAGGTGGCGTCAATTACAAGGAAATTTTTGCTTCTCTGATGAATTTGGAGCTGAGTATTTATACGCCGTCTGCCTATATCATGGCAAATAAGAAGGCTAAATATGCTGAGATGTATGGTGATGAAAAGGTCAATGTGGGCTTTACCCAGGCTGCCAGGGAGCGGGGCATCCGCAGGTTGATGTCTATTAATCTGATGAAGCGCATGGAAAGCTCCGTACATTCATTCAGGCTTACCTTGCAGCGCATCTACAACCACATAGATGGTACGGTGCAGACGATTGAGGCTTTTAAGCATAATAAAAATAATGCTTGCAAGGTTAGTGGTTTTGCTGAGGAAGATATGCGTGACTTGGACATGGATGATGAGAATTATGTGGTAGGCGGCAAGGTTGTCATCAGGCTGGAGGATATGGATTATATCAGCTGGAGCAATAGCCTGTTGCGGGATTTGGCAAAAATAAAGGGCCTGCTGGAAATGGTGGCGGACATTACGCCGGAGCATGATACCAAGCTCAATGAGCTGAAGCGTGTAATTGTAGATAAACAGGCACATCCTGTCAATGATGGGAATAAAAAACTGCTGATTTTTACAGCCTTTGCTGATACGGCAGAGTATCTCTATGAGCATGTCAGCCAGTATGTCAAAGGGCAGTTTGGGCTGAATAGTGCTATGATAACAGGTTCCGTGGATGGCCGCAGTACCATCAAGGGCTTGCGGTGTGATTTGAACACTGTGCTGACTTACTTTTCACCGCTTTCCAAGGACAAGGCCATGATTTATCCAGATGATGACCGTGCCATTGATGTGCTGATAGCAACGGACTGCATCAGCGAAGGCCAGAATTTGCAGGATTGTGATTATCTTATCAATTATGATATTCATTGGAATCCTGTGCGCATCATTCAGCGTTTTGGCCGTGTAGACCGCATTGGCAGCCAGAATGATGCCGTGCAGCTGGTAAACTTCTGGCCTGACATGGACTTGGATGAGTACATCAATCTCAAGGGCAGGGTGGAAAGCCGCATGAAAATTGTGGACTTGACGGCCACTGGCGATGATAATCTGCTCAGCAATACCGAAAAGATGGATTTGCAGTATCGCAAAAAACAGCTGGAACGCCTGCAAAAAGAGGTTGTGGACTTGGAGGATATCGGGACCAATGTATCTATCATGGATTTAGGCCTGAACGAGTTCCGCATGGATTTGCTGGCGTACTGCAAGCAGCATGGCGATATGGACAAAGTTCCTTTCGGGCTTCATGGTGTTGTCAAGGCTGCGGAGGATTGTCCTCCCGGTGTTATTTTTGTTCTCAAAAACAATACTGCTAATATCAATATTGCCAGCAGAAATATCCTGCACCCATTTTATATGGTGTACATGGGGGAAGACGGAGAGGTGGTATGTGACCATCTTTCACCGAAGAAATTGCTGGATAAAATCCGCCTGCTGTGCAAAAACAAGCAGGAGCCTGATACAGCCTTGTGCAGTGCCTTCAATCAATCAACTGATGACGGACGGGATATGAGCATGTATTCTGATTTGCTGGGGCAGGCCATAGCTTCGATTATTCAAAACAAGGAGCAGAGCGATGTGGAAAGCTTCCTGTCAGGGGATGACTTCAGCTTCTTTGATGCAGAAATCAAGGGGCTGGATGATTTTGAGCTGATCAGTTTTTTGGTGGTAAAAGATTAACAGCTTTTAGGTGGTGATGGATATGCTGGGGTTGCCTGTTGCTACGGAACTGCGCAAACCGATTTTCAAGAAAATGGTCTTTGATAAGTTCAAGTTTTCTGCGGCAGAAAAGCAGGAATTTGACAAATATATCAAGCAGCTGCATATTGCAGGTGAAATTTCGCCTAAGACTGTGAATATCGCAGGGGCAGGTGAAATCAGGGTGATCTTTCTGTTGCAGGTGACACTAAAGGAGAAGGAGTGCCCTGATAAGCTGCTGATACATATCGCAAAGCTAATTGAGCAGAAAATGGTGCTGGTGCTGTTCTTTGCCAATGAAATACAGCTTGCTATCTATCATCATGGCCATTTGCAGCGCAGTGCATGGCAGGTTGCGGAAGCTGGCTGCTTAAAATTGCAGGGGCTTGATATGGCGGCAGTCTGGGAAAATTTTGTGCTGCAGATTGGCGGCATAGAGCTGGAGCAGGGCAATAGCCTGGACAGGCAGCTGGATGTCAATGAAACCCGTGAGAAACTGGCAGGTGAAATAGCTCGCCTGAGCAAGAAAATGTGGTCAGCAAGGCAGCCGAAGGCCAAGTTGGACCTGCGGCAGAAAATTAATGAATTGCAAAGGAAAATGGATACATTGAATTTGTGATTTGCATAGAAATTAAAATGGCATCCACATGAAAGTAGATGCCATTTTAGTAATATTCGCTTTGCCTGTTATTTTAAATTTGACGAAACATGTCCTGGGCGTAGGATCTGATATCGCTGGGATTAACCATACGATACTTAGACTTTACTTCGTCAAAGTATGCACCAATGATGCTTTTTTCAATTATTTTGTCAGACGGCTCGGAAAGGGGAAGGCTTCCTCTGGTAACAAGCCACGGCGTTTCGTTATGTGTAAATCGCTCTAGAATTTTTCCACTATAACAGCAAATATTATTTATCACGCTGTCATATATCGCCTTTTCGCCTGCCGAGAAAATTTCGCTATCGAAAGAGGATGTACGCTTAATTGGGTCAAATCGATAATCCCGGTAACGAAAATAAATGTCGCGGTAAACAGGCCCATGCACCCATGCCTGACAGTCTTCTTCAAAGAGAAAATCTCTGTGGAAAGCATAATGAAATCCCTGAACATAGTAAAGAGCTTTCTGGAGTGCTAAGGGGGTTATATCCTCACATTTGAATAAAATGTATTGGATTACTGTATTAATTTTGCTACATGAGCTATTGCTGGATGAAAGCAAGGCATCAACAGCATGGCGGCTTTTTTCGTAGGCGTGTTGTGACGGAAGATTTGCCTTATTTGCCTCCAGCAGTTCTGCGTAAAATTGAGGTTCGTTATAGATGCGTAAAAGTGTATCTGAATATTGCCTGGTGGGAATATTGCCATCACTGTAGCGTGAATATGTCTGTTCACCCCAGCCAAGCAGGAGGGATAGTGGTCGTTTGCCAATAGCGTATTTCTCCGGAATGGCACGAATTATCTCCAGAGGGATGAGGCCATTTTCCTGACGAAAAACATCATAAAGCGAGCGGAGATTGGCATCGGATAGCTCAGGAACATAGAGGAGAGAACCGCAATCCATGCACCGTGCTTCGCTTCCAGTATATTGATACTCTTTTCCCTTTATTCTTCCCACCATAGGTACAGAAGTTATGGTGTATTCTACATCGTTTCTACATTCTTCACAAAAAACTTTTGTTTCAATCATGACAGTGCCTACTTCCAATATGATTAGCGGAAAAGGTAGTCGATAGGCTTATTTCTAGTGTCCTTTTCAACACAGGACTTGATTTTTGACAGAATAGCATCAATTTCTTCCAGTGTGTAATTTTGATTATAATGTGGATTCAAAACTTAACCACCTCCAATTTTATGGTACACTAAAATAATATGCTTGTCAATAAAATGTATCAATTAGTGCGTTTTAATAGCTTTTAAGGATATGTTGGCTAGATAGGGGAGGTAACATACAGCTTACATAGAAAAGTATTGATTTTTTGTGAAATTTGCGTACAATATAAGCAAATCATCAGAGCTTATATGCTATGTAGATAAAACTAAATATGAGAGGAGCAAAGATTGTGGAGAAGATGAAAATGCAGTCACTGGATAAAGTGGCTGAAAACATCAGAAATGTGGAAGCCCTCTTTCCGAATGCTGTTACAGAACAGAAATTCGGGGGGGTAATTCGTAAAATCGTTGATTTTGATGTACTGAGGCAGGAGCTTAGCGACTGTATCGTAGAGGGGCCGGAGGAACGTTATCAGTTTACATGGCCTGACAAAAGGAAATCAATTTTGGCGGCTAATGCGCCGATAAACAAAACCTTGCGTCCATGCAGGGAAGAAAGTGTCAATTTTGATACCACGGAAAATCTTTATATTGAAGGGGATAACCTTGAGGTTTTAAAGCTGCTGCAGGAAACCTATCTGGGCAAGGTCAAGATGATTTATATTGATCCGCCATATAATACCGGCAATGATTTTGTTTATAATGACGATTTTAAGCAAAAGGCTGAGGAGTATTTGGAAAACAGCGGACAATATGACGAAGATGGCAATCAGATGGTGCAGAACACGGAAAGTAATGGCAGATTCCATACTGATTGGCTGAATATGATGTATCCAAGGCTGAAGCTGGCAAAGGACTTGCTGGCGGATGACGGGGTTATATTTATTTCTATTGATGATAATGAGCAAGAGAATCTAAAAAAGATTTGTGATGAAATTTTTGGAGCATGTAATTTTATTTGCCAGTTTATATGGGAACGAGCATTTTCACCAAAAAATGATGCTAGATTTGTATCAAATAGCCATGATTATATTTTGTTTTATGCAAAAAATCTAAGTGAATTTACAATAGGAAGATTGCCCAGGACTGACGAAGCAAATTCCAGGTATAGCAATCCAGATAATGATCCAAGAGGACCTTGGATGTCGAGTGATATATCGGTAAAAACTTATTCAGCAGCCAATGATTATGCTATCACTACCCCTTCAGGGCGAGTAATAGAGCCTCCAGCAGGACGTTGCTGGAGGCTATCTAAAAATGCTTTTTTAGACAGACTCCAAGATAATAGAATTTGGTTTGGAGAAAATGGCAACAATACACCTAGAATAAAGAGATTTCTTTCGGAGCTTAGACATGATGGTATGGTACCTCAATCCATACTATTTTTTAAAGATGTAGGTCATAGTCAGGAAGGCGCTCAGGAAGTAGTGCAGCTTTTTGAAGATAAAGGTGTTTTTGACGGACCTAAACCCGTACGACTATTAGAACGGTTATTATCTATTGCGAACTTGCACGATGATTCGATAGTTTTAGACTTTTTTTCAGGAAGTGCTTCAACGGCTCACGCAGTAATTTTACGAAATAATGAGAAAGATGCTCATTGTAAATTTATTATGGTTCAACTTCCAGAGAATATTGGTAGTTCAAAAAAAGATCATGGCTACAAAAACATCTGTGAAATTGGCAAGGAACGTATTCGCAGGGCTGGCAAGAAAATTCTTGAGGAACATCCTGATGCCAAGGATTTGGATATTGGCTTCCGCGTGCTGAAATGTGATTCCAGCAATATGGAGGATGTTTATTATACGCCTGCTGATTACATGAAAAAGGAAATCAGCTTGTTTGTGGACAATGTAAAGACTGACCGCAGTGCAGAGGATTTGCTGTTCCAGTGCATGCTGGAGCTTGATACGCCGTTGTCCTCGTCTATTGAGGTACAGGAGATTGGTGGCAAGATAGTGTACAATGTGGCTGGCGGCCATCTGATGGCCTGCTTTGATACGGATGTAACAGATGAGGTGGTAACGGAGATTGCCAAGCTGCAGCCATCTTATTTTGTGCTGCGTGACAGTTCTATGGCAGATGACAGTGTGGCAGCGAATTTTGAGCAGATTTTCAAGACCTACAGCCCCCATACGGAAAGGCGGGTGCTGTGATGAAATTCTCATTTAAAATCCAGCAGTACCAGACCGATGCAGTGGCAGCAGTAGCGGATGTTTTTGCCGGTCAGCCCAATGCCAGATGCGATACTTTTCTGCACCTGGACAGCAGGTCACTGGCTGTCCAGGAAAATGAGGCAAATCCCCATTTGTTCAGCGAGCTGGAGATTGAAGCGGCGGAGGATATCCTGGGATATGCCAATAACCCTGTGCAGGTGCAGCCAGCAGATGCACTGCACAACATCCGCCAGATTCAGGATAAGTATAATATCCCCCGCAGTACACAGCTGGAAACTGTACACAATCAGATTGCCCTTGATGTGGAGATGGAAACAGGCACGGGCAAAACCTATGTCTACATCAAGACGATTTTTGAGCTGAATAAGCGGTATGGCTGGAATAAGTTTATTATTGTGGTGCCGTCTATCGCTATCCGGGAGGGGGTGAAGAAGTCATTTTCCATTATGGAAGAACATTTCATGACGGAGTATCAGAAAAAGGCACGCTACTTTGTCTATGATGGTAGGAATGAGGCGGCTATCAGCAGCTTTGCTACGGATAATGCCATCAATGTGATGATTATCAACACTCAGGCTTTCAATTCCTCTTTTGATGAAAGCAAAAATGTGGCAGGGCGCAAGGGCAATCAGAATGCCAGGCTGATGTATACACATCGTGACGCGTTTGGCTCACTTAGGCCGATTGATGTTATTTCCAACTGCCGTCCGATTATGATACTGGATGAGCCCCAGAAGATGGGGAGCAGCACATCCCAGACCATGCAGGCAATGGCTCAGTTCAAGCCTTTGTTTTTCCTGCATTATTCGGCAACCCACAAAATCAGGCACAATCTGGTCTATGCCCTTGATGCCATAGATGCCTACAACAAAAAGCTGGTGAAGAAGATTGAGGTCAAGGGTTTTGAGCTGCACAATCTGCAAGGGATGGACAGCTATGTTTTCTTGCAGGAGGTGGTGCTTTCCGACAGCAAGCCGCCTATGGCCCTGCTGGACTTTGAGGTTATGCAGAAATCCGGCGTAAAGCGCAGTATGCACAAGGTGCAGGTGGGTGACAACCTGCAAATCCTCTCCAACGGCATGAAGCAGTATGCAGGCTATGTGGTGTCGGAGATTAATCCGGCAGGCCGGGGAACTGTTACCTTTACCAATGGGGTGGTGGTGGAAGGCCGCAGGCCGATAGGAGATGTTTCGGAGCTGGACGAGCGGCGGCTGCAGATTGTAGAAACCATCAAAGCTCATTTTAAAAAGGAAGAAATGCTCTATAACAAGGGCATCAAAACCTTGTCCCTGTTCTTTATTGATGAAGTTGCCAATTACAGAAGCTATGATGAAGATGGCAATGTGGTGCTGGGTGAGTATGGCAGGATTTTTGAGCAGGAATACAACCGCATTTTTGATGACAAGCTGCTGAGCCTGGATGACAGTGAATACAAGCGTTATTTGGAGCGGGCAGCCTCTGAGGTGAGCCGGGTGCATACCGGTTATTTCAGCATTGACAAGAAAGGCCGCAGTGTTGATGCCAAAGCCAGGAAAAATGAGGAATCTGCCAATGATGAGAACGCTGCCAGAGCGTATGATTTGATTATGAAGGAGAAGGAAAAGCTGCTGAGCTTTGAGGAGCCGGTGCGGTTTATTTTTTCCCATTCGGCCTTGAGCGAGGGCTGGGATAATCCCAATATTTTCCAGATTTGTACATTGAAACATTCAGGCAGTGATATAAAGAAGCGGCAGGAAGTGGGGCGCGGCATGCGCCTGTGTGTTGACCAGTCCGGCAATCGCATGGACTGGGCGGCTTGTGATGACCGCGATATGGATGTACATGATATAAATCTGCTGACTGTGGTTGCCAGTGAAAGCTATGAATCTTTCGTAAGCAGCTTGCAGCAGGATATGAGGGAAAATCTCCGTGACAGGCCGCAGAAGGTAAGCCTTGATGTGTTCAAGCATCGCCACATAACGGTAGAGGATAAGGAATATGTTATCAGCGATGAGCAGGCACATCTGATATATCTATATATGGCAGTCAACGGCTATATTGATGATAATACTCAGATGCCATCGGCTCAATTCAAGGAAGATGCAGCCAATAATGCGCTGGCAGAGGTGCAGTCAGCCTTGAAGCCTATGGAGCCGGTGGTGCATACGCTGGTCAAGGCTATCTTTGATGACAGTGCCCTGAATAAAATGATTGTGGATGGCACGGAAACGAAGATGCCGCAGAACAGGCTGAACAAGAATTTTCATAAGAAGGAGTTTCAGGAGCTGTGGCAGAGGATTAACCATAAGTATGCCTATACTGTTTCCTTTGACAGCAATGAGCTGATTGCCAATGCGGCAGGCTACATCAGTGCCAATCTGCGAGTGACGGAGGTAAAATATACCCTCAAGTCAGGTATGCAGGCAGATGAGCTGCAACGGCATCAGGTGGAGGCCGGTGACAGCTTCAATCTGCTGCAATCTAGTACCAAGGTGCTGAAGAATGCCCATGAAAGCAGCATCAGGTATGATTTGCTCCACGAGATTGCCAGCCGCACTACGCTCACCCGCAGGACGGTGGCGGCAATTCTGGGCAGGCTGCCGAAGCATGTTTATGCCATGTTCAGAACCAATCCGGAGGAATTTATCCGCAAGGCATCGGTGATGATAAATGAGCAAAAGGCGGCATTGATTGTGGAGGGAGTGGAGTATAATACCACAGAGGAAACCTTTGACAGCGAAATTTTCAACACGGATATAAGCCTGAAAAATCTGAGCAAGGCTTTTGAGGCCAAGAAGCATGTATTGCCTTATGTGGTGACTGATGGCATGGCGGAAAAGAGCGTGGAGCGGCGGTTTGCCGAGGCTATGGATGTGGCTGACGAGGTGGCGGTGTATGCCAAGCTGCCGAGGGGCTTTTATATTCCTACGCCTGTGGGCAATTATTCGCCGGACTGGGCGATTGCCTTTAAGGAAGGCAGTGTGCAGTATATGTATTTTGTGGCAGAAACCAAGGGCAGCAATTCCAGCCTGGAGCTGCGCCCGATAGAAAAGGCAAAGATAAACTGTGCCGAAAAATTGTTTAAGAAGCTATCCAATGGCGAGGTACGCTACGGGCAGGTGAAGGATTATGCCAGCCTTCTGGATATTGTGCTGGGCAGGGCAGTTTGATAGCATAGATAAGCGAGGCAATAAATATTCCCAATAGGGTGGAGCTGAAATCAGTACAGGTCAAGGTACTGGTTTCAGCTCTTTTAGCTTTAAGTTGCATGTTTTTGCATGAATGGCATTTTTTTATGTTTCAAATTTGACTTTTGTGGTATACTCCCATCTTTGACAGTTGTTGAACTAAAAAATGTCTCGTAAGCCAGTATTTATGCGGCTTGCGAGACATTTTTGTTACGT
>OBLI01004048.1_pt1 | contig 10778 bp, 6 predicted proteins | sample 1519701 | NCBI WGS metagenome assembly OBLI01 (sample SAMEA3663005, study PRJEB22513) | pig gut metagenome | biome: pig gut; feature: pig-associated habitat; material: faeces | place: France | collected 2012 | reverse complement strand
TTCCAGAGCCACAGCAGCATCACCTGTGCCGAGTTTGCCAAGCTGTTCAGCCTGAAGCGGAGCACTGCCCACACACGCATAAAGGAGCTTGTAGCACGGGGCGTTCTGCGCCAGACAGGACATAACAAGGACACCAGATACGAGAGGGGGAACTGAGCACCACAGCCCCCTCCCCCGGCCATCCGCAAGCACACCCATAGACTATACAGTAAGTTGACTCTACAACAAAAATGATCTTTTTTGTTTGGCGGAGCAAAAAGAAACATCTACATTTGCAGCAGAGTCAACTAAAACAAGAAGATCACATGAAAACAACACATTGTCTTTGACGTAGGAGAGCTAACCCTACACAAAAGGATTCTGGCTGGCCGCACGCAGAATACAACCTTGATGTCTTAGGCATTAAGCTGTAGTTCTTCATGCAAGTACTATCATGCCCCAAAAGCATGAGTTCACTTATCATCGGTTTAACGATTACATATATACGGCTAACGAAGAACACTGGACATAAAACATCAGATACATGACAAACAAGACACACTGCCCCAGGGGCACAAGCAAGAGGTGGGCATGCTGCCTGCTGGTTCTCTCATGTGCGCTCACCGGTATAGGGAAGGTGCAGAGCAAGACTCTCCCCGTACAGGATTCCGTCACATGCCGCCATCACCAATGCTGTCACAGGCAAGGCACTGTCGCTCGCGAGGGTGTCATCCAGCAATGGCTGGCACGCATGGACGAATGAGGAGGGAATGTGCAGGCTACCAACAGGCGAGACGATGCAACTGTCGTGTGCCGGCTATGAGAGGCGTATGCTCAAGGCTGGCGAGATTGCCCAAGAGGTGGCACTTACTCCCCTGCACGAGAGTACGGCCATCACCGAGGAGGCCACAGCGGAAATCCTGCACAAGGTAGCCAGCCAGATGCAGGCCGAACTGAAGCAAAACAGGAAGTTGACATCGGAATACTTCATACGCCAGGACAATGAACTTAACGGCAGCAGCCATCTGATAGAGGGTGTGTTCTCTGCCAGGAGCGCAGTGTGTCTGGCCAAGACGAAGATGCAGTCGGGAATCCATTACTGCGGCGAGCAGGGTTGCCAGCCACTCAAATACTCAAACCTTCACTATACCCTCTCACTGGGACCAGTGGCCAGATGGGGTAACCTGTGGAATAATCTGTGCCTGCCCTTGATGACCAAGAGCCCCAAAAGCAAGCACTTCCGGTATGAAACAGACTATCATACGGAATGTCACCTGATGACATCGGCAGATGGTAGCCAGCGCCTGTACCGCATACGACTGATCCATAACCCGCGCACTCCCGCTCTGCGTTTCCTGTATGGAACACTCTGGGTGGATGCCCAGAGCACACAGCCCGTATGCTTCGACGGAGAAACCGAGGGACTGGAGATGAGACTACACAGTCACACAGGATGGCGCAACAGTCCGATGACAGCCCGCGTACACATCAACTATACCAACAGAAACGGGCACACCGAAGTGGAGAGTATGCTCACCTGGTGTACATGCGAGGATGTCACCTGCACCACATCCGTCATGCAGGCGCAAGGAAGGGTGTCCCCCGAAAGGATGTTCCCCAATGACCGAACCAACATGCTCAGCCGACACGTATATACCAAGGAATCAGACTCCGCCAGCATTGCAATGCCCATGCTGAGGACAGAGAGGCAGAAGGCCCTGGTGCAGAAGGGCGGCAAGAACTGTGCAGCCAAGACCTTCACACGCTTCTGACCAAAGGGAGCACAGGGGGAGGCAAGTAAGATGCCGCACCAACATGCTCACGGCCTTTCCCTATGGCTTGCTCGGATGCGATGCAGGCCAGGCACACAAGCCTTGGCTGCAGGCTGCATCCACCAGCTCCAGCCGCTTGAGGTCCTTGGGGCGGCCAAACTGACGGAGCAGGCGTACACAGTCGGGCAGGGAGGCATAGCGGATGCCTTCGGTCAGACACACGTGCTCCACCTGCACAGGACTCCACTTTCCTTGGGTGAGCAACTGCAAGTCGCCGCTCAGGTCAACCTCTACATCTCTTATATATACACGCGCGTGAAGGGAGCGGAAGCGGCTTCCCGGACGGTCGTCGGTGAGCAGACGGGCCTGAGGCAACTGCTGCATGAGGCGATGCACTCCACCGGATGACAGGAGTATATCCACATCGTGTACATCTACACCCGGCACGCCGTTGAGAGCCAGTGCACATGATCCATAGACACACCACATGGGGTCGGCCTCATGAAGCAATGGGGAAAGCCTGAGGAGCGCACTCTTCATCTCCCCACTCAGCAGTTGATTGTGTAAGAAAGCCATATCGTAGGTAGCTAAAAGACTTCACCCCGGCAACCCAGACCATTCTGGACTGCCGGGGTGAACTGTATCTGCCTGCAAAGATAAGGGCTAAAGCCTCACCGGACAAGCATTTTCACCGGGAATGTGCATTACCCTCTGCCCTTGGCGCAATACTTCTTGCCGCCGCGCACATATATGCCGCTGTCGGGCACGGACTTCAGCTGCATGCCCGTGAGGTCGTAGATGGCACCGGACTCCACCTTGACGGCAGGAGCCACAGAGCCTACTCCATCGGGGGTGGAAGCCGCAAGGGGATGCAGCGTGATGCGGTCGAAGTTGGGCGCCCAACCATCGGCATAGCTCTGCAGAGTGATGGTATTGCGGCCGGCCTTCAGCCTGACGGGCACCATCTTCCAGCCCATACCCTCAGGGCTGTAGGTGTGGGTCATGTCGTCATTGCCATTGAACACCAACGGGTCACACAGCACCTCGCCGTTGACCAGCAGCTTGGCATTGCGCTTGTCTTGTGTGATGTAGTAGATGGTGAGCATATATTCCCCATCGTGGTCGGCCACTACATTGTTGAACTGAAGCATGCTGCCTTTGCCCACATAGGTGACATCCCCGCCTGCCGAAGCATGCAGCGGGCTGTAGGTAGCACACCGTGCATCGCCGGTGAGTGTGTTGACCGTAGATTCGGCCTCGTATGTGACGCGCTCCACAGGAGTGTCCAAGTCGGCACGTGGAGACACTTGCACGAGGAATCCACCCTCGGAAAGTTCCTTGATATTGAGGCTGCTGCCCTTCTTGACCTGCACTTTGTTGAACTTCAAATCGCTGCGGCAGGTGCCGTCCCTATAGATATAGGCGGTGTAGGTGCGGCCTTCCTCGAGGAAGTCAAAGGTGAGCTTGCAGTTGCGCGCATCGGTGCACAGGCCCGACACCCACCAGTCCTCGCCGCTGCGGCGTGCTATGGTGGCATACTTGAGCAGCTTTCCCTCCAGCAGGCGGCTCTCGTCCCATACCGTAGGCAGGCGCTTCATGATGTCCTTGCCAAGGAAATGCCTGAGGTTCTCAGGACACTCGGCTATGTGGGTGATGCCGCTCTCGAAGGCCGTGAGCAGAGCCATGTGATGCCCCATGCTCTGCCCGGTGAGGATGCTGCCATAGAATGAAGCAAAGTCGCCAGGCGTGTAGTCGGCAGCTCCCACTACATTGCGGGTGAAGATTATGTCGAGATGGTGGGCGCCCGTAATATTGCTTGGCCACCAGAAGTTGGTTTCTCCTCCGCAGATGCCTTCCTGTGTCATGAGGTAGGGATAGGTGCGGCGCAGTCCCGAGGGACGCGTGCAACCGTGATAGTTGACCATCATCTTGTATTTTCCACACAACTTCAGGAGGTTCTCCATGCGTATCATGGTCTCGTGCGAATCATCCTCCCAGAAGTCTATCTTGATGCCCTTGATGCCCCAGTCGGCCCATTGCTTGAGGGTCTTCTCCATATTGTCATTGGAGAAGTCCTGGCTATCGCTGAGCTTGGCAGTCTGCCACAGCAGGCACTCCACGCCCTTTTCCTGGGCATGCTTCACCAGCGAGGGCACCCACTCGGCACTCCATCCGCCATCGATGAGCGTATAGGGCCAGCCCATCTCGGCAGCGAAGTCAGCATGGTCATACTCGCCCTCCCTGATGCCTCCATACACCTTCTGGATGTCGGTCTTGTTGCCATCAGAGCCGCCCCAGTACCATGCAGACACTCCGGGCTTTATCCACGACATATCGTCTATCACTGTGGGCGGGCAAAGATTCTCGGTCATAGTGGTCTCGAAGACTGTTGCCAGGTCGCCAGCCACCACCATGCGCCAAGGGGTGTAGGCCGGCAACGCGCAGATTACGCTCTGCTTCTTGTCCTCGGCATAGTCCTTGACCTCTCCCGTCCAGGCAAATGAGAACTCGCCCTTGCGGTTCTCGGCCTTGACAAACGAGGAGCAGAAGATGCCGCGATTGTCGGCCTCGGAGAGCAGCAGATAATCCTGGCCGTCGGAAGCCAGCGTGGGTGCATTGAAGCGGCGGTCGCCTGCCTGGAGCAGAGCTGACCAGGTGGTATAGAGGTCATAATGTCCCTCGTAGGGATAGTTGGGACTCTGGATATTGCCGATGAACTTGCATGCAAGGCTGTTGGAGAAGTTTGCCATGCGTATGCGGGATGCCTCCTCGGTGAGTACCACTCTGGAGAGCGAACGGCTCTTGGGTATCACGTAGCGGAAGGCAAAACCGTCATCGTAGAGGCGGAACTGCACTGTCTGTCTCAGGGAGGACCTCTCTGTCACCACCGAGAGCATGTGGCAATGGTCGCGATACTGCGACTGCTTGCCCACAGGCAGAGTGTAGGGGTCGTCTATCACTGCGGTGTCAGACGACACGAGGTTCAATCCCTGGGTGAGGTCAACGTTTGTAGTCTTGAGACCCAGCGGCGATGGAGCCACCAGCAGGCGACCATCCTTGTGCACCGTATAGGAGAGTTGTCCCTCGTCGAGGGTCACTGTGGCAGTTATCTTACCATTAGGCGAAGACACCCGGAACTCATCGGCCCGGGCGGCTCCAGGCAGTGTAATGACTGCTGCAAGCAGCAGAGAATGGAGTTTATTCATATTAGTTTTCACTTGGAAATCATTTACATTGGATGTGCCACTATAATGGGCACGCAGTGGCAATCCCCTGCCGGGTTGCCCGAAAAGGTAAAAAGCCCCTTCCCCATCATGCTGCGGGGAAGGGGCTTGAAAGTTATTTAACCAGAACCTTCACACCATTGATGATGTAGAGGCCGCTTCCCATTGACTTCACGTCGTTCAGGGTTGCGTTCTGACGAAGTATCTGTCCGTCCAGGCTATATACATTGCCACGCTTGGCAACGTTGCTCACTGTGTTGCTGATAGAGGTCATGTCGTCGAACTTGCCGTTGATCTTGATGGCAATATCATACTCTGCACCCCCGGGCAGTGAGGTCTCGCCATATACGAGGTAAGCCGAACCGGCAGGCACACAGAAGTTGCGGCCATTATCCTTACCCTCGACACCCTTGGCCACATTGTCTGTGAACACCACATTGCCAGTGCCAATCCACTTGTCCACGAATGTACCATAGAGGCCACAAGCGCTCTTGGGCTCAGAGGTGAGTGAGTTGCCCAGAGTGAACTGAACGTCCTCGGTGGTCTCGCCATTATACTCACCCTCGGGAATCACAAAGAAGGGAGTGCCGGGCTGGATGTTTACATCCACATTCTTCAGAGCCAGGAATGACTCGCCGTCCTTGCTGAAGCAGCCCATGGGCATGTAAGCCGAACCGCAGTCAGTGCTCATGGCGTAGGGATAGCACAGGGGAGAGATGTCGCCGCAGAGGCGCTTGATGGTTCTCTGAGCGGAATAGTTCTCGAAATCGATATCCTCGGCAGCCTCGATGAGGAAGTGTGAGTTACAGCCAGGATTAGAGTCGTCCCATGTACCCAGGTAGCTGGTGGTCTGCTCCCATGCATTCAAGTGGGCTTTGCTCACTACAGTGCCGTCGATACCGGTCATGTACAGGATGTTCTGGCCATAGCCGATGGGCTTCACGGTGAATGCAGCAGGAATCCACTGCAGGCTGATGCCTCCACTGTTCTTGATCACATCACGATGGATAAAGAGGCCGCTTGCACGGTTCTGGATAGCAAAGGTAGAGTCGGTGAGAGCCACGAAGCGGAACTGGGATGCAGCCTCATTGGTCACCTGATCATCGCTGAAGTAGTAGATTTCAGAACCTGGCTGGATCTGTGCATCATCAAGCACACTGCCCACTTCGTTCTCGTCGGGACGCACACCTACAGCCAGTCTCTGGCCATAGAGAGTGCCGTGCTTGATGTTGTCCTTGCTCCAATTGTGCAGGTTGAAGTTCTCTTCGGTATCAAACTTCAGGTGGTACCACTTGGTGGTGTCAACAGGCAGGGCTGCAGCGAAGAGAGCGTCCTTGGCAGCCTTGATGTCGGCTATGTACTGGTCGCTCTGCTGCTGCGTGAGTACCGACAGGCTGTCGTAGCGCGCGGCATCAGCAATCACCTTGGCCAGGGCTGTTCCTGTCTCTTCTGAAGTCCAGAAGCCAGGAGCATCGCCCACCCTCACATAGTCGGGATACTTGCGGTTGTTGCTGATGGCATTGCGCAAGGGAGCCGGGTCAACCAGTTTGGCCGCAAAGGCATCATAAGCCTGCACCAGCGTGTTGTACTGCTCAATGGTCAGAGCGGCCATGTCCAGCGAGGGATAGGCATCCACCAGAGCATTGAGCGTGCTGGCCACATCGCCCAGCGTCTCATACTGCGAGGGCTTCAGCTTGTTGGCGGGATATATCTGGAAGGTGGCATAGTGGCCGAAGCAGCGGTAAGAGTCCTGGTCCTTGCCGCGCCCGTCTTCCTCATAGAAGCGCAGGTACTTGTAGGGCTCGCTGATGGCGAAGGGCTGTGAGTACACATCCTTCTGGCCGCTGTACCAGGGCATGGACACGTTGTCGCAGATGAGTGTCCACTTAGTGTCGGCAGTCTCCTGCAGGGCTGTCTCGTCATTGGAGCCATAGAGGCTGGTGCGGGTAATGTGGTCTTTATCGGTGTTGCGGCGCACCACATACACCTCATACATGCCTATCAGGGGCTCGTCCACAGTCACATCCAGGCTGGCCTGGTGAGGGCCTGTGGCTACGCCCGAACTCCATGCGCTGTGCCAGAAGGTGTTGGGATCACCATCAAGCAGATTGTCGAGCGAACCCTCCTTAACCTCGGTCCACAGGGAGTGGAACTGGCTGGTGGCCTTGATGACAGGGTTCTTCATGTCGGGAACATATACGTTGCGGATGTCCTTGGCCATATCCAGCCCAGCCTGGGCTTTGCTGATGTACTCCTGATAGTTGAGCACCATCTTGTCGTGGTTCTTCACCAGGTCAAAGGCATCCAGCAGTGCCTGGGCCTCATCGTCACCCACAGGCTCCAGGTACCACTCCGAGGTGCCCTTGTCGCCGACGTATGCCTCACCCTTGTTCCAGGTGGCCTGCCACAGGCACAGCTTGTGGGGAGCCTGGCCAGCTCCCTTGCCATGCCCCCACTGGTGGAAGTAGGTGTTTCCGTTGGCCTCATAGTCTGTGTGCGAGGAAGCATAGCGGATGTAGAAGATGTCGTGGTTGTCCTCGGTGCCCACATAATCGAAGCCCATGAGGGTGTCCACCTCGGCACTCATGCTGATGGCATCACCACTGAGGCCGGCACACTGCATGCCTGTGGCGGCATTGACCATCTTGACATCCTTGCCCACCATGCTGAGCTTCCACAGCTGGCGTGCGTCCTTCTCGTCACGCGCGCCCCACCAGCACCAGCCGTCCAGGCTACCAAACATGGCAATGTCGTAGTAAGAACGCTCCATCACAGGATTGCCCTCCAGGTCGGTCTCGCCGCTCTCCTGCTCGGTGTAGTACTTCATGCCGCCCACGATACGGTAGTAGCCATCGGGCATGCTGAAGGTCACCAGGCTGGCCATGATGGCCTTGTAGTCGGCCTCCACCTTGTCCACGATGGCATTGATGTCCTCCTCGGACACCGTGCCACCCTCGTCCAGGGTCTCGGCATACTTCTGTGCCACAGCCATGTCCTGCTGGAAGGCTGCCCATGCCTCGGTGTCTGAGTACTGGCCAAAGCCTGTACCGATGCTCAGTTCATTGGGATTATAGGGCAGATAGCGGTCATAGGCCATGAGCAGCTCATTGATAGCACCCGCGAGTGCAGCCTGCTCATTGGCCTTGTAAACCTGCAACTCGGCACAGTGCCAGGGGCGTCCGTCGTTCAAGTTGGTGTTGGTCTTTGTGCAAGTGAAGCGCAGAGCCTTGGCACCTCTGAGGCGGAAGAACGTAGAGATGACGTACTTACCCTGGTCATCATCGCCATTCCATTCCAGTTCCACCGTTTTTACATCGGTCCAGCTTGCTCCATCCGCTGTCTGCTGAACCAGCATCTCGGTGGGCTGACACGTGTTGCTGCTGTTTCGGCGGCCGAATACGAGCTGGTAGTAACCAGTAATCTCGCACGGAAGTTCCACTTGTATGTAATGCGGACCACTCACCTTGTTGTGCCAGTCACTATGCCAGAAGGTGGTCACACTGTCATCTACAAGCCATTCGATGTGCTTTCCTTCGTCATCGTCACTGGCAGGGCTGCTCAGCTGAGAAGCATCTAAAATCAGTTTGCTGTCGGGATCCAGACCATTGGCAGCAGCATCAAACTGAGCCATTGCCGGTAAAGAGCCGACCATTGCCGACATTGCTAATGCCAGCAAAGAGATAATTCTCTTTCTCATCAGAATAAAAAGTTTGGAGTTATAAATAGCTTGTTTAATGGTTCGTGTAGTTTCCTCGCCTACCTCCAGGCCACAATACTGCTGAGCAGACACATTCTCGTGCCTGCACAACACCCACATGGGGGGGGTAGATTATATATAAGATTCGGTTCACTTAAACGCGTGATTTGACATTCTTTTGCCCAAAGTTACGATTATTTATTTGACTCAAAAAGGCTTTTCAGCACTTTTTGCAAAATAAATTAGAAAACTCCAATCACCGGCACGGAATGTTGCACAGGCTCCGGGAATCCTTCCCAAGCAGAGTGGAGGCGCACAGGACCATCAGTTGCAAGAGGCCAAGTGGAAAGGCAAAGCTACCTTAAATATTGTAGAAAAGGCACTCGGGAGAGAGATTTTACGTAATTTTGCCACATGAACAGAATACTTTTCGGCCTCATGCTGCTGGCTCTGTCGGCACAGACACAGGCACAAACCTACCAGCAGAACGTGCGTGCGGCACTCGACGCACTGGCTCAGGACAGTCTCACACTGGCCGAGGGACTGTTGCGCAAAGCACTCACACAGGAGCCGGCACTGAAGTCAAATGCCATCCTATTCCAGCATCTGGGCCGCATACAGGAACGCAGAGGACAGCAGACAGAGGCGCTCGAATCCTACTCCATGGGACTGAACCTCTCGCCCACCACCCTTGGACTGCTGCTCGACCGGGCATCACTCTACCTGAGAAGGGGGGATGAGAAGCACGCGCTGGCGGATTATGACGACGTACTCAACCTGAGTGCCGACCATCAGGAAGCGCTCTTCTTCCGTGCCTATATCTACACCCGCCAGCGTCTCTACAAGCAGGCACGAGCATCTCATCAGACTCCGACCAGACCACGTGGAAGCCCGAATGGCACTGGCGCTGCTCAACGACCGCGACAACCGCCCCCGTGAAGCCATGGAGCAAATCACCTCACTGATAGAACTTTACCCCAACAGAGCCGACCTTTACCTGGCTCGAGGAGGCATGGAACAGGACCGCAAGCAGTATGAAACAGCCCTGCATGATATGAACCGTGCGCTGGAGCTCAACCCCAAGAACCCCGACGCATACCTCTCCCGTGCTGCCCTCTACATGTCGATGAAGCGGAAGAAACTGGCCAAACAGGACTGCCACACAGCCATCTCGCTGGGAGCAGACCGCGAAACGGCTCTGCGCATACTGGTGGAATGAGATGACGAGAGGGCTTCTGCGGCAGCTTAACCAGACCTTAAACCATCTTACAGCCCCACCCACAAGCGCAGAAGAGGCAACCCCCCGTGCACATCGAAGTATGCCAGCACAACTCGTGCAACTGACTTCAGAGCACAGGAGAAGTGGGCTTTTTGCCATCCTGACATTGCAAAATCGCAAGAATCTGATGCATTAAGGGGAAAAAAAGCAACTTCTTCCTCAGTTAAGAATATTTCTCTGTACATTTGTCAAAGACAATATCGCATACAACCATAAAAACGGAACGGACATGAGAATAATCGCTTGCATCATCTGTTTTACCATACTTACATTCCCTTCTCACGCCCAAGGCTATTACGAAGAAGGAACGCGCTGGACTGAATTGAAGCTGGATACACTGAAATATGAATCGTGGTTTACCGAAGTGAATGACGGCGGAACAACCAAGTACATCCCCAATTACGAGCGCACAGACTTCTATATCAAGGGCGACACAACGAAATTGAATTCAACGCGAATGAAAGTCTGGAGACATATAGAAGGGATTCCCGACTCCGTCGCATACTTCATAGAGAAACTGGACAGACCGCACATCATGCTCAGTTCACCGTACTTCCTGTCCTACGGAAACATATCCGCTTCCTGCTTCTCATACAATTTCCAATGGGAAGCAGGCAAGGAGCTACGCAGTTTCAGGCTGCCAAACTCCCAAAGCACCAGCGCCAGGAACCCTTATATATATGGTAGCATAGAAGAGATAAAGACCGGAACCTTTGGAACCAACCTCCCTCTGGAATATGTGGAGCTAAACAACCACACCATCATAAAGGGGATAGGTGTGACATCATGGCAGGGGCGTGACTGTATCTTCGGGCCTACAGAAGCCT
>OBLI01004047.1_pt1 | contig 10780 bp, 14 predicted proteins | sample 1519701 | NCBI WGS metagenome assembly OBLI01 (sample SAMEA3663005, study PRJEB22513) | pig gut metagenome | biome: pig gut; feature: pig-associated habitat; material: faeces | place: France | collected 2012 | reverse complement strand
ATGCACGTTCACGCGTTTTGAAGCAAAATCGAAGACCGAAATTTTCATTCACCTCAGTAAACATACAAGTTGTAGAGAGCTCTAATTTCTTAGTTAAAGTTGTTTGTCCAAACAATGGAGTCCATTTGTCTTGTGACCAATTAGAAAAATCAGGCACAAAGCCATCTAATTTGTTCCACGCTTCAGCAATAGTGAATAGTTTATTCAAAGCAATCAGTGCATCAAGATACTTTGGGTTTATCTCTTTTGCAAATCTTGAAATCTTTTCATGCAATACAGCACTATCCCTTCTTAAATCCTTAATAACACTGAAACTAATGTTTGGTTTAAGTTCAAGTACTTGTCTTGCTTTTTCAAAATCTGTTATGCACTCGTTCACGTCCTTCATATCTACCTCTTCGACTATATAGTCTTCAATATGACTATCGTCTTCCACATAGTCCAAGATAGCCAACCATGCTTTCTTGCGAGTGTCATAAAATTCAGGCATTTCTGTCTGCTCACTACCGTCTTTATTTTTGATAACATATTTTTTCATGACAAAAACACTTGATTGTAAAGATCAACAAATTGTATTCCGAACTGCTCCGCTCGTTTTCCTGTTCTGAAGCAGAGACGAAGTTGAGTAGGTGCATTAGTATATGAAAGTGCATAACGTGCTTTATCAAAAACAAACTTTTTAGTATCCTTATTATACTCAAAACAAGGAAACCACTTGGCTTGTTCGTGATTTGCAAAATCGGGTACAAAATTATCTAACATATTCCATGCTTGCGCAATAGTGAACAACTCATTTAATGCAACTAGTGCTCTAGTATGTACAATGTTAAATTCAATACCTGAAAAACAAAATGAATCTTCTGCAAGAATAAATCTTGATGATCCTATAAGCTGTTTTGCAGCTTTGAAATTTGGTATACGATCATTCGTATCCACCTCATCAATTTCATCAACCATATAGTCCACAGGAATTTCAATACGACTATCATCTTTATCACGTTTTACAACTTCAGTTGCATAGTGCAAGATAGTCAGCAATGCTTCCTTGCGAGTATTATGAATTGCAGGCATTACTGTTTGTGTAGTACCATCCTCGTTCTTGATAATATATCTTTTCATAACTTATTCTTGTTACTGGAACGCTTTGTCGAATAAATCAACAAATTGCATCCCAAATTGTTGTGCGCGTTCACGTGATTTAAAACAGACATGAACACCAAAATCTGCAGTAATACTTACTGGCGAACAACTTACGCCAGCATACACAAATCTTTCGGTATTCTTGCTATATTTGAACCATGGAAACCATTTCTTTTGAGAACTATTCGAGAGATTAGGCACGAACTCATCCAACTTATTCCATGCTTCAGCAATATTAAATAATTGGTTTATGGCAATCAAAGACGCCAGGTGTTTGTAATTAAGCTCAACATCGCGAAAACTAAAAGACTCTTTTGCAAGAATAAATTCGTCAGAGCCTATGACCTGTTTTGCTTGTTTAAAGTTTGGAATGATTTTACTTGGTTCATCACATTTTTCTACTTCAATAATGAAGTCAAACAAAGACAAGTATTCCTCAGTAAATTTGTTGCGGCTATGGATGTAATCCATCAAAGTTTCCTCAGCTTTTTTCCTTGTATCATGTACAGCAGGCATTATGTACTGCTGAGTTCCGTCTGCGTTCTTTATAATGAATCTTTTCATAACTCACAATTTAAATAGGCAACATCTGGATTTTCCTCGAAATCATATCTCACGTCTTTGTTCATTTGGAAAGCGATAGGAGACTTATCAAAAATCTCAGCCTCGCAATCCTTGATGGCATCAACACAAGATTGATAATCGTGAAACTCGCGTTCTGCACTCTTCCAGATTATATTTTCCCTGTTGTTATCCTTTATAATAAGCGAAAGGGTTATGGCATTATCGGACACGTAAGCGCCCAATATACCATAACCCAATGGCTTACCATAGACTCTATACTTCAGGTATCTATAACCTGAATTTCTTAAAGCCTTCATATCGTTTTTATTATCTTTTTAATTCTCTCAGATTCATCCCTATTTGGAAATTCCCCGAAAAACCGGTCTTTTGATTTAATATACAAGAACTTGCCAGAACCACAACGAACATATACGAAATCATCGTTACTTTCCAGTGCTAGTTTTTCAGAGATGCTGACATTGCAATCAAAATCCACGTCTTCGACAATAATGACATCGGAACCAAGAGTACAGCTGCCTTTCACGGATCCATAGACAACACCAGCTACAACAGCACTGCCGCCTACTTTACCATTTATACAAGCGTTGTTATAGATTATAGCATGATTGCTAATCCTCGCATTCTTGTTAACACGAGCATTACCATATACCATGGCATAATCCATAACCTTACCGTAAACAGTGGCATTATCGCTAATGTTGACATTTCCACCAATAACAGCCTCACCACAAATAGTAGCTTCATCAGTAATGACAGCATGGCATAACACCCTTGCCTTATCACTAACAATAGCAGATTCCATAATAGTGGCAGAGTTAGAGACAACAGCTTCGTCACTAACGATAGCTTCGCCTATAACTCTCGCATTCCCGAAAACTTTAGCATGGTCACGAACGATGGCCTTATCGCCAACTTTTGCATAACCATACACCTTTGCGCAGTCTTTGACAACAGCGTTATCGTAGACCATGGCATTGTCAGCAACCCAGGCAGTTTCGCCCAGGTTGCTTTCACTCTCAATCCAACCACCCTTTGTACCGGGTTTGATAATAAAATTACCAAAACACATGGTACTCATGGCTTCTATTCTGTGGAGTAGGTGACCGTTATGCACGATGCTCTCTGTTATCCTATACATAGTTCTTTTACCTTTTGTAATACGGCAGGATTACCAAAGCCCTTGTTCATTGGCTTGATGTATACATCACCGTTGGTAATGAAGATAACATCATCGTTGCTCTTAATCTCACACTTACCTTTTAAAGTACAAGGGAAAGACAGGCGAAATCCTCACCATTGATGACCAAGCTGCCTTCAATATGGGTATAATTGGTTATGTAGCCATAACCCTTAACAATAACCCTATCCTTGATGATGACGTGATTGCCTATTGTACCTTCAACGATTACATTATCCCTAAGACTTGAATCACCGAAAATACAAGCATTACCGCTAACAGTGACAAAATCGTACACTTTGGCGCCACTATATACCTTAGCATTGCCGCATATTACAGCATAATCCATAATGACAGCGTGATCACTGACTCTAGCATTACCACACACTACAGCATGACCACTAATACGTGCATCACCACCAATATTCGCATTGTCGAAAACTTTGGCATACTGACCAATCCTTGCGTTCCTCTGAACGTAAGCATTACCAAATACCTTGCCCTCAATCAATGCATTACCATCGACTACAGCATACAGGTAGCCCATGCATCGTCTTGTAGATTATTGGGTTTTTCAACCCAACCACCTACATCACCAACCTTGACACCATGAAACGGTCAGCCTGAATCCTGTGGACCATCCACAATCATCTCACAATCTTCATCTTTGTTTTTTTTAATCTATTTTAACTAATAGCCAACATACTACTAAAAAAGTAAATATGTAGACATTAAAGTAAAAAGCTAAAAGGAAAAATAACAATCTAGTCATTATCGGATATCACCCAAAAGACAAAGAATGCTACAAATCCCCAAAATGGACTGCCTGAGGCTGCTATAACAAAAGCACCTACGACAACTGATATTAAAAATCTCATCTCAGATAATATATTTAGATTCTATAACCTCGAAGTCCTTAATAATATCAGCATACTTTGCAGTAGTGATAAGCATACCAAAGTACTTGCCGAAATGCTTAGCAATTTCCCTAGATGCACAACCAAGGAAACCACTATCAGTAATAGCAGTACCCACACCATCGTCAGAGTAGAAGTAACCCAAGCCAGCATTACCACCAGAAAAAGCGTGACCGCCAAGAACATTATATTCTTCTCCTTCACTCTTAATCTTGCCTATTACCTCCATTTTACCTGAGTTAATCTCACTCTTATAGTAAGTAGAACTCTTAGTTACAAATGGATTGTAAGGATAATAGATGTAAGAGTCTTTTGGGTTTTTTGTAAGATGTAAATCATAGCCTAAATTGAGAGCCTGTCTTATAATATTCAATTTATACATAGCAGAAATAGATCTACTGAAAGTTCTAATAATACTGCGACTAAAGCTATATCTAAGACCAAGAACTTCACAAGCATCTTTGAAAGTCACAATATGCCTAAAGTCACTTGTCAACTCTTTCCTATCAAAAACTTGCAATGCAAGCTCTTGTAGCTGCTTATTTTCACTATTAAACCATTCCCTAGCCTGAGCAAGGGAAACAGTCATGTTTCTTTCTTTCATATCTTAAAATTTTTAAATCTTCAAACAGTATAGATAATAATACAATTAGCCTTTTTTAGATATTCTTGTCATACAAAGTATGACAAAAGAATATCTAGCACAAAATACAAGGACTAGATGCATTTTTGCTTACGAAAAAAATTGCAGAATTTTCGCCACGAATTTTTGGGGGCCGAGGTGGGTGTAATAGCTGACTATTACACTTAAAAAGGAGGTGAGAAGTGAAGGGTGGAGAAGACTCTCCATACGTTCTTGCAATTATACTATTTTTTTTATAAATTGCAAGTATATATAATAATGTACGCGTGTACATTATATATAGTGTTGCCCTAGAAGAGTACGATTCTCCAATTACAGAACCAAAATCTGTCGTGTTGCCAATTACACCATAGGGCAAGTAGTAGCGAGAATGGGACTCGAACCCGTGACTCTCGCATTAAAAGCAGAAAATGTGTAGATGTTATTTTGCGCAAAATTATGGTCTCACATTGTTTGTGCCAGTTTTACCTATCTTCTAGGCGTTACGTTATTTAAATCCAATATAAGTTTAGACCGTATAAAGTGTTACGACTGCTTTTTACCCATAGAGCACAATGTTTCAGCATGTTTGGTTACACATTTTACAATTCAAGCCTTTATACGATTTCAAGACAGGGCTATCTACCTTAGAGTCGTTGTCAATCCTGCCTATCTAAAAATGATAACTTTTAAGATTCTCCAATAAAGTTATCGAAAAATGCTGACATTATACGATAAATCTAAGTTTTGCAACATTAGACTCACTCCTCTATTTACTCTCCGATTACTTATTACGTAATTTTTCGTCGGATTTCTTTCGGATTCAGCACACCTGTTGAGCTTTACATCTTTTATTAATGCAAGAGGCTTGTGTGGAAGTTACGTTCGGTCGTTAACCGCAATAATTGTGTCGAGAGCGGGACTCGAACCCGCACGCTTTACAGCAAATGGGCTTAAACCATTTGTGGCTACCGATTACACCATCTCGACTAAAAACCCCCGCTCCTAAGAGCTAAGGGGAAAACAAAGAAATATGTGAACCTGGTGGGACTCGAACCCATGACCCTCGGATTAAAAGTCCGATGCTCTACCAGCTGAGCTACAAGTTCATATTGCAATGATATGATTTTTGTTGTATTTTTGATTTACTCCGCGCGTGCCGCCGTCCCGAGCCTGCCCACTCACGCTAACGCGTGAGCCGCCACGCCGGCGACGCGCTCCGATCGCAAGGTGGTTTCGAAACGAGCATCGACGACATCGAGATGGACCGATAGGTACATCGACATGTCGGGAATCTACGTTCAATCTAGTATATATATGTTCGTGTATCACTTTTTTCCGGTACCCCTATCACTTTTTTCCGGTACCCCTACCTAAATTTGCTAGTTACCCCTATCACTTTTTTCCGGTACCCCTATCACTTTTTTCCGGTGTAATATGCAAATAAAATAGTATAATTGCATATATTAAAAGCAAAATGACCTATGGAAGAAAAGCATGAATCATTCAAACAGATGCCATCTGATTTGGACAATTTCAATGTGCGCACAAAAGATATAGCTGTATATCTTACTATGCGCCAATATGAGAACTGGCAAACTCACACAACACATGTTTCAGTTGATACTTTATCCAAAAAGATGGGACTTGGTAAAAATACGATCAGGAAATGTATCAAAAATTTAGTAAATGATGGATACCTCTCGATGAAGAAGGTGCCAGGATCATCGAATGAATACGCATTCAACAAAACCGAAAAGTTCGAGGGTTTTTCTGATAAGTTCATTAACAACCCAGATTTGACACCAGATCAAAAGGGATATCTTGCTATTATATAGCAATATATGAACACATCAGACGGAGAGCGCGGGATTATAACATTAAGAGATATGGATATTGCAAACCTTACGCATATGAGCAGCAGAAGTATTTATAACTACAACAGAGAGTTGCAGGATAAGGGTTATCTTGTTATTGGAAACTCAAACCTCCCTGACAATATCGAGAATAGTGGATGTAAAAGTAAAGTGAAAGTTTACGATCCAAAAGCATATGGTCAGGCTATACTGTTTACTTTGCGTGATCATGAGGATAGAATCACTGACGTAGAGGATAATATGCGTATTTTGGTTGCAAAAGTTGAAAACCTCGAGCGGCAACAGCAGATAAAGGATCAGCAGATAGACAATTTGAGAAAGGAAAATATATCAGGCAAAAAAACTATTCGAAATTTGACGAATGCTTTAAACCTGAAATTACAAAGACAAGGGTGCAGGCTTTAACCTACACCCTTATTTTTATATCTACCCCTACCAAAAATGTTACATACCCCTACCACTTTTTCCCAGTACTTCTCCAAGAATCCCGCAAGTGTTCTTGTTAAAGTTCTAAAACATCCTTAACCTTAAAACCCTTTTTCTTTGCCTCTATAACATCTTCAATTGTAAAGAAGACCTTTTCCTGGTCTATAAAACCATAAAATGGGAAGAATACACTCTGTGCCACATTTTTATATTTAACCTGCTTTTCGAAATCATCAGTTACATACAATCCCTCAACTTTGTAGTTGCTACGGTAAACTGTTATTACATTTTTGCAAAGGTCTCCTGGAGTTGCGATATCTACAAGTACAGGTTCATATTTAATGATAGGCATATACATGTGGACAGGCACAATATCAGAGTTTTGGCTCAGTGTGAAGCCATCTTTCTGAAGATTGGCCTTTTTTACCGCCTTCTTTACCCAATACTCATCTATACATTTCAGGTTTGGTTTCTTGTTTAGATTTTCAGACATCAAATCATCTAGATTATCATAAACTTCCTCAACCGGTCTACAAAATGATCTACGAAAACTGAGACCTTCATAGTTGCATTTTACAAACATTATATAATAATATCTATAATACATGCTACTCATAAATCGCGGATTGACTAGTATATGACCACAGCACACATTGGTGCTTCCCGCTTCTATCCGAAACACCTTTTCTTCGATTGTCCCTTTTAGAATCGTGGATGGGTTATAAATAAAATATCCCTCTTTCATCTCTTCTTTGTTTTTAGGAGGCGCTCAATGAGCATCTCCTTGTAGTTTGTAGTAGTCCTTGATGAAATCAAGGAAGTTGTGCTTGCTGAAAGCCCACACATCAGAATATATATGGAACTTCGTAGTCACAAGTTTTTCATTTATGATAACTTCACAGCTGAAAATTCCAGCTGGAATGTAGATCTCATTGTTCGTGATAGTCTCAACACAATAATCTTTATTGATATCAATATTGCGAATTGTTGAGTTTTTCACGGAGCAATTAATAAGCTTGCAACTCTCAATGGTTGAATGCTTTATATCAACATCTCCATAGATATTTACATCTTTCAGTTCGCTCATGTCGTGGATATGCACCTTTGACCAATCGCCAATAGAAGAGTCGCGTATCACGCCATCCTCTATTTTAAAGTCAGCCTTTTCGCTGACTTTTGTGTTAATAATCTTAGCCATTTTATCTTTGTTTTTTTAGTGATCAATACAAAACCCCCACCTGTGATCCCACTCGCGACCGGTGAACCGACAGGTTCACGTTAAGTCTCGATATTTCTCTATATCTTGATAGGGTTAAAGTTTGGCCAGTTCGCGGTTTAAATTTGGCCAACAAAAGTTAAAGTTTGGCCAGTTCGCGGTTTAAATTTGGCCAACTCATGTAAAAGTATTAGTAAAAAAAATACTATGATTGTACATGTTTAACCTTTAAAATATGAACTATGGAAACTGAAACCAAATTCCAAAAGCTACCAAATGGTATGCAAAATTTCCACGTCGGCGTTCGCGACATTACTGTTTATTTATTCCTCCGTTCACATGAAGACTATGACACCCATTCTACTTTTGTTGCATTGGATACTATCGCAAAAGAAACAGGTATAAGTAAACCAACAGTCATCAAGTGTATCAAGAACTTGATTCTTGACAACTATATCACAGTTGAAAAAAGAAACAATAAATCGAACATCTATCATTTCGTGGATCCTGGACGCTTTGAACGTTTTTCTCAAGAGTTCTTAAATAATCAAGACCTTACAATTGAAGAGAAGGGATATCTCGCTATTGTTCAGCAGTATATGCGAAGAGATGATGGACAGAGTGGGATAATCTCCATGCGTGATTCAGATCTTTCAAACCTTACGCGTATAAGTGAGCGAAGTATCAGAAGGTACAATCACGCACTAGAAGAAAAGGGATATCTCACAATTGCCAACTCTTCACTTCCTGACATTATAGAAAACAGCGGCTGTCTTCGTAAGATCAAATGCTTTGACCTTGCGGCTTATGGTCAAGCTATCGCTTTTGTCTTGAAAAACCACGAGACTCGTATCAATCAGATGGAAGCAAGACAACAGGAGACAGACAACCAAATGTCCACTATGCAGGAAGAACTACGCAGACTGAAACTTGAGCAGGAGGTATTGCGTAATCAAAACAAGGATATCATAAATGAAAACCTAGCTTTGAAGAAAACAAACCAACAACTCAAAAATGCGCTCAATCTCAAACTTTATAAGAATGCACATCAGGTAGCGTTATAACAGAAAACCCCCACCTGTTGCATTGCGCAACAAGGCAGGGGAAGAAACATGAAAAACACTTGCTCCATCGCAGGGAATCGAACCCTACAAAAACCATTATGGAAAACCAATGCTATTCTCACGAACCACATTGGGAACTGTCTAAAAAAGAAGTAAAAAACGTGTTCCATTACGAGGAATCGAACCTCGAAAAAACCATTATGGAAAATTCGGCATAAAATATAAGAAGGGACGATCGTTCGCATTTATCGCAAACTACTAGTATTTCCTGGGGTTCTCACGTTATATTATACAGAAAGTACGCGGCGTATGGTTATAATCGATCGGTATGTGGTTGTAATTAATCGGTATATACGCGAATATTCGCGTTTTTTTTTACGAAATAATAGTATAATTGTAAAGAAAAATGAATAGAAAATAGTAATTTAAAACTAGTTTAAAGTATGCCAACGTACGAATCTGTTTTTACTAAGTCTGCCGTTGATCCGGAGACTGGTGAGATACAGGAAATGGAAACAAAAAAAAGGTTCTCGTATAGATTATCAGATGTTGATGAGTTCTATATGGTTTTCTATAACTGTATCGCAGTAATGCATAAAATCAAAAGTCAAAAGACGTTATCTTTGTTACATGAATTATGCAAACATGCACAGTTTAACACTGGAATTGTAGAGGTGTCTGCAAATATCAGGCGAACTGTATGTAAAGATGCGGATGTAAATATCACCAACTTCTCAAAACATATTAATATATTAAAGAAAGCTGGACTGATAAAAGATCGTGGCGGTTGTTCCTACATTATTAATCCACAAGCAATTTGGAAGGGCGACCTCAAACAAAGAGATAAGATGTTAAAAGATCACACTTTTTATATTGAATTTGGAATTAAATGATTATGGAAGAAAAACGTGCTCGAATTTATTACAAGGTATTTAATCCTCGTATAGAAAAGGTAAACTCATTAAACACCGTAAAGTTCTTTATCGCATTACTTGACAAAGTAGAAGAGGACACAGGAAAAATTATTTTGCCTCCTGCTTATAAAAAAGAAGTATGTAGGATGGCGGAAATAAAAGATAAATCTTTCTCTAGATGTATGAAAAAACTAGAAGAGGTTGACCTTGTCAGGAAAGTAGCAAATGGTGTTTATTATATCAATCCTTTGGCTGTGTGGAAAGGATCAACAGAAACTAGAGAGTTTGCTATTCCTGAGTATTTAAAAATCAACGCTATCTTCACAGACTGCGTTGAGACAATACATTCACAATTATGAATCAACAAGAACAAAATCTTGCCCTTGCGTAGGGAGTCGAACCCTGCGCAAGGTAAAAAAAAATTGATACTATCCTCACGGACGGTATCAATACAACCATGAAAAACACATATGTGGCACGGCTCTCACGAGTGATGCCACAACATTCCAATAAAAAAAGATCAAATAATGAATAATCGTATACTCGCAAATCTTGTTCCTATGTGTGGATTCGAACCACTTACTCCGTACAGCATAGAATAAACCCACACTATTCTCACGAACCGTGTAGGAAATCCTTTCAACAAATTATATAAAACTAAACGACAAAGTGTCAAAGTTGTTTAAAAACGAGATAGCCCCTCTTCTTCAAACGAGCGATTGCTCGCTGGTCTTCGAGGAGCTCTTTCTCTTCAAGTTTCACCGCTTTTGTACGGTGACATGATTTCAGCTCGTAGGTCTTTTTGATTACCTCAGCTGTCACTGGTCGAACTCGACGAATCC
>OBLI01004046.1_pt1 | contig 10786 bp, 8 predicted proteins | sample 1519701 | NCBI WGS metagenome assembly OBLI01 (sample SAMEA3663005, study PRJEB22513) | pig gut metagenome | biome: pig gut; feature: pig-associated habitat; material: faeces | place: France | collected 2012 | reverse complement strand
ATATAGAAGTTCCGGATTTATAAGATCCGGCTACGATATTAATGACCCATTATGGAAAAAATTTCATATAGGATTTTATCGCGAGGGTCATCTCTCCCCATTTCCCAAATTAGAGAAAGTGAAAATCAGTTACCACGAGCCTGATCACATTTTTAAAGATCTAAGACCAAGAACTTATTCTTTCAACAAAACAACATTAGGATGCATACAATCTCCGATTACAATACAATGGGAAAGTTCTGCATGGAAAGGGGAGATGGCATCGTTGATACCATCCCTCTCCAATTTTTTCCAATTGTTAATTGGTATACCTGTGCTCAATTCCAATGAGTATTATTACTATGGTATTGAAGAAAGTGAGATATCCATCGAAAGAGTAATTCGAACGGCTTTCCCGGGAGTTATACAAAAGGGTGTTGATACTGTGATTGACAACAAGAGATATCATCGACCGGGGATTGAAGAATATGGTCCACTGAAATCTTTGACGATACAAAATCCTTATAATACAGCGTTGATCATATCAAAGATTGATGATAATAGAATGTGTATAGTTATCAATGCCAGGGATATTTCATTAGAGAATTCAAAACTCAAAAATCGACTGTTCTTTGCTAATGTTATACGTTCGCTTCTTTCGGAAAATAATTGTCACTTTGAGATGAATTATGAATTAGGCAAGACTGTTACCAGAAATCAACCTCCTATAAAAACTACGCGTGAGTTTCACATGACTCTGACAGAACCGCAGCACTCCCGCAATATTATGGAGTATGTGATCCTCCCTCTATTGATAGAGAACAGGGAGGCGATCAAGGACTACATCCGCCAAGATGCCGAACTGTCTCTACATGCCGATGTGCTCTGCTCGGCAGTAGACCGTCTCGAAGAGATCTATGCCGGCACCACAGACCTAACCCTCGGCTACAGCCTCATCGAATACCTATCGGACGCGCTCGACTGGTACTCTGACCCTTGGCTATAGCCTCATCGAATACCTATCGGACGCTCGGTCCTGATACTACGCATAGATGCAAAAAAACCGCCGAAGCAACCTCCCTATGGATACACTTCGGCGGTCTTGTGTTGTTAAAAGTTTTGAATTACAATGGTTTAGCACTTGAAGATGTGATATCCTCCCGGAGGGAGAATCTCCTTGCGCCATGGGTCATTCTCATAGTTGCTGGTGTTATTAAATACCGGCGTACAGATGTTTTTATCTACTGTCGAATTAGGATCTTGGACATACAACCATTGCAATTCCTGACTTTTGAATGGATCTCTGCTGACAATCACAATATACTTGTTTATAACAGGATTCCCATTGCCATCTTTTTTCTCCGGATCCGGAGTTTCGATATGTGTCATCAAGAATCCTTTGCCTGAAGACTTGATTATATCAATGCCAGCCTCTCCATGTAGATGGCAATCGGTGTTGCCAAAGCATAAATTATAACTTATCAATTTGCAATTGAAGAACTTATCATTCTCCTTGATAATATCACTGTTTATTTTCTGTATGCTTTGCCATACACTCGTAGTAATCCCGTTTCCGTAAACAAAGTGCAAAATTTGTTTTGAAAAGTTGAAAAATTGGGTTATTTTTGTCAAAAATGGCATCGTTCCTTTGGCTTGTTCGTTTTCTTGTTGTGTGAAGTGGCTGTAAATCAATAAAAAACTTTGGCGATTGGTGTTTTGCCATCTGTGACACAAATATACTTGAACTTTGTCAATAGGGTGGCAATGATGACATTTTTTAGGTTTTAACAAATCGGAAGTAATTCAAGTTGAATTTTTCAAATTTTAATTCATTATGAAGATCACCAAATATTTAGTGTTGGCTTTCTTAGCTGTTATTGCATTGTCTTCTTGTCATGATGATGTTGAAACAAAGCACACTGAATCTCCCTCCCCGGAATCAAAATTAACTGAATGGCTAAAGTATATCGGAATACACTTCACAAGAGAGACTTCCGACCAATTTTATTGGGTCCAACACACTTGGTGTAGAAAAGATAATGAAGTCCTTGGCTATCAAACGTTTTTACAATATTGTAGAATTGATGGAGCAACGAATGATGTCACATATCTTAAAGGATCCGAGTTTGTGGAGTTCGTTGATTTGACAGACTCTCAAATTACTATGAGAGTTGGCAATGATAAACTTACCTACTATAATCTTTCAAACATAACCGATAAGCAGATAAATATTAAAGTATTGTGTCCCAATTCCTTATCATGGATTAATCAAGTGATTGAGATCCCTTTAGAATTCGATTACAAAGCCAATCCATCATGTTGTTTTTTCGAGGGTAAATTTATTGATCAAATTGGCTATAAATACAAAAGTTCAGGATACTTAAACTACGGCAGGGCTATTAACGATCAATTGAAAATAAGTCTTCATATAGCATTTAGCCGTGAGAATCCTGCCTCCCCATTCCCCGAATTAAAGATATCCAAATATATCGAATTAGGCAGTTCCGGCTACCCTGAACACATTTTTGAGGATCTAAACGCATCAACCTACTCTTTCAACAAATCGACATTACAGTGCATACAATCTCCTGTTATCGTTCAATGGAATAGCGCTGCTTGGAAAGGAGATGTAGCATCGTTGATGCCTTCCCTCTCCGATTTTATTCAATTGCTAATAGGTATACCTGTGCTTGACCCAAAGGAGTATTATTACAAGGTAATTGAAGATAGTGAGATGCCCATCGAGAAAGTGATACGAACTGTCTTCCCGGGAGTGATGAAAAAGGGTATTGAAATGAACTATCATGGTATGACTCCGGGAGATTATATTATGCAGGATGAAGAATATGGTTCTATGACTTCCGCGGCGAGTATTTCAAAAATTGATGATAATAGAATGAGCATAGTAGTAGACGCCAGGAAGATATCATTGATTAATTCTAACCTCAAAAATCGCTTGTTTTATGCCAATATCCTTCGGTCGCTTCTTTCGGAAGAAAAATGTTACTTTGAGATGAATTATAAATTATACAACATTAATTCTCTTCTCCAATATGATAACTTGAAACGCCAGTTCCACATGACTTTGTCTGATCCGCAACACTCACGCAATATTATGGAGTATGTGATCTTACCCCTCATCCTCGAAAACAGAGAGGCGATCAAGGACTATATCCGCCAAGATGCCGAACTGTCTCAGCACGCCGACGTGCTTTGCTCGGCAGTAGATCGTCTCGAAGAGATCTACGACGGCACCACCGACCTGACCCTCGGCTATCGCCTCATCGAAAATCAATGGGAGTAAAGATATTGTATGAACTCTTAAATTTTATCGACTATGAAAAAAATAATATACTGTTTGATTTGTCTTATTGCAATTTTTATGGTGTCATGTAGTAAAGATGATACTTTATTAGTGCCCGATAGTGAAGAAGATGATATGTTAGATCCCGATAATGAAGAAATAATATCGACACTCCCATGGGTTAAGTGGGGACGGATTATAGGTCAACGTTTTACTAAAGAAACCTCACCACATTTCTGGGAAATATTAACTTATATCGAAAATGAAGATTTGGAAGATGGCGAATATGTGGAGTTTTATAACCTTACCGATTCTTGTATAACTATTAGATATGCTCGCGAAGATAACAAGATTGTTGATTTGTCAGAGGTTACAAATCATCAAATATCCGGGAAAATAGCAAGCCCAAATTTGCCATTTAGTTTTCTGCAATCAATGGAAACCAAATTGCAATTTAACTATGAAGATAAAACATCATATTGTTATTTTGAAGGACACACTAATGAGCCTTATAACTTTTTTACAAAATTTACCGGCCATTTAGATTCTATTGGAAATCTTCATATCCGTAAATTGGGTGGATATATTTCGCCATTCCCCAAACTTCGACTTGAGAGTAGCGTCGCTTTTGATTATCCTTATCAAAAATTTTATAGAAACTGGCAAGTCCCTTTCTATAAGTTTGACACGGCTGCTTTAAAGTGCCGGCAGTCGCCGATACTGATTCATTGGAATAGCACGGCGTGGAAAGGAGAAATATCGACAATTATTCCCGATATTACAGATTTCTTACAACTTCTATTGGCAGTCCCTGTTTTAGACACTTCTGAATATGGATATAAATTTGCCGGCGATTTTATGTCAATAGAGCGACTTATATGTTTGAAATTTCCAGGAGTTGAACAATATTCCTCTGTTGAGTATAATAAAAATGGATGGCCAACCGGTTCCTATTCTTGGGAAACAATAATGGAATATGGTGAGAGTTATAATGATAAGAATTACGTAAGCTCATTAGTCGTGTCCAAAATAAATGACCAAACTATGTGTGTTCGGATGGATACGGATTTTATTTTTAACCGATTCGATCGCAACAAAGAAAGACTCTTTTTTGCCAACATAATGCGCTCGTTGTTATAGGATGATAAGTTTTATTTTGAAATGCAATATAAGTTGATCGATTGCGATTTCAATGACAAGAGCCGGGAACGTGAGTTCCACATGACCTTGACGGATCCGCAACACTCTCGCAATATCATGGAGTATGTGATTCTACCTCTCATCATCGAGAATAAGCAAGCGATCAAGGACTATATACGCCAAGATGCTGAACTATCTCAGCACGCAGATGTGCTCTGCTCGGCAGTAGACCGCCTTGAGGAGATCTATGCCGGCACCACCGTCCTGACCCTCGGCTACCGCCTCGTCGAGCATCAATGGCATCGCAGATATAAAAGACCTTGCGATCTACGTTCTGATATCTGGAAAGAACCCGAGTTCGAATAAAGATAATACGAAGTGTTATGAAAAGGATATATTATATAATGGTTTTGGTGGTTTTGGTGGCTTTTGTGGTTTTGACCTCTTGTCATCAAGATGAAGAAATTGTCAATCCGGAAAATGGATGGAATTATTTAGAGGGGGTAACGTATACAAGAGATACTCCTTTCTGCTGGACATGGACTGAAGAATGGAAATATTCTGATGGCGATAAGACTTGGGTGTATTCGGAAGATCGTACACTTCCTTTTATATATAATGAGTATCTCAAGTTCTTTAATAATTCCACCACCGGGATGACCATAAGATGGGGAATTAATCGGAATAAACAAATTTACCATATTATTTCAAATTCCGACAAAGAATATGTCTACACCTTTCTGCGTCCCCAATTTCATCTTGAATGCCAAGCCGTAGATATCCCTGTTACATACTGTGGTAAAAAATTGGAGAATGATTGTGATCTGAAAGGGAGTGTAAAGCTCGAAGATGGTTATGAGATAGGTCTTTTCGGCCATCGAAAGAATAACGAGCTGAAAATTATGTATTACCGGAAAAACCGTATCAACGAGCAGTTGGTAACACGATATAATACGGAAGTACAGGCAGTATGGCGCACCATCAATTATAAATTCGACAGCAATCGGATGAAATGCCTACAATCCCCGATATATGTCGAATGGCAAACGACCGCGTGGAACGGCGAAATTGCCTCATTGATCGGCAATCCGGCAGACTTCCTCCAACTGATTATGGCGATACCCATTTTCAAGGCAGCAGATTATGGTTTTTCAGGGTCTGACGTCCCAAGAGAGGAACTCTCATTTGAAAGACTGACACGTGCCTTGTATTCCGGGATATATGTCGAAGATAGCATTCCTCGTGTGTTGAGTGCGGAAGATAAACGAAGAATTCATATATATCAAGATACATATAAATGGAAAGATTATCATGAAATGATAACGATGGTCGATATTGGCGGCAATGCGATGAAGATGTATTTCGACGTGGAACATATATTTGCATACGATCCTTCATCCAATTCAGAAGAGGCAAGAACCGACTATAATTACAATATGGTAAGATCTTTTTTGTCAAGGACTAAAAGTTATTTTTTGGTAGATTTTCAAATCAGAGAAACGGATAAATATCCTTCACCCAGATACTTGGATTTGCGACTAAAAGAGGAAGAAGAATCACGCAAATTAATGAAAAATCATATTATTCCCTATATGATAGAGCATCGGGAAGAGATCAAAGAATATATCCGAAATCATCCTACACTTTCGAAGCATAACGTGGCACTCTGCACAGCCATGGATAGACTCGAAGAGCTGGTAGAAGGCACGACAAAGATTACACTCGGATATAACCTGGTTGAAATGCCGTTAGAGGGAGACAAGATCTTCGAACATCTCTGCAGCGAGATCTGGGAAAGCGATCCGGAAATCGAATAAGTTGGTGATTTAGAGTGCGTACGCGCTCTAAAACGTGCTCTAAGACCATTTTTTATCTATTTTTTTGTTGGAATATTTGGAAATTTCAAGTTATTGTATTAAATTTGTAATTATTACAGATGTGATATGAATATAGTTTAACATCGTTCGTTATGGATATTCATTGCAATAAGGATAATATCATCCCGCTTCTTGTTGATAAACTGATAGATAAGGGTATTAAGCCTACGCCGCAGCGTCTGGCGGTATATGAGTATGTGTGGCAACATCAAAATCATCCTGATGCTGCTACCATCCGCGATGCTCTGATCGATAGATTCCCGACCTTGTCGCTCACCACCATATATTCCACTCTTAAGTCGCTCACCGAAGTGGCCCTTCTGAGGGAGGTGAACATCGACCCTGTCAATATCCGATATGACATCGCCGAGTGTTGCGAACATGGGCATTTCAGATGTGCCAAGTGTGGCAGAATCATCGATTTCCCTCTCCCGCCGCGGGCTGACATCCCGTTGCTTCACTCCATGAAGGTCACCGGCTATGATATCTATGTCAGTGGCGTCTGCGATCAGTGCCTCGCCTCAGGCTGAGCTAAGAGCGTTCGCTCTAAAGTGAAAAATCGGTGGCGGAAGTGAACTATTTTGAATCTTTAATACTTATAATATTAATCATCTAAATCTGCTAAACAATGAAAAGTTTAAAAGGAACCAAGACTGAGAAGAACCTCATGGAGGCTTTCTCCGGTGAGTCTCAAGCACGCAACAAGTATTCTTACTATGCCTCCAAGGCTCGCAAGGATGGCTATCAGCAAATCGCTGCCCTCTTCGAGGAGACTGCCAACAATGAGAAGGAGCATGCCAAACTCTGGTTCAAGTATCTCCACGACGGCGAAGTGCCCGACACTATGACCAATCTCAAGGATGCTGCCGATGGCGAAAACTATGAGTGGACCGACATGTACGACCGTATGGCGAAAGAGGCTGAAGAAGAGGGCTTCGATGAGATCGCTTTCCGCTTCCGCGCTGTCGCTGCAATCGAGCGTCACCACGAGGAGCGTTATCGCCGCCTGCTCCAAAACATCGAGGAGGGTATCGTGTTCTCGCGCGATGACGACCGTATCTGGCTCTGCCGCAACTGCGGTCATATCGTCGTCGGTAAGAAGGCTCCCGAAGTTTGCCCCGTGTGCGCTCACCCGAAGAGCTTCTTCGAAATCAAAGCTGAAAATTTCTAATCCTATAACCCAACTCTTAAAAGAAAGGAGAATGTGATGGACTTAACCGTGTTATACAACCTCTCGTATGGCCTATATGTAGTAGGTGCAATGGAGGGCGACAGACCTGTAGGATGTATCATCAACACCTGCTTCCAGGTCACCAACGAAGATCCCAAAGTGGTGATCTCTCTGAATAAAAATAATTATACCCTCGATGTGATCAAACAGTCCGGTAAGTTCTCACTCTCGATCTTATCGGAAGATTCTGACCCCGCTCTCATCGGCAAGTTCGGCTTCTTCTCAAGCCGCGACACCGATAAGTATGCCGAGTTCGGTTACGACACTCTCGATGGTATGCCTATCGTGAAGGGCAACTTCGCCGGACGACTCGTGGCTCAAGCCATCGAGTTCGTCGATTGCGGAACTCATGTACTCGTGGTCGGCAGACTCTGCGACACCCTCAAGGGTGAAGGCGCTCCCATGACCTACGCCTATTATCACAACGTAATCAAAGGAAAAGCTCCCAAGAACGCTCCGACCTATCGCCCCGAAGAGGAGGTCAAAACCCAAGAGACCGCTCCAGTTGCAAAGAGACGTTTCGTTTGTGACGTCTGCGGTTACATAGCTACTGTCGAGGGCGATCTCCCCGACGATTACCGATGCCCGGTATGCAAAGTCGACCGATCTCATTTCAAGGAGATTAAATAAGAGTGCATTCCATTCCGAGATATCTCTACAACCTAAGGAGGCGCCTTCTTCACCGAAGACGCCTCCTCTTTTTTTTCCTGTTGTGCAGATGTCTGCATCTTTGAGACCTATTTATCCCAGAATTGGAAGTATTCGTTCAAGAAGTTAGAGTATGCTTTCTCCCATCTTGATCTGAGATCCAGGAATTCTTCATCGCTGTGGACCCACGATTTGGGCGGATACCATTGGATATCGTTGCGCTTCGGCTTGGGTCCAAGCTCTATGCCTTGGAAGTAATCGGCAGGTAATCCGGAATTTACTCCCCACATTGCTCCCGACACGAAGAGTTTGTTGAAGCGGTCGTCGCCGGCGGCGAGCCATCCATAGTCGGAGTGGAATCGCTTCATGTTGCCAAGGGTGACTTTGCCATCTTTCTCTTCATATTTTAGGAGATAGGTGGCTGTGCCAAGCGAGAAGTCATCGCCGAAGAGACGCAACATAATGTTGGCCATCAGGGCGTTGATGCCTCCATCTTTCTCTCCCGGAAGCACGGTTATATTCGCCAACTTCAGGTCGCCTCCCTGAATTAAGAGGTATTTTTCTCCATCTTGCTCGATCATCCCTTCGATGGTCATCGGCACGTAGAACATGTTGCAGGTGCTCCCTCCCGAGGTGTTGCGATTCTCGGTTTTCACATATTGTTTCTCCGGATCGATCATCAGCGTCATGTAGCCATATTTCTTACCCATCGGAGTGTCAATATCTTTCTTCGAACTCATCTCAAGATATACAGGGATATTCTCCACGATGTTTGCTTCTTCTGAATAGGCGTCGGTAAATGCCGAACCGGTGGGGTAGAAGCGGAAGAGGAAGTCTCCCTCCCATGCCCCGTCGGGTGTCGGCTTCACATCATCTTTCTTGATGAAGTTGGCTGTCACGGTCATATCTTCGTACACCTTGAATTTGCCCGGTGTGAGTGTGTAGCTGCGTGCCGGAGCATCCCATGATGAGAATTTCCACTCTTCGGCGGCTGTGGCTGTGGCGCTAACCTCCTTGCCGTAGGCGGCCTTACCTCCTCCCGACACACTGCCACCCTCCGGAGGATTGGCTACTACTTTCACCGTGTAGAGCGGGGAGGGAGTATACTCCGGACCGCGTGGCTCGTCATGCTCCGGATCTCTCGGCTCTCTCGGATCTCTAATATATGGCTTAGGTTCGAATGGTATATTGGGATCTTTCCAGTTGTTCTCTTCTTTACTCTTGCCGAACACCACTGAGAAGGAGCCGTCGGCGCGCATGATCCCTCGGATGGTCTGCTTGTTGTAGGTAGCCTCGGCGTAGGCGTAGCCATTCTTTATCTCGTTGAGCGATAACTCATACCCCGTCTTGTTTGGCACGGCTATCACTACATCGCCATTGTTGTTGATCACCTTAGTATTATGGTCCACCACTGCCAAACCATTATATGTGAAGTGTGGATAGTCCTTGCTGAAGCTGTTGAATGTTCCTCGGCTGTTGTCGAGTATTCTGACGACGTTCATCTCTCGATCGATGACCAGAAGTTTCGTGGTGAATGTGCCGGAGGTGGAGGTGATGAAGGCATGTCCATTCACGAAGTCTGTGCCTTCGCTATCGGCAATTTCTCCTAATACTTGCCCGGTGGCGGTGACATAGCGCAAGGGCTCTTCGCGTTGAGAGATCCGAGCTATGCCTTCTTGCATCGGCCCGAACACAGTCTCGCTAATATCCATGTTGTGCCATTTGTATTGTGGCGAGATGGTGTAGTTGCCGGTCTCATCGATCATTCCGACTTTGTATTCCGAACCATCTTGAACGCAAACCCAGGCGTGCCCCTCGGAGAAGTCGGCTACTTTGTTATATTTACAGGGGATCACAATCTTCCCGTTCGAATCGATATATCCCCATTTACCATCCATATACACGGCGCGGCGATTGTTGCGTAGATGGCGCACTTCATACATCGAAACCGGACGAGTCATCGTGCCGGTGCGGGTCAACGCCGGATAGATCTTCTCTCCGTTGATGTCTATGTAATATGCTGTCGAATTGTATTTGGCATCGAATGTCTTGACCATGCTCACTCCATCTACGAAGTCTTCGACCTTGGCAAATGATTTATCCAATTCCTTCACGCGCCCGTCGGCATAGAGGATGCGATGTCCGTTCTGAGTCTTCACCACGGCGGCGCCCCCGCTGAAGATGGGTTGGTTGCGATTCGCTGTCTTCCCTATGTCGGAATAGAGCAATTCTCCGGTCTCGGCGTCGTAAAACGACCAATTCCCTAAATGTGTTATGCCGAAGACTCCCTCCGAAACTTCCGTTATGGAATTGCAGAGTGTGTAGTAACTGATGTCGGGGTTGATCTTCACAAAGCGCGTGGTGTCTGTGAGATAGGGCTGGATATATTGGTCGGGTATCTTTATCTCCGGGGTAGAGGTGGATTTCCCCTGATTCGAGGCAATCAGACTGCCGGTCGCAGCCTTTTGATCCGATTTCTTATCAGTTTTCTGATCTTTGGTGTTGGTGACTTTGTCTAATGCCTTGTTCACCTTCTCCAAGCCCTTGGTAAGTTTCTTCAGAAACTGTGCCTCGGCGGGGGGAGAATACATCAATGCCGACAGACCC
>OBLI01004044.1_pt1 | contig 10790 bp, 8 predicted proteins | sample 1519701 | NCBI WGS metagenome assembly OBLI01 (sample SAMEA3663005, study PRJEB22513) | pig gut metagenome | biome: pig gut; feature: pig-associated habitat; material: faeces | place: France | collected 2012 | reverse complement strand
TATGCGATTGAAGCCGGACGGTCAAGACCTTGGGCTTGATTTACGAAAGCGCGGCAGTGGTAACGCAACGCCCTAAATTTTATCAGTCAATCTTAGCGAATAGTTTTAGAAACTGTTCAAAGGCATTGCGATATGGATATGGGAGTGACCAAACGAAACAGTTATTTAATTGTGGATTATTAAATAACCAACCGAAGAAATTCTCCACATCATCCTCAGAAGCAAGAGAATAAACATAATCACGGACAGAAGGATAAGTATAGTACCAACCTCCACTTCTCCATTGGTTCTCCAAGATGCTTTTTTTCTCGAAAGCGTCAGGCATCAATCTCAACATACCTTGTATGCCATCGTCGAAAGAGTCGTTAAAGGGGTCATCATCTTCATCGACATCAACGCCAAGATCTTCGAGGTCGATACCATACCAATCATCCAAGTCGTAATAATCGTCATCTTCCCAGTTTGATTTGTGCATATATACTACGAGATGGTCTGAGTCTGAGTTGCTAAGATTATTTATGAAGTCAACACGATAATCGTCAAAAATTGGGACCCAGGGATGGTCGTCATTATTCATGATTGACAGGAGTTCATCTTCAATGTCATCATTGAGAGGAAATGCGAACCAAATAGTATCTTCACAGTCCACGGTTTGGCATTCAAATCTGTTGCCTCCAACAATTTTGCCAACATTTGCTTTGACAATAATGTTGTCGGGAGTTTTACCCATCTCAAAGATATGTAAAGCCTTCGTTTTACCAAACAAGAAAGAGTTAGGGCTGTAATTCATGTCGATGTCAAAATCGATGTAGGCATGATTGATAAACACATCACACGCTTGGATAAATTCATCATCATCGATTTCTTTAACAAGTTCACCTGACTTATATTCGCCCTTGGTTATGTTATAATCAAGGTCGAAGTGAAGGAACTTGCCCGTTCTATCGGAAGCATCATAATCGCAAGCGCCAAGGAAAACCTCGCCGTTATTGAGAAAGTGAAAACCAAACTTGCCATTAAGAAAATGCTGAGGAACGCCTACAAAGATTTCACCATTCTTTTTTACACTTATAGCACTAACACCGAGTCTGTTGGAGTCAGAAAGGATTTTCTGCCAAAATATATCGATTAGAGGAGTAAGGTTAACTTTCAGTTCGTTGTTTTCAAAAACGCCGAACTGAATAATACCCTTATCCACTTTCATTCCCCAACCACTAATGGTACCCTCGGATGCAACACCTACATACATCCAATCATGGTAATTTAGGTATGCAATACCGTTAAGTTCACCGTCTCGGAACATACCTGATTCATTATGGTCAGAGTATTTCATTATGCCCATGCCATGGGGCACATCCATATAACCATCGGTTTCTGTGGCACCACTATATGTGACACCCTCAGAAATCTCCATATTTTTTACCTCTTTCATAATTAGCGTGTGAGAAAGTTGTGGTACATGTATGATTTTACTTGGTCTAAAGTTCCCAAGAAACTGCCATACGAAGTTTGGCTGAGTGCCTTATAGCATTGCTCTATAATGGCATCAACAGTATTCTTGGGAACGTAACCAGCATTGTTGAAGTACGACTCCACCATATTAAAGACGTAGGCAGAGAAAATCTGCATTTCGTCTAACTGCTGACGAATACCGGGGATATTATAATATTCCGTCAGCTCCTTCTTGAAAACTGCAACCATATCGGGAAGTGCCGGAGTCGGTTGCAAAGAGGGATTAGTTGTGATTTTGAAGGGATTGAAAGGAGCATTTTCAACCATTGTTGAAAACTTGTCTTTAGCCTGAGGCTTGGGGACGGCGGCAGACTGCATTTGATTGACAGGCTTACGGCACTTTGAGCCTGATAAGGTCTCAAAGACTTTTGTCACAAAGTCAATGTCTGCCTGCATTGCTTTCATTTTGTTGCCCTCAGTGGTTCCGTCGATTTGGAGGTAGAGAACACTTTGCAGCACATCAGACCAGTTGTCGGCGAGTTGCTTAATAGAACGCTGTCGATTGTTGGGGTCACTCATGGCTGCTGTGACAAGAGCAAAGTGTGTGTTCATATCCTTGTCTACCAAGGTAGAGTAATCACCTAATTTGTAGGTAAATTGATAAAGATAGCCTATCATTCCGGCATAGGAGTGTAAGGTAGACATCATTCGTTGATTTCTACCGCCTCCAGTAGATTTGAGCGTACTTGAGTCACGGAATAGGTAACTCATAGTAGCAACAGTTTTGATTACACGCTCGAAATCGGCATTTGAGAATGGAGCACGACTTGACGGACCAGGCTGTGGATTTGAAGCCGGGGCTTGACGCAGAGAGGAAGCTGAACGGCTTGTTTGCTGTTCAGGCTTCTTTTTCTTTTTGAAAAAATCGAAGATACCCATATATGTAAATGTTTATATTTATGCGTTATGCGATTGAAGCCGGACGGTCAAGACCTTGGGCTTGATTTACGAAAGTGCGGCGGCTGTGCCGGAACGCCCTATAAGAAATATTGGAATGGAAATATCCAATTAGTACTTTTTGAAAGTGTTGATGAGATAAATCATTATCTTATCAATATAATCGTTACCGTCTTGGGCTGTCTTATTGGACATAGCATTTGTTGCGGCTTTTATCAATTCACCCATCGGTCCGTCAAAATTCTTGTTTCGCATGAAGGAGAGGTCGTATTTGACCATAGCATACAGATAATCGTTTGTGCGGATTCTCAAGGGTGCGCATGTTAAAAGGTCGAACGGATCAGAGTCTGGTAACTCCATAGCGTTAGCAACGGTATAGTAGAAAAAATCGCGGGTTTCGGCTAACACAGACAGTCTTTTAGCATGCAGCATTTCATTACGTGGGTTGGCGTTGATTGCTTTGGAGAGGCAAAAGAAAGCGTAATCAGCGATTGCACGGGCTAAATCCTCATTCTCACGAACCTGCCGATACGACAAAAGTAACGAGAATGCAGAACCAACTAAGTTGCATTGGTCGGTAGGAATTTTGAGTAACTGGCTACAAGCGTCTTGAACAAGATTGAACATATTAAATAGATTTTCTTGTTCCATCCTGCTATTGCCGGTTTGAGCACCCATAAGCCCCAATCTTGCCGCACCTATAATGTTTTGTATGTTAGACGGCAAAGAAGCGACACTTGAAGAAGCTGGTTTCTGAGAATCCGAAGCTCCTTTATGAGAGGTCTGTTGATTCGGAATTGATTGCGATGTGCTCGGTTTAGGTTGCACTTTTGGTTGTTGAGGAGCACTCTTTTTCTTAAAAAAATCGAAAAGTCCCATGATAGAAAAATTTAATGTAATTCAGTGTCTTTGTAATAGTTATCAAGAAAAGCCTCGGCTTTCTCTTGTGTTTTAGGACGGTATTCTTCCATTCCGTCATTAGGAAGTGCTATGGCGTGTTTAAGGCATGAAACGGCCACATCAAAATTTGGTTTTACCGGGTATCTTGAATCATATCCGCAATATATTACAGCAAGATTGTAATATAGTGCTGCTGATTTATGATGGTTTTGGAGCGCATCTCTTAACGAGTCGTGAGCTTCCTGGTATCGTTCAGCGCAATGTAGCACTGCAAAAAGGCTGTTAATTGCGTTTACAGAACCTTTCACGATTGCTTCCTTAAGCAATTTAATTGCTTGTTCGGTATCACCGTTGTTAGATGCGATAAAACCTCGGCGATTGAGGTTTTCAGCTTCCACAATTTCAGGTGGAAATTGCGAAAGTGTAGATTTGTCTATCACGCCAAAATAGTTAATGGCAACTAATTTAGGTTTGACGTCCTCATTGGGAACGCATTTCTGACCAACACCGTATTGTGTGCCACCGTTAGAAATTACAATGTTATTATTGTCTACCAAGACAAACTCTGACGGTGAAAGTTGACTATTCTTTTTTTGGTATGCTGAAATGCATAGTTCGACAGGCGAAATTATTACGGGAGACGTAATGGCGTATATGTCTACTGGGTTATCGGAGACTGCCGAAAAAGTAGTACCTAATCTATTGTAGGTGATTTTGTTCCCTTTGCTATCTCTAAGATGTTCAAGATAGTCATAACTGCCTGTTACGCCCTTTGTAGGGATAGGATTATCACTTGAATATCCGAAAAGACCCATTCCTCCGGGAAAGGTGTCGGTCTCGCATCCATCTTTGCTCATATCGTCCATTAAAGAAGATAGAGCAAGAAGCGGAGCAAGTTTCGGGTGATTAGTAAGACCGTAGGTGTATAGATAATCCACATCTACTTTTGACATGGTGTTAACCCTGCGGTTCATAACCTTGTCAATGCAGCTCTCCTTAGTCTTGGTGTCGCCGGTTATAAGGTAGCCGGTCAGAATGAAGATAAGGTTGCTATCTACATCTTCGCGCTTATACTTGTTGCCGAAATGTTTGCACAACTCATCGAGTTGGCGATCATGGTCGGCAACACCTTTAGGGAAAAGGACGGCGAACGCTTGGCGCATTGCCGGAGGCATATTATCCAAGTAGGAGTCAGCCTTTTTCTTTTTGAAGAAATCGAAAAATCCCATAGAAATCTGGTTTATTTGTTTCCTTTTGCTCGATTGTGAGTTTTACAAAGCATTTGGCAGTTATCTTCGGTAGTAGCACCACCACGACTCCAAGCTGTAACGTGGTCGGCATCCATTTCGGTAAGTTTCCAAATGCGAGTGCGGTTGTTATTGCTTTCAAGAGCGCAAAGCGGACAGTTGCTTATACCTGAGGCTTTAGCATCGGCGGTCTGCATATTGTAGACTTTCTTCTTTGTTCGGTCATCGAAAACTCGGATATTAAGCAGCTTAGGGTCGCTGCATCCTCCGAGAATGTATTCAAACACGCCCCTGCGATTATCCACGCAGTCATCTGTGAGGAGCTGCTGAACGAGGGTGTGAACTTCCTGTTGATTATAAGCCTTATTATGGTATGTTTCATAAAGCCTGCCCCATTCCAACCCTTTCATCTGAGGTTCAACGTCAACAAAGACAGAACGAATCCAATCCATTACAGAAGTGAAATAGGTTTTAAGTTCGTTGATATTGGTGTCTTGACGATGAGCAGACATATAGCCGGATATATTTCCGTGGCTTACCCAATCAAGAGCGGTTTCGAGATAGTCTTGGCGTTTTAGTTCTCCCGACAGATAATGCGCCCAAATCTGAGCATTAGCATTGTTGGAGTTGGAAAACTCGGCTTTGGCTGCGGTAACAAAGGGTCCGGAATAAACGGCATTAAGTAGCTCTTGTGGCATGAGCGGAACACCGGCAATGTTGATAGTCTTGAACCACTCTTTAATTTCGCTTTCGGTACCTTCGCACTCGTAGATGAGAAGCTGGGTGTCGAGTATCTTGGCTTGAAGGTCAGAGGCAAGTCCCATAAAAAGTTGCTCCATGCCCTCATCGTCTTGCACGGCAAATTTATTGGTGACGTAGCGTCCGAGCGAAGTTATGCGTTGCTGACCGTCAAGAACTTCAAAGCGACCGTCCTCGGTTTTTACAAAGTATATAAGACCGAGTGGGTAGCCCTTGAGTATGCTATCAATCACGGCGACATCGCGTTTGCCGTCAGCATAAATATAGTTGCGTTGATATTCTGGTTGAATAGTTAGTTTTCCACCCAAGCCGAATAGACCTTTAGCCTCTAATTCATTATATACAAAACCGTCGCAGATGTCGCGCACGGTCAAGTCTGTGCGAAGTGTTGTTTTCATGATTATCTACGTCTGCGGATTAAAATACGTGCATAGCAACCGATAAGTTTACCGTCATTGTCTCGATAGCATAATTTGCCTCGGCGAAATGTTTTGTCTTCCTTGAATAAAGCTTTACATTCAGCATCTGAAAGATTGGAGCTGACTCCACATTCAACGCCTAATTCGCCACCGTTTGCAAGACCAATAATTTCAAATTGCTCAGGACAATATTTATCAAGAAAAGAAATTGGCACACCCATAATACCGTCAAAGTCAGAGGGTATTGCATCACCCTTAGGTATATCAATTCCATTAAAGTTGATATATCTAAAGTATTGCTGACCTTTGACTTCTTTATGTTTACTGTATTTTATATTTTCGTCCATTGTCAGCATTGACAACGGCTCATGCCTCCTGCCATGTTCAATATTCGTGTACCAACGAACCCCTTTGACACGAATATATTTATTCCCTTTTTCATCAATGCGAAAACCCGCTGCTTCAAGAGGGTAATGGTCTGGTACGCCAAACTCTCGGTCTCCACTACTGATAGATGGCCCCACCCACATTTTATTATCGCGTATAAGTGGGAAGATTTCTTTATACGAAATAGCGTTAAGATTTCCGATAATAGAAAAAAGTTTGCCACTCTCAATAAGCCAAGATATAAATTCTCGAAGAAGTGAAAAAGGGGGATTGGTAATAATAATATCGGCTTCATCCCGCAAACGTGTAACTTCTTCGCTTCGGAAATCGCCTGTACCATCAAGATATTGCCATTCAAGGTCTTTGATATTGATACGTCCATCGCCATTAGCATCTCGGTCAATGACAAAGATTTTACCACATACAGCGGTACGTTCGGCATCAAAAATAGGGTTCTCTGTTTCAAAGAGCGTAGGTTGCCAATCAGCCTTATAGTTTTTGCTTTCTTGTGCAAAAGAAGTGCTTATTAGTTTTTTCAACCCAAGTAACTCAAAATTCTGTGCAAAGAATTTTGTGAAATTGCTCCATTCAGGGTCATCACACGGAAGCAACACAGTTTTACCACGAAATACATTGGGGTCATATTCGAGGTATGCGTTTATTTCTTTTTGAATATCAGCATACTGAGTATAAAACTCATCATTTTTTGCTGCTTTAGCTGCTCTAAGGTCACTATTAGTTGCCATATTATTGATTTGGAGCTATTACTATGTTGTTATCAAATACGGTTTCAAGATAATCGCAGCCGTCATTGTTGGAGCATACATAAGTAATGTATGGGTGTCCGTTCTTGGCTACGCCTTGTTTTTGAATGGTACGTTGACCTATGCCACATTGGGGGCAGATGTCAGCTTCGGGTATATTTTGAAATTCGCCCACGAAAACAGAAGGCGATTTTCGGTCGAAAAGAACATGAATATCTTTGCGAGCGCGAGTAATCGCCACATAGAAAAGTCGGCGTTCCTCGGCGAACTCGAAAGTATCTGATGCACTGAGAAGATAATTGAGTATAGGGTCGTCGGATATATTGGAGGGGAAGCCGTAAATGTCGGAACTGCAATTTATCAAGATTACGACATCGGCTTCAAGACCTTTGGCTTTATGCACGGTCATAAACTCACATTCTCGACCTCCAATTTTCAGCGAAACACGGTCTGCGCCATTGGAAGAACAGCTAATAAGACCTTGTGAGTTGAAAATTAACGAGTTGTGGGAAAATCCATAACGGCCAAGAATAAGTATTGATTGGTCGGTAGGAACATTTGCTACAAGGTTGGCAACTTGCCGAGCTTGCAACTCGTCATTATCATACTGATGAACGTGTATGAACGTTCTTTTGTCGCGAGAAACGGATTTTACCGTCTTCTGTTTTTGGTTCTCATTTTTGAGAATAAATTCAGAAGATTTGGCGATGAGTGGATTGCCAAAACGATATGTAGTTTCTATGCGACATTCGGCAGTATGACCGAAGAATTTGGCAAAGTCATAAAAGAGAGCCATATCGCTTCCGGAAAAGCGGAAGATGCTCTGCCAATCGTCACCGACACAAAACAGTTTTGTGAGAGGCGATTGGTGGCGTAATGATTTGAGAAATTCGTAACGGTCTTTAGAAATATCTTGGAACTCATCGACTAATATATAGTCGTAGGAGGCAAGTCCGGGATTGCGCTTGCAAAGTTCGGTGGCTTGGATAATTGCGTCAGTAAAATCAATCTCATTATTAGCACTTAACGCATCACAATAGCGTTGATACATGGGGCTAATAATGTGGTTGATGATATATATAGTGCGTTGGTCTTTATTGGATTCCGCCTTTCGCTTAATTTCTGAAAGAGAGAGAAAATTTGATTTCATCAAATTTATGAACGATGAAATTAAAGCGATGATGTTATCTTCCATTTGATGACGAGAACGAACTGCATTGGCATAAATTTGCTCATCGGGAATTGCTTTTACCGGAATACCGTAGCAGCGAAGTTGTCGAGTCAACACATCTTTCCACGTTCCGTCATTGAACATTGCGGAAGTGGTTTCGATGAGTGCTGTTCCCTTTTGCCGATGAAGGTTTCGCTTCCAAACAATGCCTTCGTTATAGCGACGGTTTGCCTCGAACCAAGAGCCTTTTTCACGGAAGAAAGGCGGTACTTTACCTTGTGCATCAATGGCGAAGTGTTCGAGGAATAACACTTGTTGCTGACCGTTTACAGTATAGTAAATGGTAAAGTCAGGCTTATATTGGCGATAGTTATATGAAGCAGTACCATAAGGGTAATTTGCTTCATATCTGAACGATATGCCGTGGCAAGATAAAAAATGGCATATCTTACGCTCTTGTTCGCTTTTGGTGTATATGGTTCTGCCGTCCATATCTTTGAACATAGCTTTAACGCCATATTTCTTACGGTCGGCAAAATATACTTTGCTGTCGGTGTATTGGTGCTCATTCTTCATCATAGACATGAGTTCCAATAGGTAGTGGTTAATGCTCGCTAAAAATCCGGGGGTCGAGATTAGGTCATCATAAATTCGAGCCAACAAATTGTTTTCGCAAATTGAGGGTTTCCGCCCGGTGGCAGCTCCTATAATTCTGACTGCAAGGCTATGGAATGTAACGCAGTTCAGACCGTCAAAGGGCAGTCGGCGATTTAGTTCTTCGGTGGCCTTGCGAGTATAAGTTATTAACAATATGCTTGCAGGGTCATAACCTCGCTTTTCAATCAAATATTTGATTTTGCCGACTATGGTAGTTGTCTTGCCTCCACCGGCAGCGCTTATCACTTGGGTATTATCTTCGAGGGTAACAATGGCATCTCGTTGTTGAACATCGAGAGGATCGGACAATATCGAATCAAAATATTCTGCATTTTCAGAAAGTTGGGATTTCTTAAAACGCTCATTGTGTTCTTTTCGCTTTGATTCAAACGATTTAAGATTAGAAAGAAAGGTTTTGCATGAAGATTGAATTGCAGATGTGAGATAATGAAATGATTTCTCATTTTGCGATAATTCAATAGAACTGCGTAAAGGCTCAAACTTGTCAATATAAGCGTCCATCTCGCTTCCCGCTATGTAGTGGTCAGCTTGAAATAATAATCCATATTCGATTTTGGAACTATCCAAGAATTGGAATATGGTCGTGAACAGGGAGTGATGTTTTTGGTTCCAACCAGGCAAAAGGTGCAGACATCTAAAAGTATCTACAAAGTCTGCCAACTTTGTTTCAGTTTTAACTTCGGCTTTAAGTACGCCGGAATTATATAAAGGAAGTACTTGGTTGAATAAAGATTGATATTGAGCGGTAAACTCCGAGACTTGCGTTTGAGAAATTTGGGTGTTAGGATTGCGCATAGCATCCACCTCAGCGATAAAGCGTTTGAAAGATTGCGAATGTCTTCTCGCTTTATGGCTGAGGATTACACGATAACACTGAAAGCTGATAACGCCAATCAGTATCAGAGCAACTATGCAAAGCAATAATATCAAAATTATAGTTGCCTGTTAAGATGATTATAAACTTTGAGAAGTCCGTTTGTAATACGCGAATCTCTTTCAAACTGAGCAAACGGAGATTCAGTTTGTAATGCTTTAATTAAATCGGTAATGATTTCTTTAGCATTGATTTCAAACATCATATAGCCAAACATTGAGTCACCCTCTTGCCAGAAATTATCATGAGAACCGTAATGATACTTCTCCCACGCCATTAACAAAGGGTTGATAAACATATCAATCATTTGAGTGAAGCGAATTGTTTGTTCCATCAACTCCCTATTGCTGTGTTGCTCATAGAAATCCCAAAAATCGGAGCTGATTTTTTTTTAGAGAAAGTATAAGAGAGTTTATTAACTCAGCAGTTGGTTTCTCTGGATCAGTGACTTTTTTGGGGCCAGACAGTAAAACAAAGATTTCATCTTGATTGTTTTTTATGGCTTCGAAAATCTCAATTACATGAGCCTCTTTATCAAGGTTGCGGTGAGGTATTCTATGCTGATTCAATTCATCGCGCGTTACTGTTTCGAGAGTGGAGAATCGTGTTTTAACATATTCTAAAGCATTTTCAATTGCTCTATGAGGATGCGTTTTAAACCAATTGAGATATTCAGGGAACTCTTTCCTATCATCATCGTTCATAAAGTAGGAGTATGGATAGTAGTCAAAAATATGATCCATAATAAGAGCCAATATCCAAGTAGCTTGTTTTAACTCTCTACCCGCTTTTTCTTGTGCAGAAAGTTCGTTTGCATCATATATAAGCGTATATGCCGCACTATTTACATGGCTGGCAGCATCTTTCAGTGAGTCTTTGGAAAACAGTGGGTTCTGTTTTATCATATTCATAAAAGCAGAAACTCCCTTGTAGCATCTGAAGGCTGACCAAAGCCTGTAACGACTACTCAGGAGTTTCAAAGGGTTTCGGCTCTCGCCGTATGTCTTCTTGTCTTAGGTCATATTCAGATTGTCGTTACATACGATACTGCAAAGTTAGCGATAATTTTTGAGAATTAGGCTATTCCTTTGAAGAAAAGTGGATAACAATTACAAAACTCCCGACATTGCAGGTTCAACTGGCAAGTGCAAAATTAGCGATTTGTTTGAAAAACTCGGTCTT
>OBLI01004043.1_pt1 | contig 10791 bp, 16 predicted proteins | sample 1519701 | NCBI WGS metagenome assembly OBLI01 (sample SAMEA3663005, study PRJEB22513) | pig gut metagenome | biome: pig gut; feature: pig-associated habitat; material: faeces | place: France | collected 2012 | reverse complement strand
ACTATGTTAACAAAACAAACATGTTTGTTGTTAATAAATTAAAGGGTGGGGGCGTTGGAAATTTAAATGGAGGTAAATGGAATGGGAACAAAGATTTAGTGTTTGAAGAGTCTAAAAAATACATTTCTAAAAGTCAATTTAAATATAATAGTAGTGGGGCATATTATGTTGCATGTGTTAATGGATGGTTAGACAAAATGCCTTGGTTAAAAAAAGCAATATGGCCTAAGCATAAATGGACAAAAGATGCTGTTTTTGAAGAAGCAAAAAAATACTCAACCAGAAAAGAATTTAAAAAAGGATGTGAAACCGCCTACAAATCAGCATTAAAAAATGATTGGCTAAATGAAATGGAATGGCTAAAAATTGTTGGAAATATTAAATGGACAAAAGATGCGGTATTTGAAGAATCTAGAAAATATAAAACAAGAGGTGAGTTTCAAAAAAACAGTGGCGCATATCGTGCTGCTCTTAGAAACAAATGGATAGATGAAATGACTTGGTTAAAACCAGACATTAAATGGACAAAAGATGCAGTATTTGAAGAATCTAAAAAATATACAACAAGAGGAAAATTTAAAAACGGGAATCAAAGTGCATATAATGTTGCTCGTTCAAATAATTGGTTAAATGAAATGACTTGGTTAAAATAACTTTTTTTAAAAAACTTTTTGGATATGAAATATAATATTTTGACAGGCGCTGATACAACAGCGCAGGACTATAAGAGCCCTATTAAGAAGATGTGCTTGAATTGTGTATCTTGTACATGTAATGATGAACAGTTTTTTTGCAATAATGAAAAAGTCATCGAAGCAGGAAGGAAAAAAATCTTAGAGGCGGTTCCCGAAGGATTTGAAATTAGCGTCCTTGAACTAAAGCCAATGCAATTAAAGAATCCTACAAAGAAATGTGGAAACTATGACCTTGATGTGGAACTTGTTAAGGGAGAGATAGTTTCTGAACTTAGTTAGTTTGGCACGATTGTTGTAGTATAATAAGATTATAAACTTTTTTGATAGATGGATTTAAGCGTACAGAAAAACGTTATTGTCAACAGAACTGACACAATTAACACTTATTTGAGGGAGATTCAAAAATATCCTATTCTTACCCCTGACGAAGAAATTGAACTTTTCGTTAAAATGAAAGAGGGTGATAAAGAGGCAAGAAATAAACTAATTCTTTGTAATCAAAGATTCGTCTTTAAAATTGCAAAGATGTATGTTAGCGGAGATGCCCTTCTTGATGTTGTCGATGAGGGAAATATTGGACTCATGAAAGCACTTGATGAAAGTGATTTTGATGTTACTAAAGGGACACGTTTCCTTACGCTTGCTGTATGGTATATTCGCAGGGAAATCGTTCACTACTTAATCAATGATGTTAACTTGGTTAAGAAAAGCAATAGTTCTAAGACTTCTTTCCATTTAAATAATGTGAAAAGTAAGTTCTACTGTGAAAATGGTAGATTTCCTTCTGATGAAGAAATTATTGAGATTTTTGACAAAGATTATGGTATCAAAATCAACAATAAGAGTGATATTTACGAAGTGAAAGCAGAGTCAATTAACTCTACATTTGATGATGACGATTCAAATTCTTTTGAGAATTCATATGATTTTACTTCAAAGACTGCTTCTTTGAATGATTATGAAAAGAAGATTAATCAAGAAAAAATTTCAAGCGATGTTCAATTCATTTTGGATAGTTTGAAGGAGAGAGATAGAGATGTTATGAAAATGTCATTTGGCATTGGCTATGCAAAAGAATACACTAACTTTGAAATTGCAGATGAACTTGGCTTAACCCCTGAGAGAGTGAGACAAATCAGACTTGCTTGTTTAAATAAGTTCAAAAAAATGATGCATGTTCACAAAGCATAAATAAAGGCGAGTTTTTTACTCGCCTTTTGCTTTATATCTATTATATTCGTATTCAAGTTCTTTTATACTTTTGCAAGGTTTTGTGATAATTTCGCCAGTACTATAATTTTTAAGTACCATAATTGAGTCATCACCATTTGGATAGAATATTCCTATATTATCATTTTCCCCTAATTTTTCATTACGATATTTCAAGAATTTTTCACCTTGAAGAAATTTTTTTCCATGTGGGGAATCAAAAGGTATTTCATTTGTTGGGTTGTATTTCCCATAACCTTCTCTGCCAATTTGATAAGCCTTCATTGCTGCTCTATCAGCCAAATCTGCGGAGATTTCGTTTAATACTTTTTTTACTGATTCAGCAATAATTTTATTAAGTTGTGATTCGTTGAGTTTTATTATGTTGTTTTTCATATTTTTATTAATTTTTAAAGTTCATCATTTGAAAGCATTGAATAAAGTCTGTTAATTTCGTCAGAAGTAAATTTATAAACATCGCCAGTATCATTGGTTTTACCATCAAGGCATTTATAAAAATAACTTCTTGCTGAGTCTTCGTCTTTATCAGGCCATAACCTATATGCGTATTGGGCAACATCAACGCCATCTGATTTTAAACGGGAAATAACTCTTTCACGCCTTTTTGCTGATGCTTTGTTTCCTTCTTTTTCTTTAGAAGAATCATCATCTTTTTTTTCTTCTTTTTCATACATAGAAGGAAATGAATCAAAAAATCCCTCTTTAAGTATTGCACGTTTAATACTTTCAGAAATGATTTGATTTAATCTTGATTCTGTTAAAAAAACCTTGCTATTATTTTGCTTTGATTCATTATAATAGCCTTTAGATGGTGCAAAATTAGGCGATTTTTCTTCAATATCTCTATTTAATTTTTCAGCATAGTTAAATGCCATGTCCATATTAGTTGTTACCTTTACTATTTGGTCTCTTTCAATGCCATATTGTTTTAAATCTGATTCTGGGAATACATTGTAAACCTCACCATCGTCAACTACATACCATTTTTCCATAACAAAATTTGTATTTTATTATAAATAGTTGTATTTTTGTAAAAATATGTATATATGGGAAGATTAGAATTTAAAAATAAAAAAGACGAAATAGGTGGCATGAGATATACTGAAGAAAACATACAATTTGCCTTAAATAACTATTTTACACCAAATTCTGTTAAATATGCAATTGATGGGCAGTATGTTTTTGATTGGGAATCTGATAAACTTATCATGATGCGAACTTCTGGTTTAATATATGAATTTGAAATAAAGATTTCAAAGGCTGACTTCAAAAATGATTTTAAAAATAAACAAAGAAAACACACCATATTAGAAGGAAAAAAAGAGTATGTTCCAGAATATTATGAAAAAATTGAAAAAGTTGAAAAAAGTTTATTAAATGAAAATCGAAAAAAGCAAGAGTTAGAATGGTGTCACAAATCTATGGACAATAACCCATATTATTGCGTTAAGTTACATAAAAAGCCAAACTTTTTTTATTATGTCGCCCCTGTAAATATGCTTGATGTAAACGATATACCAAGTTATGCAGGATTAATTGAAATTAATGATTACGGTACTTTTATTACTGTTAAAAAAGCGCCTAAATTGCATAATGAAAAATATACTCCTGATGATTTAAACCTTTCTGATAAGTTCTATTATAATATGGATACGTGGAGAAAAAAATATGAAAAACAAATGGATGAAATTCAGCATCTAAAAGATACTGTTGATGAACTTACAGGAAAAGAAGGGAATAAGAAAAAAACATACGGACAAATTGAGGCTGAAAACGAAAAATTAAAAAGAGACAATAAAGTACTTGATACAGCATGGAAACAAAGTAAGGAGCAATTAGATAAACTTCGTAATGACTACTATGATAAGTGCGATGAAAACAGAATGTTAATAAGGGAGATAAAAAAATTAGACCCTGATTTTGATTTTGATAAACTTTGGCATGGTTTTTGATACATTATCAATGTTATTTTAAAAATTTTGTTTTATGTTTTATAATGTAATTACCTTAAATCCTAGTCAGGCAAATGATTTCATTAAAAAATATATGCAAGACAATATTAAAATCACTGATTTTTCAAAAGATGATGAAACTGGCATATATTTTGTAACACTTCGTACAGGAAAATGGTTAAACAAAAAAATTACATCATGGCAGTTTAGACCTGGCATTGGTCTTTGCTTTGGTGAACATGTTGTGGAAGGAACAAATAAAAGATTTGATTTCTATCAGTTTGATTCTTCATTGATTGCTAAAGCAAATGATATTGTTTGGAAATATATTTGTGATTGGGAAAAAATTAGTCCAGTTTAATTAAAAATAAGTATAAATGAGAACCGTATTATTTGTTTTAATAGAGAATGTATGGGATTTAATAATTAATACATAAAATATGGAAGTACAAGCAAATAAATCGTTTTTTAAATCATTGAAAAGAATAGGCTCACTCGGTGAAAAATTCAAAAAAGTGAGATTATGGTGCATATACCATATATTCAATAAGGATTTTAATAAATTACATAAAGCATTAATGAAATCTTATCCTTGGGATTGGACATTCTTATATGACCTTGAAAAAGCGAAGATTGAAGAAATGTGCAAATATCACGAGAAACACCAACGTTTTGAAGGATGGGAATATGTTGTTCGTGATATGAAACTCTGTATGAAACTTATTGATATTTTTACAGGAAAAATCAGTTTATTTCATTATGATGGAGATTTTGTTTTTGAACCAATAGAAGGAACTGATAATTTTAAAATGGCAACCACTGATGATTTTAAATACAATTGTGATGTCTATGTTAATACTAAAAACATTGATAGGTTTTGTGAAAATGAAAATCAGAAAAAATACTTTTTAGAGTACCCTGATAATCTTTATGTGAAAAAAGCAAAAAATCTTTACCATAAAATTAGAATGGAAAGGGATGAAATGTGGTGGGACTAAAAGTTTGGCACGGTTTTTGATAATAGAAAAGAAAAATAAAAAAATATTTTGTTTTTAAAAAATAAGTTTGTATATTTGCACAACTAAAGAAAATTAACAGCAAAAAAAATAAGTTTAACATTTAAAAATTTTCTGAGTATGATGAACGCATTTATTAAGCAGAATGAGATGGGTGCAGGAACTGCACTTACTGAGAACGGAGCACTTTCTTATGCAACCGCTGGAACTACTCTTATTGACCAGTTTGCACATGCTGGTACTGCAAGAGGTCGTGACATTGCTACTGTATGGCAAGAGCAGGGACAACTTTGGGCTGAGAACCCTGAAATGGCTCTTAAGTTCCCTTTCTATCTTCGTATGATTACACGTCAGACCAACATTGGTAACGGTAAGAAGACCGATAAGGTTCAGCGTGGACAGGGAGCACGTGATGAAGCGTTCAAGCGTTTGCTTTGGATTGCCAAGTATCACCCTGATAAGTTTTACCGTAACCTTTGGCTTGTGCCTGTTGTTGGCTCTTGGAAGGACCTTTGGGTTCTTTTGAGCATGGATGACACGCTTAATAAGGAGCAGTTCTTCCGTGTTATCGCTGAGGGTATCAATGATGAGAACTCTCGTGACCTTGTGAAGAAGTATCTTCCTCGTATTCGTTCAGACAAGAAGTGTACAAGCGATTGGGCAAAGAAGACTAATGCTCTTGCAAAGGAGTTTGCTCATGTTGTAGGTTGGTCCTATCAGGATTACCGTACCTTTAAGTCTACGGGTAAGGCTCATGAGTTCCAGCGTATGATTTGCTCTGGCCAGTTCAAAAATATTAAGTGGAACACCATTCCTGGTAAGGCTCTTTTGAACCTTGTTTCAGGTAAGTTCCTTCAGACCCATGGGCTTGAGGACAGTTACATGGAGTGGCTTAAGAAGCAGCCTGTTGCTAAGTTCAATGGCTATGCTTATGAACTTGGTATGAAGATTGGTAACAGATACTGCATGAATCTTTCTGCTGCTCAGAAGGTTACCATTGACAAGCAATTCGATGGTCTCATTGATACTGCGAAGAAGGACGATGGCGGTATTAAGGGTAATGTGCTTTGCGCACTTGATACTTCAGGTTCTATGTCTTGCCCCATTAGCGGTGGTCCTGATGGACTTACATCTTACGATGTTTGCGTATCACTTGGTATTTACTTTTCAGAGTTGAATACAGGTGCATTCCATAACCATGTGGCTATGTTTGATAGCGTTTCTCGTATGCTTGAACTTAAGGGCTCATTCTCCGATAAGTGGTTTCAGATTAGAAACGAATCAACGGCATGGGGGTCAACAAATATACAGAGTCTTATTAACCTTATCGTAGATACTCGTAAGAGGTATCCTGAGATTCCTATTGAAGATTATCCATGGACTTGGCTCATAGTATCAGATATGCAGTTTAACCCTTGTGGCAGTGAATCTAATTACGAAGCAATTCAAAGAAAACTTCGCACAGTATTCCCTGATGAAGTTGTTGATAAACTTAAAATAGTTTGGTGGTACTGTGCAGGACGTGAGGCTGCATCTAAGGATGTTCCTGCTACAATGGATATGCCTGGCATGTACCTTGTAAGTGGATTTGATGGTTCGATACTTCAACTTTTGCTTGGCACGAAGGTGGATGAAAAAACAGGTAAGACTGTTTCTATGACAATGGAAGAGTCTGTTAACGCTGCTTTAACGCAAGAGGTATTAACTCTTGTACAGTAATTTCCGCAAATACAATATGTTTAAAGCCCAGTATTATACTGGGTTTTTTGTTTTTTATATATTATTTTTGTATATTTGCAAAAAGTAATTATATGGATAAAAGTCAAAGATTTGGAACCACGGAAATATCAGACCCATGTTTCCACCTAGAAATATTTGATGCTTTATATGATGGTAACTTAATCATTACAAAAAGATTGACGCCTGCTCTTATTGATAAACTTGTTGAAAATAAAGATAAATGCGTTTTGCATGTTACCTGTACAGGCATGGGAGGGAGTAGAATAGAACCCCTTGTTCCGCCAAAAGAATCAACATATAATAGGGTTGTGGAGTTAATTGATAAGGGGTTTCCTGTTGAACAGATAGTATTGAGAGTTGACCCCATAATACCCACAGAAAAAGGTATAGCAACAGCAATATCTGTTATTGAACTTTTTAAAGAAACTGGAATTAAAAGAGTTAGGATATCTTTTCTTGATATGTATAAACATGTTAAAGAAAGATTTAAAGAAAATTACGTGCCATTACCATATGAAACATTTCATGCTGATAATGAAACAAGATGGGAAGCGTTTTCAAAAATTTTTGAAATATGTAACAAAAATAACATGAATGTTGAAATGTGTGGAGAGCCACCTGTTGGCGAACCATTTGAATTTAAAACAACTCCTTGTTTATCACAAAAAGATGTTGATATACTTGGATTAGGTGACAAAATTAAACTTGAAGGAAACAAGGGAGCAAGAAGGCATTGCGGATGCCCAAAAAATAAGCATGAACTGATAAAAGACAAACCGCATCAGTGTAACAACAAATGTTTATATTGTTTTTGGAAATCTGGTCAATAAAATTTTTAATAGATATGGTTGAAAAAAGTAAAGATTATGTTAAGTTAAGGGAACTGCTTGATAATAAAATGATTATCCCTATTACATATACAAGTTTGTGGAGTAATAAAACTGAGTATTGTTATGGTAGTAAAACTGAATATGCAATATTTGGTGGCGAATATAAGTTTGGCACAATGGAACTTCCAGGAATGGTTGATAATAAGAAGTTCAATGCATTTTGCACATTGTATGATATTGAATTCGAAGAACCTTTAAAAATAGAATAATATGTATACTGATGTTGTAAACTATAATATAGCGAAGTTGTTAGACAATAAACTATATGGTGATGATAAATATGCTGCTGAAGATTTAAAAGTTACTTGGGATAATTATCTTACAGTTGCTGAATATAAAGAGGGTGAATTGATTGAAGATGGCGATAATGTTCACGGTAAATATTACTTAGCCCCTACATATGCTGATGTAATTGATTGGCTGTTTGATGAAAAAAATGTTGTTATAAATTTTAACCCAGTATTTACATTTTCAACAAAAAACCATATGGCATATTATGTTGAAGCGTATAAGAAAAACGAAGATGAGGCAAAACTTGATTTAATTTTTGAAGATAAAGAGTGGATGTATAGTTTTGAACTTGCAATAGAAACTATTTTAAAAAAAGTGTTGTTATGAGCGAAAAATTTTTGTAAAAGAAGTTATTGAATTGGCATACTGTTCATGCAGAAATCATATGTGGCATTACATGGACATGCATGATTATGATGTTATTGATGCAATATATAAAGATATAAAAGATGATTTATCAATTGAGTTAGATTAATATGGAAGAAATTAAAAAAGATAGACAGAAAATATGGTTTGTAAGCGATACGCATTTTGGTCATGTGAGTATTTTATATTTTCATCCATTGCGTAGAGAAGCGTGTGGCGTAACGCTTGAAGAATTGCAAGCAGATAAAAACTCAGCAATAGCAAAGCATGACCAATGGCTTATTAACAAATGGAATGAAACAGTAAGAAAGCAAGACACGGTATATTTTCTTGGGGATTTTTGCCTTAAGAATAAAGAATACACCGAGAATATATTAAGGCAATTGAAAGGGAAAAAGTTCCTTATTAGGGGAAACCATGACAAAAGTCTTCATGGTCTTGAAAACTATTTTGAATGGGTTGGGGATATAAAAGAAGCAAAATTTACAAATAATCAATTTAAATTTATTGACCCAAATGAAACATTTTGCGTTGAAATGTGCCACTATCCAATGTTAACTTGGAATAGAAGACCACATGGAACCTGTATGGTGCATGGACATTCGCATGGTGGAATAGATGAAGTTAATGCAAAAATGAATGAACTTCGTGTTGATGTTGGTTTTGATGGAGAACTTGCGCAGCATGAACTAATTGAACTTGAACAACTATATAACTATTTTTGCGGAATAAGGGATAGGGCTGGTTATAAAACATTCCAAGAGTATATTGATTGGAAAATGGAAGATGATGGATATAGAATGTAAAAATTAACAAGTATATGGAAAAAGAATTTTTAATTGATGATGGTAATAGCCTTAAGTGTGATAGGGTAGAAATTGATTTACCAGATGTAGATGTACCGTGTGGAGAAGAAGGTCAAGGATGTGAAGAAGAATTTAATGCTATTAAAACGATGTCACAATGGTCTGATGTAGATGGCAGAATTATGCCTGTATCAAACACATTCCCAAGACTTGAAAGGGGTTATTATTCAATTGGTTTTTCAAACCAATTCGGAATGTATTTTATTAAAAATAAGGTTGCACTAAATAAATTGTACAGACTCCCTAATCTTGCAACTGATACTGTCATGAATGATATTTCAAAGTTCTGGACATTAGAAGAAACTTATAAAAAATATCAAAGAGTATTTAGAAGAAACTATCTTCTTTATTCTGCGCCTGGTACTGGAAAAACTTCACTTATTAATTTGATGTGTCAAGAACTCATTGAAAAGTATGATGGCATTGTATTTTCGTTAAGCACATCAGAAGAAATTGAAAATTTCCCTGAAGCCGTAAGGCGTATTAGAAAGATTGAGCCTGACAGGAAAATCATTGCAATTATAGAAGATATTGATTCATTTGTCGAAGGCAGTTCAAGATTAAATACACTTATTCTTAATATTCTTGACGGTAACTTGAAACTTAGCGGGCTTGTTACAATTGCGACAACAAACCATATAGAATATCTTGAAGCAAGATATACAAATCGCCCTTCTCGTTTTGATATAGTTATTGAATTTCCTCTTCCTAATGCAGCAAGCAGAAGAATGTTTATTGAAAAAACTGTTCTTCCTGAGGACCTTAACAAGATTAATCTTGATGAATGGGTTGAAAAAACAGATGGGTTCACAATTGACCACATTAATGAACTTATACTATTGTTCTTTGTCTTTGGGCATCCTGAGAATGAAGCATTTGAAACCTTGTTTGCAATGACAAAAACAAAGGGCAAATTGTCAAATAAGACAAGTGTTAATAAAAAAGATATAGGTTTTGGGATGTAAATATGAAAAGTAAGGGAGAAATTTTAAAGGAAATAGATAAAATTAAACTAAATTACAGTTGTGGTAAACATCAAAAGTTTAATAATTTTGATGTTGTTATTAAAAATTTTGACCATTTGATAGAATATTTCGAAGCCAATGATTTGTGGGAAAAAACTGTGTTTGGCGTTAACGAATCATTATTTTACATGTGCGTATTTGTTATTGTTGCTTCGTGTATTGAATATAATGCTATTGAAGAATTAACTTCATGTGAAAAGTATTGCAACTTTATTGATGATTGGTTTAGAGAAAATTATGATAAATACTGCAATAAATATGATGCATCCGAGTATATGATTCAATGTTGTGCAGAAGACCTATCTCATTTATTAAAAAACGAATAGGATATATTTATTTTATAATAATGTATTTAAATAATAAAAATTATGGAAGATTACAAGACTAGAATGATTAATGAACTCAATGAATTAGTTGAACGAATTAAGAAACTCTTCGCTTTCATTGGAAGCAAGGAGTTTGAAAGTCTTGTTGATGATGAGCAGCAAGATTTAAGAGAACAATACATTCATATGAGAGAATATGAGACTGTATTGAGAAGAAGATGTAAAAGAGCAGGATTGTTTAATAGTTAAAATTCATGTTGTTTGGTGATTATTTTGCGTTTTTAAACTATTTATAATAAAATTAAACAGTTTTATGGCGAAAAAATTAACTACAGAGGAATTTATCAAAAGGGCAAAAGAAGTTCATGGCGATAAATATGATTATTCAAGAGTT
>OBLI01004042.1_pt1 | contig 10791 bp, 11 predicted proteins | sample 1519701 | NCBI WGS metagenome assembly OBLI01 (sample SAMEA3663005, study PRJEB22513) | pig gut metagenome | biome: pig gut; feature: pig-associated habitat; material: faeces | place: France | collected 2012 | reverse complement strand
ATCACATTCTCATCCGAAACTATTATTAAATTTTGAGCTGATTTACTGCTAAGCCTCAAATTTTTAGAATAATCATCCGTAGAGAGAATACTTGGATTTGAAATTACCAATATTTGATTTTTTTCATCCGCACTGAAATGATGCAAATGTGCAGTTAACACCATATCAAAATTTTCTCTCGTCATCATCGATAGGTTATCAACCACTTTTATCGGAGAGTCTTTATCTCCGTGACAACCAGCGATATTAAAACCTTTACATTTAAACGTTATAATATCTTCACCATATTTATTATCGTTTATCTCTATAAAGGCACCGACCCTTTCTTTTAAATACCAAGGAATTATTCTGGCCAAACTTTCCAAATCAAGCGCTGCTTTTTTATTCGGTTCAAGCCTAGAATGATTATCTAAGCAACAATAATAATGTATTTTAAAATGTTTAGATAAATCAGTAATCATCTCGGCTATAATTTCCGAAATCTGCATTATTTGAGTAATAACGTCAAATCTACTTTGATATTTTATTGTTTCGTGAATTCTACCAGCTATAGCATCTCCGAGTTCTGTTATATACAAATCAGAAACATCATTAAATTCGCAATATTGAATAACTTTATCCCTCAACTGCGATATCTTATTTTTTGCAATATCGGGATTATATTTGTTCCAATAATTATCAACAACGAGACCATAATGAATATCACTCAGCTGTAATATCGCCGCATTTTTACCAGATATGTATAATTCTTTTGGGGCTTCAAGGAGTTTTTTAGAGTTCATTTCTTGGGCGCATTTCGAGGCTATCTCTTTAATTGTCTCTTCTCTCGCAAGTTGACGGATATAAGCATTTGTTTGAACTCTTTCGTCGGAGATTTTTATACGCTCTTTTTGAAGTTCAATTTTCTGCTGCATATATTCGGAGATTTCTGGGATTTCCTCTTCCTTAACCGCATCTGCTTTCCCTTTTGTGTAAGCAGAATACATTTTTCTATATCTGCTCTCGGTATAATTTTGATCGAGCGTTCTATTTATTATTTGGGCAATTTCATCCCAATAAAGATGTTTTATTTCTTTTAACGCACATATACGAAGAGTGTAATCGTCTTCGGTTTCTTCGTCAAGGCGTTTATAATCTATATCTTCGAAATTTATCATTTTAATTCTCCTTATCGGGGTTTATTTAGTCTGTTTTCATATAATTAGAAAAGTATTTTTGTGTGTTGATTTTTATGACAAAATACTTGTTTTTTTATTCTATTCTTCCTGTGGCAACTTGGGCACAATTTATTTTTTATACTTTTAGAATTATACTCGAAAATATTTCCACATTTTTCACATCTTTTATTATTAGACAAAAATTTCATTATGGTCGAAACATTCCTAGGGTTTGAAATACTACAAATTTTTTTACCGTTGCTATTATCGCAAAAATTAATTTTAAAAAAAGCTTTATTGTTATAATTATAAACAGAATAAAATTTATATTTATCCAAAGCTTCTTTAATCTTTAAACAACAATATTCTTGTTCTTTATTAATCGAAGTACAACTAAAACAAAAATTTCGTATTTTTTTATTATATTCGCATGATTCGTAACCCATATACTTATAAACACATAATATTGCGAGCAAATATTCTTTTATCCATGGTAAAACTACCAAAGAATTGATGAAATCAATCTCACTCTGATAAATGTCTATCCGATTCCCCTTCTCAATCTTGTACTTAGTTGAATCTGCGAACAACTTCCCGAAATATTTATCTCTTTGATCTTTGTCGTCCCCGATTTTTTGGAGAAGCAATGAATTGGTTCCGATCCACAAACTGAATATTTCATCTTTGCTGTATCCCTTCTCTCTTAAATACGCGAAAAGCATTATCTGCTCGAAGGTTTGGTGGGCTTTGGTTGTATAACCTCCGCCTGCCAAAATCTTTTCGCTGTTTTCCGCCCAATCAAATATGTAATCGTTCATTCGCTTTCTCCGTATAAATAGCTGTCGTAAAACTCAATCAATGATACGTCGTTAAAACTCAACTTTGCCACCGCATTGGCAAAATCGTAACTCCTGAAATTCACCTTAAAACACACAATTGGATTCTTGCTGCCGATAACACGTAAATCAATCGCGCCACTCTCGCAACACCGCTTTATAACCTCTGATCTTTGGGGGTTTGTGAGTTTCAGCCCCCAAAAATTGAAAAGTAGGTCGCGGTTGTATTTTATCCACCCCGTCGGGTGATTGTCGTATTTTGATATCGCCAAAAGCAAAAATAGAATTTTTCTGTCGGCTTCGTTTTTAACGCTTTGTAAATAACGAACTTCCGACTCATAAATCTCAAACTCTTCCTGCTTCTCTTTTTTCGAAGGCGGGTTTATCGCGGCCAAAAGCCGAACAATTTCTTCAATTTTTACACCTTTTATCTCGAACTTGATTTCGTACTTTCCGAGCGTTTCGAGTATTTGAGAAACATCGACACCCTTTTGCGTGAAATAAACCGTCAGCTGTTTCAGCTCGTCGAGAGAGGCTATCTCTTTTGTCTCTAATAACCGATTTATCGTCGTATCATTCAACATTAGTATAAACCTCCCCTTCGGCTTTCTTCACAACTTCCTTGAGCACAAACTTCTCACCGAGATATTCTTCTCCGTCTTCTGAACGAACTGGCGCGTAACTTTTCCCTTGTTCAACGCCTTCAAGAACGATTGAATCCATTATGTCCCAAACGAAACCCCAATTAAAATTCGTGTATTCCTTCGCAAGTTGACCGACGTAAAAGAGCATTTCCTTGGGTTTTAACCCGAACCCGAAAATTTCTTCCTGAATTTCCTGCTTCGCCGCATCGAGAACTACATTGTAAATACTCTTTATGTCGTCTTCGTCTTTGTTTTCAAAAACGTCATCGAGTACGTGAACCGTTTTTTTATTGTTGTATTTCCGATAAGCGTTTCGGAATTTCGCAAGAATTTTTGTGTCCGCCTCAAATCCTTCGTTTTGATAAAGATTGAGAAGACTTGTGTTGGACTTCCCGAACTTTATATCGAAATCAACGTTTTCAAACTCTTTACACAAAATATTCATCGTGCAATTTGAAACAATTAGAGGGGAGTATTTTTGATATCTTCGAACGAGCATTTTCTCCGCTTCGGTTTTGTCGGGTTTTGCGAGAAGTTTTTTGAACTTAATACCAAACATATCTTTCGAAACGATGTTGTAACCATTTTCGAACTGCTTGAATTTTTTGTTGAGTTCGGGATAAAGATAACGAAAGAAATACGGTTTCTTACAAATGACCATCGAGTTATGTTTGTATTTTTCCGCCTTCACTTCGTCCGTGTCGTCTTCGTTTACCCTTGTATGTTTTCTCCACTCGACTGGAAGTTTTTGCTGCTTTATTCCGAGTTTCGCTCTGTCGATTTCCTGCCCGACGTATTCACGAAGAAGCTTTATTCGCGTGTATAACTCTTGGCGTTGCGGCTCCTGCTCGGGTTTATTGAAAATCCCGATCATCGCGTAAATAATCGTCGCGGTGTTTGAAAGGCTGCCAACCGCCGTACCAAAACCCATAAGGTCTTTTTTTACGAAATTTTTCTGGGAAATCTCTTCCTTACGAGCAATACCTTTTTCGTAAGTTATTATATTTTCATTTCTGTGAGCACCTTTCAAAAAATATTCATTGTCCGTGGACAAGGCTATGTCTCCATCGACTATTCCTACCCTCGGTCGCCCGATATTTATTAGGGGTATAGACTATTTTATATTCTTATATTCTTTTACCAAATACAAGAACCTCGGCACTTCCCGTTGAGAATTTCACTCATTGGTACTCTACTTGCTTACTCGATAATATTTTTCTTATTATCTACGCTTTCGATAGTCGTTGAACCTTCGCCATAAGGCGCTTGGCACGTCATTGTCTCATTTGAGAGTTCTGTCGTTAGCAGGATTAAACATCCCACACCCCACATTTGTGGGTTCACCGAGTTTGCATACGATTGTCACCAATCGCAGGACCTATATCGTTAAGTCACTATCCGAGTGTTTAAATGTCGCAACATCGTATATGCTGTACACTAAACCACTCTTTATATATTGATACCACTTTTCTGTGGTTTCACTTTTATATAACTTCGACGGGTTATGCTCACTTGTATCGATCATTGGCGAACGACAGCAGTCAACATAACCCTCAATTCGTCGTTCATTCCAAAAATTCGACCAAACGTGTTCGGCTGGAATTTCTCCTTTAACTGGTAATCCCAACGCTGACTGGCACTGCGCGATCGGGTCGGAAATCATAAACTGATAATTTCCTCTTACCCAAATCTTGCCAATCTTCGCACGGTTTATACATTCGACGATGTTTTTATAAATCTTCCGCTGAACGTGAGCGTCTTTAAGCATTTCGTTGTTTTTCACGATCGCTTTCATAAACGTCGATTGCGCCGAAGAGTACATTCTCTCGTAAGTTACGTCTTCGCTTTTACCTCCGAACATAAAAAGAAGGCTGTATAAATCATCACCCGAGCAAATGTTCTTTATCCAATCGATTGTCGGTTGAATTAACCCGTGAATATCTTCTTTCGAAAGGGTAAGCGCTTGAATGTATTGGTAATTCGCGAGAACGTATTCGTCATCGTGTTTTTTGTTGTAACGGGCAACGCCCCAACGGAGATTGTATTTGTTGAAATAATACAAATACTCCTGCCAGCTCGAATATTCCTTATATTCTTTGAACTGCGACTCACTCAATAAAACATCAATTTCATTCAACGGGTATTCAACACCCCATCTGTCCTTGATTTTGTCTATTCCATGTTCTGCTGCGTAAGCCTTAAAATCGAATGGAACAAGATTGCCTTTTACAAATGAACTCCTAACAACGAACGATGAGGGCACATAGTCAAGCTGCATATCTCCCGCCCACAACTTACTGAATTCGGGGTCTACCAAACCTTGCCCGTCCGCACTATTGAGCGTTAAATCCATCACGCGCTTTTCGATGTAGTGCTTCGTTCTCGGCTTACCTTCTTCGTCAAATTCTTCCTTTCGACAAATAAAATCGACATTTTGATTAGGGAGGGTTGTTTCGAAGTCTTTTATTACGCAAACCCTTGGCGTTCTAACCCACAAAACCGATGAGAAGGAAAGTGCAAAATATGCACCGAGCTTCGGGAGAACCGCTTCTTTAAGCCTGTCAGCAAGACCGCACATAAATACTTCATAAAGATAAGGATAAAGCTTCTCGTTTACGTAAATCGCACAGTTGCGTCGCAAGTTACCAGCACCAGCACAAAGTCTCGTATAACGTATTCCATTTACTTCGAATCCCTTCATGCCAACCTTTAGATAATCCGCTTTCTTTTCACAGACAACAACAACTATATCCTTCACAAAAAGAATATCTTGAATTTGTTGATTTACAATATGCCCCTCAAGTATTTTTCCTTCTCTTTTACAAATACGAAGCGTTGTTCGAAGATTTTGCACTGCATCAAAAATCTCCGTGTGGCTTCTTGTGTCACCATAATAATCACGAATTTTATAAAACACCATGTTATCGCCGACACTTACAAAATTTCCATCTTGAATCGCTCGTTTTCGAGTATAATTCTCAAGTTTTAAATTATTTTCTATAATTAAACTAGAAGGAAGTTTATAAATCTGATAAAGATTTTGAAGTACTGGCATTTGCGCCTCCTAAATAATATTTCTATAAACAATATCGATTACCGACCTCTCTAAATCCGACAAATCTCCATCGTTATAAATTATTTTGTCGAACTTACATTCGGGCAATCCCATCTCGCTCGGATGTAGTTTTTGAGACATTGTTAACCCATTGTCGAAATTATTCCTTACTATATCCAAACAGAAAACATCATCAAAATTTCGTCTCATCACATCAATCTCGTTTTCGAACCGCACATCTGGAATTAAAACAAAGTCAAACTCTGTTCGCACACCTCTTAACAATTCCACCATAATGTTAACCCAAGCATCTGGGTTATTTCTTCTCACAATATCAGTCCCCACATGTTGTAGGATGTATCTGTCGGCTGTATCCTTTATTCCACGATATCCATAGTTAATTCTGCAAAACTCTTTTAAGAAATCAGCATAATGAGTTATTAACACGCGCTTTCCAGCTTTTAAAAGATATTCTTTTATGATTTTTGCAGTCACGTCTTTACCTGATCTAGCTTTACCAGAAATCAAAACTATTCGCATTAAATATCCTCTACAAATTCTCTGTGTGCATTAAAAAATTTAAGCAATTGAAGCAATTCAAACCAATCTCTTGCAACATACATATTTTCTTCGCCAGCTTCAACAAATTCTTTATGTAAATTATTAGTCCTAAAGTCCTTTAGCAAAACTTTAATCGAGGCGTTGGTTTGTAAACATTTGTAGTTGTCATCGATTTGAATGCCACTCAGCATATCAATTTCACTTTTATCAAATCGCTTTTCCTTGTGGATTGAGATTCCAATCATTGGAACATCCAAATGTCTGTCTATAAAACATTTCTTTTTTCTGAAATTAACTTCAGTCCCACAAGTCACAACGTTTATATCAAACAATTCCCTAAGTTGATCTTTTACACTCTTAAAATCATCTTTTAAATCAACAGACTCCCAAAATTCGTCTGATTCGTATATATTAATCACTTCTTCCGTTGTTATGTTTTTATATATGCTTTTATATTCAAAATCTCTTAGATCTTTAATGGTTTTATTTATACCATACCTTTTACATATAATTTTTACAACTGTTTCAGATGAATTTGTAATTGTATCATCGCAATCTAAATAAAGTTTAAGTTTACTCACATTTGAGTACCCCCTTAAATAAATATTTTTAACTTTGATTATATTATAATTCAATATTCCAACTATGTCAATAGTTTTATGCAATTATTTTTTTATTTTAATTATTATTAAAAATAAAATTTAAATATTCTTAAAATATTACGAACGTAGTGAGTAATATTTAGAACGATAAATTTATTTATCGTTCATATATAATAATAAAGTATCCTTATTAAAGAAAAAGAGATTGTTAAGGGAAAAGGAAAGTAAAAAAATAATAAAAAAAATAGCATAAAACAATTGACATATAGTTAACTGTATGGTATAATACAATTAAGCAATAGGAAATAAACTAATCTACTTCATATTGCGAAAAGAAAATATAGAGGAGAATACAATGAAGCAAATTAGTGTTAATGATTTAAAACCAGAAACACTGGAAGAACTGTTCGAGGATGTCGCCACGCTCAAATATGATCTCATAGATCGTGCAAGAGAAGATACGCATCTTCCCAAACCCGAAATGTATATGTATTATAAAGGGTTAAAAAACAGAACTATCTGGCTTGATGACACCCTTTCCGAATTCTTGTCTATTCCTATCACTCAGATGATACTAGAGTGGAATAAAGAAGATGAAGAAAATAATATCCCTGTGGATTCAAGAAAACCCATAAAGATATTTATTTATACACCAGGTGGTGGTATAGATGAAATTTTTCAGCTTGCGGATATAATCGATTTATCAAAAACCCCTGTTTATACTTACAATATGGGAATGGCATTGTCTGCTGGACTCGATGTTTTAATAAGTGGACATAAGAGATTTGCGCTTAAAAATTCTAAAGCTCTTTATCATTCTGGTTCTGCTGGAATTCAAGGAACTGCCGAGCAAATTCAATCGCAAACCGCACAGTACGCAAAACAACTCGACATTCTTAATGAGAGAGTATTGAAAAGAACTAAAATCTCTAAAGAACTCTTAAAAAAGAAAAAGAAGAGTGAGTGGTTTATAATCGGCAATGAACAGGTTGAGCTTGGCATTGTGGATGAATTAATAGCCGATATATCGGAGTTGCTTTAATTATGGCTGCAAAAAAGACAAACACGGTGACTGAGATAAAGCCTGCAGAAATACCTCAAGATATCACAAAATGTACATTCTGGAAGCGATTGCCGTTTAAACTTGAAGAAGAGCAATGGAATTATATAAAAGCCATTTGGGATAGCAAAAATTTAATGGTAATGGTAGATGCTTGTGCGGGAAGTTCCAAGACAACGCTTGCAGTTGGAATGGCACTTTTAATGTATGAACTCGGAATTTATAAAAAAATTTACTACATTGTCTCACCTTGCCAAGAGCAGGAGTTGGGTTACAGACCTGGGCAAACTGGTGAGAAATTAATGGATTACAGCGGACCGCTGTTTGATGCTTTGATGGTGTGGGGGTACGATCCTAACAAAACTGTAATTTCAGACATGAATATGGAAGCGATTAAAAATGGAACGGCTTTCGTATATCTGACATCCGATGTGTTTTTAAGGGGCTGTAATCTTTCGGAAGCGTTCGTTATAATTGACGAGGCACAAAACAGCAAACAACTAAAGAAAATAATTTCACGTTGTCACGATTCTTGTAAGGTTGTTTGCGCAGGGCATACGGGTCAAAATGACTTGCGGTTTCCGCAAGATTCCCAATTCCCAAAATATCTTACGGCAGCAAGAAAAGTAGATTTTATTAAAATTATTGAACTTACAAAAAATTACAGAGGCAAATTGAGTAAATTTGCGGATGAAATAAATTAGGAGAAATAAATATGGCTAAAAGAAGTTGGACAAAAGAAACCGCTATGGCGGCTGTAATGGGTCAAAGAAGTTTGAGATGGTGCTCGGCGTTTGATTATCTTGTTAATCATTGCGGAGTAAATCCCATCACTCTCCTCAAGGGTTAAAATGGATTTTAAAGTAGAAATTATAAAGCGCCCGACTGACCAGGATTGGAAGTGGTGCAAAGACTGTACTCTCAATACGGTGGGGAAAACAAGCGAAAAACTCCCCACCGAAGAGTGGAAACATAAAATTCTTGCTGCTGGACATAGCCCGATTAGGGAATTGTGGTTTGGAATAAAAATGCAGATACCAAGCTATATTAGCGTTCATTTCGTTCGTCATCATATAGGTGTCAATCATTATGTTCAAACACAGCGTAACGATCGTCAAAGTAATTATGATAGAACTAAAGCTCCTCAGGGCACAATGGTTTATCATGTAATGAGCATAAATGCTCAAGAACTTATTTTTATGGCGCACAAAAGATTGTGCTCTCAAGCAGCCCCCGAAACAAGAGCGGTAATGCAAGAAATATGTAGACAGGTAGAAGAATTAAATCCAGAATTTATCGGGTTGCTTGTCCCAGAATGTGTATATAGAAATGGAAAATGCACGGAATTTTATCCTTGCGGGTGTGCCGAGGCATTATTGAACGCAAATAAAATTAAAATTGAAAAGGTGAAAGACAAAAATGAATAATAAAGTATATATTTCCAAAAGTAGAATTGACAGAACAAATTGGCTCGCAGACAAAATAATTAAAGAGTTTTCTTCAGGGCATAAGTGTTATTATCTTGGCAGTAAATATTGTTACGAAGAAATGGTTAAAAAATTGTCCGATAAGGGTAGAACGGATATCGAACTTCTTCACATTGGTAAAGATGTTAACCCCGAAGATAGCATGGCAAAAGTGTTTACTAACGATTTGGCTTGGGAAACCGCGAGTATTTTCCCCGTTGCTAGAAGAAGTATGATTACATATAATGTTATTTGGTATATAACAATCAATTCTGAGGGAGCAGAGTTTCGTGAAGAGCAAAAAAATTAAAGACTTAATAAAATTAGAAACTAAACGTCAAAATTCTGGGATAGAACTTATTGCTAGTGAGAACTATCCCAGTAAAGATATTAGAGAGGCCGCTGGAAGTATACTAACGGCTAAGTACGCCGAAGGATATCCTGGGAAGCGTTATTATGGCGGTTGTGAATACATAGACCAAATAGAGCAATATGCAATTGACCAAGCTTGCAAATTATTTCATTGTAAATATGCAAATGTTCAACCGCATAGCGGAAGTCAGGCTAACTTTGCGGCATATCACGCTTTAATGCCCAAAGGCGGTAGTGTATTGTCTTTGTGTTTGAATGACGGCGGTCATCTGTCACACGGATCCCCCGTCAGCTTTTCTAGCGACATGTATGAATTCCATTTCTTCCCTCTTGAACAAAATGGAAGAATAAATTATAACTTGGTAGAAGAATATGCACTAAAATATAGACCAAATGTTATATTAGCTGGATGCAGTGCGTATCCATATGCCATAGATTTCAAAAAATTTAGAGAAATAGCAGATGCGGCAGATTCGTTATTAATGGTAGATATGGCGCACATTGCTGGAATTGTGGCGGCAGGGCTTTGTCAAAACCCTTGTAATTATGCAGACATAGTTACAAGTACGACTCATAAAACTTTACGTGGACCAAGAGGAGGGCTAATTTTAACCAACGATGAAATTTTGGCTAAAAGAATGAATAGTTCTGTTTTCCCATTTACTCAAGGTGGGGGATTGCAGCATATTATTGCGGCTAAAGCAATATGTTTCGAGGAAGCATTGAAGCCTACATTTAAAAATTATATAACAAATGTACTTAATAATACTAAAATTTGTTCAGAAGAACTTAGTAGGCTTGGGGCAACAGTTAGCGATACAAACAATCATTTGTTTCTGCTTGATACATTAAAAAGCTATGGTTTAACTGGGTTAGAGGCGCAATTAAAACTTGAAGAAATTGGTATTACTACCAACAAAAATATGATCCCAGGTGATAAGCTTAAGCCGAATGAAACAAGCGGTTTAAGAATAGGATTTGCGGCTTTAACCACACGGGGGTGTGACGGAGAATGCGCTATTATAATAGCTAGATTAA
>OBLI01004041.1_pt1 | contig 10794 bp, 9 predicted proteins | sample 1519701 | NCBI WGS metagenome assembly OBLI01 (sample SAMEA3663005, study PRJEB22513) | pig gut metagenome | biome: pig gut; feature: pig-associated habitat; material: faeces | place: France | collected 2012 | reverse complement strand
AGCCTGAATAATTTCTTTTACAATGGCAAGACCAAGACCGGAGCCTTTTTTGTCCTTACCACGCGAACTGTCTGTCTTGTAAAAGCGCTCCCAGATTTTCTTGAGACTGTCAGCAGGAATGCCAATTCCGTAATCCTTTACAGATACAATAACCTTCTCGTTTTTGATATAGGTCTCAATCTTGATAGATGAGTTATGATGCGAGAACTTAGTGGCATTGTCTATCAAATTGTAAAGCACCTGTTGAATCTTGGTCATATCACCGTTCACAAAAAGCTCTTTGCCGGTAAGAACCAAATCGAAGGTAATTCCTTTTTCAGAGCATTTTCCTTCAAAAGTCAGGATGGTGGTTCTAATCATGTTGTTGATATCGAAGTCTGCCAAATCAAGTCGTATTCCGTGATTTCCAAACTGGTTTAAATCAAGAAGGCTCTGCGTGAGCTTGTTAAGACGCTCGGTCTCAAACAGGATAATGTTTAAGTATTTTTCCTGCATCTCGTAAGGGATAGTGCCGTCAAGCATGGCATTGACGTAGCCCTTTATGGAAGTAAGTGGTGAGCGGAAATCGTGTGATACGTTGGATACGAATTTGCGCTGGTCCTCCTCGAGACGGTCAAGCTCAGTTGCCATATAGTTGAGGGTATCTGCTAGATAGCCAATTTCATCATTGGAATAAACGTCAATCTTGTTGGAAAAATCACCCTTTGCATAGTATTTCGCAACCTTTGTTATCTTCTTGATTGGTCTAAATACAGTAAAAGAAAAAAGTGAATACAGCATAAAGCCAAGCACGAATAGAATTAGTGCTGAGTAAAAGGTGATATTACTGTAAGGGCTGGTGTTGTTCATTATAGTGGCAGTTGATTTGTGAATCAGTATGTATCCGCGGTTTTTATACGCAATGGTAATAGGTGAAAAAACTGTGAGTACATCGCTGTCAAACTGAGAATAAAAATCGCCGACCATATAATATGTATCACCGAAATCTGCAATGTCAAAGGAACCAATATTGAAGAATTCCTGATTGGAGGCAGCATGACTTATTGTCGAATCAGATGAATTGATAAGTACATTGCCATTTGAATCCATCACCCATATCTCCGCAGAAAGATAATCCGCAACTATCTCCATGTGACTTTGAAAATCATCGAGTGATATGGAGGCTCTATAGTAGTCAGAAGCATAGTCAGAAGCGATAAGAGCCGACTCGCGATACAAGCCGGCTGCTTCAGAATCAATTGCTGTTTTATAAGTAATATTCTGGATAAATGTCATGATAAGAATGTATGCAACAATTCCAAAAAACAGATATCCTAGCAGGAACTTTATAAAAAGTCTTTGTTTCATTATGATACCTCGAATTTATAACCTATTCCCCAGACTGTGGCAAGTTTCCAGGTAGGGTGATCCTTGATCTTCTCACGAAGTCGCTTTACATGAACATCGACAGTACGGGTATCGCCGATGTACTCATATCCCCAGATGTGGTCAAGAAGCTGTTCCCTTGTAAAAACCTGGTTAGGAGATGAAGCAAGGAAATATAAAAGCTCCAGCTCTTTTGGTGGCATTTCAACAGGGTGATTATTGTAAGTAACGGAATAATTGGACAGGTTAACAACGAGTCCGGGATATTCAACGCACTTAATATCTGCGGTAGTGGTCGTCTCAGGCTTGCTAGGCTGGAAACGACGAAGCACAGCTTTAACACGTGCAACAAGCTCTTTAGAATCGAATGGCTTCATGATGTAATCATCAGCACCAAGCTCAAGACCGAGAGCCTTGTCAAAAATCTCACCCTTAGCAGAAAGCATTATAATAGGCACATTGGATTTCATACGAATCTCACGACAAACCTGATAACCATCGATTCCCGGAAGCATCAAATCAAGCAGAATGAGGTTTGGATGGTACTGTTCAAAAGCGATAAGCGCCTGCTCACCATCATTTACAATATGTGTGTTGTAGCATTCCTTTGTGAGATAGAGCGAAATAAGCTCTGCAATATTGTTGTCATCATCTACTATTAAAATCTTTGATTTTGTAGCCATAAAAACCTCCTCATTCTAATCAAAAGTCACGATTGTAACACCGGCATCACCTTCGCCGAATTCGCCAAGATGGAATTCCTTGACGTTTCTCATTCCCTTTAAATGGCTGTGAACAGCATTTCTAAGTGCTCCGGTTCCCTTGCCGTGAACAACACGCACAGAGGCAAGGTGGGCAATGTATGCATCATCGAGATATTTGTCAAGTTTTGCAATCGCTTCGTCTGCACGCATGCCAATGAGATTAATCTCTGGCGAGATATTCATTGACTTGCTCATCTTAATCTTGCCGCCGCCATTACCGCCCAACCGTTTATTAGGAGAGATAGCATCCTCGTTTACAAGGACAAGGTCATTGATATTTACCTTGGAGCGAAGAATACCCATCTGGACAAAAAGATCACCCTTGGAATCCGGCAATGTATGAACAGTTCCCTTCAGGTTCATGGACAAAACAATTACGGAATCGCCGATACGAAGCTTCTTTGGAGCTTTAGGATTCTTCTTTGCCGCAGGTTTATTTAGTCCGGAAAGCGCCTTTTCTTTTTCAGAAAGCTTGTTTCCGACTTTGGAACGTTCCTTCTCCATTTTACTCATAGGAGCCTGACCCTGACCATATTTGTTGAAATTGCGGATAGTTTCATCGGCAAGTTCCTTAGCCTCTTTGAGAATCCTGTACGCTTCCTCGTTGGCATCACGGATGATTTTATCCTTGCTTGAATCAAGCTTTTCGTTCTTGGTTTCAAGCTGTTTCTTGAGCTGCTCAATCTCAAGCTTGTACTGTTTAATCTCAGTCTGTTCTTTTTCGATAGTCTGGCGGCTTGCCTCGAGATTCGAGATAACATCCTCGAAATCAACATCTTTTTCATTTATTCTCTCACGCGCATCGTCAATAATGTCAGTTGAGAGACCAAGCTTCTGTGAAATGGCAAAAGCATTACTTTTTCCAGGAATACCGATGAGAAGACGGTATGTCGGACTAAGTGTCTCAACATTGAATTCACAGCAGGCATTCTCAACTCCGTCTGTAGAAAGTGCATAGACCTTGAGCTCACTGTAGTGAGTAGTCGCCATTGTGGTCGCTCCGTACAGATGCAGCTTGTGCAAAATAGAAATAGCAAGTGCAGCACCCTCTGTCGGGTCCGTACCGGCACAAAGCTCATCGAAGAGACAAAGACTTCTGTCGTCGGCTTTGTCGAGTATTTTGATAATATTGGTCATATGAGACGAGAAGGTACTAAGCGATTGCTCGATACTTTGCTCGTCACCGATATCAGCAAACACCTCATCATATATCGAAAGCTCAGAACGGTCGGCAGCCGGAATATGAAGACCAGCCTGCCCCATGAGGGTAAGCAGTCCGACAGTCTTGAGAGAGACAGTCTTACCACCGGTATTCGGACCAGTCACAATAAGCTGCTTGTAGTCATCGCCGAGGTGCACATCAATAGGTACGACCTTCTGAGGGTCGAGCAGTGGATGACGACCTTTTCGAATATTGATGTATCCACGCTCGTTGAAAATAGGGGCAACACCATTGTATGATTTTGCAAGGTGGGCCTTTGAAAAAATAAAATCAAGCTCGGCAAGAATACGGTAATCGCTTGCCAAAGCATCAGTATACAAAGCGACCTCGTTGCTGAGCTGTGCCAGTATTGCATTTATTTCTTCCTGTTCCTTTAAGAAAAGCTGGGTCAGTTCGTTGTTCAAATTCACAACAGCCATCGGCTCGATGAAAAGTGTAGAGCCGGTTGAAGACTGGTCGTGAACCATACCAGGTACATTGTTTTTCGAATCAGCCTTTACAGGGAGACAGTATCTTCCGTCGCGCATCGTGATGACTGCATCCTGCAAATAAGAACGCGTAGTCGTGTTGTTAATAATGCTTGTAAGCTGCGCATGGATACGGTCATTCATACTGCGGATTGATTTTCGAACCTTAAAAAGTGCCGGACTTGCATCATCCGCTATCTCATCCTCGGAGATGATGCAGCGCTTAATCTCATCATAGAGAGGTGTAAGCGGCTCGAGCTCGTCGAAAAAAGTAGATAGTGAATCTGTTTTTTCATCAGCTCTGTCAGTGCGGTCATATGCCTTTGCGCGTTTTGCAACCTCAAGAAGAGAACTGATTTCAAGCAGTTCTATGGTATTTAGAGTACCGCCGATTTCGAGTCTCTTAATCATCGCACTTACATTGTGGATTCCGACAAAAGAAATTCCACTTTTCTTATAGAGACGTGAAAGGGCATCGGCTGTCGTCTCCTGAAGATAATTAATCTTCTCAATGTCAGTTAGTGGTTTTATTCGTAAGCATTTGCGCTTTGTCTCCTCGCATGCAGCGTACTCTGCAAGACGCTCAAGTATTTTGTTGTATTCTAAAGTGTTAAAAACTTTCTTGTTCATAATTTTACTAATCCTATCTTATTTTCTTCCTTTTGATTATAGCTGATAATTGTCCGTTAGCAAAGGTAAAAATGGTTGCAAGCTTACAGAAATCTAATTATAATATAACTTATGGAAGATTTTATTCGCGAAAAGATAAAAGAAAAGCCGTTAAATAAAAAGAAAATAATGGTCAGACTGGGAGTCAGTGCACTATGCGGTTTGGTATTTGCAATAGTTGCATGCATTGTTTTTGTAATATTTTTTTCTGTGATGTACAAGCAGAATCAGGGAGGTAAAATCGTCTTAGTTGACAATGATTCTGAGACTGAGATGGTTACAGAGACACAGACGGAAGCTATTACAGAGACACAAACGCAGGATACGCAGGAGCCGGAAGCACAGCCTCAACCGACAGAGATAAAGGAATTCACACTTGAAGATTACCAGAAGATACAGAGCCAGCTCTACTCGATTGGAAGCGAGGCGAATAAATCAATTGTCAGTATTACAAGCGTGAAAAGTGATACTGACTGGTTCAACAATACGTATGATTCTGTAGGAACAAGTGCGGGTGTGATAGTGTCTGAGTCTGATAAAGCTGTATATATACTAACAGAGAAAAAAGCAATCTCTGATGCCAGCAAAATCAGGGTTACTTTCATAAATGAGGACGGTGCTGATGCCAAGATGTATCAATATGATGGGAATACTGGAATCGCAATTTTGTCAGTGGAGAAGAAGTCGCTTGAAGATGTGACTCTCCGTATGATTCATATGGCACAGTTTGCCAATTCCAATCTGGTTTCTAAAGGGGCAATAACGATAGCTCTCGGAAGCCCACTCGGCACGAATTATTCTATACTTGCAGGTACGATTACGTCTACGGACAATGAGATTACGACACTCGACCGCAATTACAGGGTGTTTACTACAGATATCGTATCTACTGCAAACGGCAGTGGAATTCTGATAAATACAGAGGGTGAGGTTATAGGGCTTGTAATGCAGGACTATAGTGCAAGGGACAATGAGAACACCCTGACAGCAATCGGGATAAGGGAACTTGAGCCGATAATCAATCTACTTTTGCAGGGAAAGCAGATACCGTATATAGGAATGAATGTGACGACCGTATCTGATAAGATATCAAGGGAGTATGACCTTCCAAAGGGTGTGTATATCAGGGAGGCGACAGTTGATTCGCCTGGTATGCTTGCAGGTTTGCAAAGTGGAGATGTAATAACAAAGGTAGATGGCGAGGAAGTACAAACCGTCTCAGAGTATTATGACGAAGTACTTAAGCTGGATTTAGAAGAAGAATATATCATCGCGGTAATGCGTGAGGGTAATAGTGGTTACTCTGAGGTGAAGTGCAAGGTGAAACCCGGAGTGCTCAAGTAAGGAGGAATTATGAAGTATATTTCATCGCTTCGTGAGGGCGAGAGAATTAATGAGATTTATTTGTGTAAGAGTAAGCAGACTGCCATGACAAAGGCTGGAAAGCCATATGACAACGTGATACTGCAGGACAAAACAGGAACACTCGATGCGAAAATCTGGGATACAGGTTCTGTTGGAATAGAGGAATTTGACGCCATGGATTATGTGGCGATAACTGGTGATATTACAAGCTTTCAGGGCAATTTACAATGCTCAATAAAGAGAGCCAGAAAGGTAAACGAGGGTGAATATGACCCGGCTGATTACCTCCCTGTCAGCAAGAAGGATATAGAGGAGATGTATAAGGAACTGATGGCACTTATACAGTCAGTCAAGAATCCATATCTTGGCAAGCTGTTACATATGTTCTTTGACAATGAAGAGTTTGCTAAGCGTTTTAAGTTCCATTCGGCAGCAAAGAGCGTACATCACGGATTCGTGGGTGGTCTATTAGAGCACTCGCTCAGTGTGGCAAAGAACTGTGATTTTATCCGGTTTTAAACAGGGATTTGCTTATCACAGCGGCTATTTTTCACGATGTAGGAAAGCTGAAGGAGCTGTCAGTATTTCCTGAGAACGACTATACAGATGCAGGACAGCTGCTTGGCCATATTGTAATCGGTTCAGAGTGGATAAGTGATGCAATCAAGAAAATAGATGGATTCCCGGTTGTACTTGCCAATGAACTTAAGCATTGCATCCTGTCACATCATGGTGAGCTTGAATTTGGTTCGCCAAAGAAGCCGGCATTAATCGAGGCTGTGGCGCTTAGCTTTGCCGACAATATCGATGCCAAGATGGAGACATTTACAGAGCTTCTTTCAGTCGTTCCGGAGAACAACACTGACTGGCAGGGATATAACCGTTTCATGGAGACAAACTACAGAAGAACAGTAGTTGAATAAAAGAGGATAACATGCAGAAAAACGATATATTTGAAATCGAAATAACCGACATGGGAGTAAATGGTGAAGGCATTGGTCATTATCAGGGAATGACTTTTTTCATCAAGGATGCCCTTATAGGTGATGTGATTGATGCCCGTGTCACAAAACTAAAGAAGAATTATGGATATGCAAGAGTGGAAGCGATTAAAAGTCCTTCCACTTTTCGTATTGAACCAAAATGTGAACTGCACAGAAGATGCGGAGGCTGCCAGATACAGGCACTTGATTATGTTAAACAGCTTCAGTTCAAAAATGAAAAGGTACGCGGAAACCTTACGCGAATCGGCGGATTTTCTGAAAAAGAAATAGATGAGAAGATGCTTCCTATAGTCGGAATGGAAAATCCATATCGATACAGAAACAAAGCGCAGTTCCCGGTTGGCTATGCCAAAGATGGACAGATAGTTGCGGGCTTTTACGCAGCAAGAAGCCATAATATCATACCTGTGGACGACTGCATGCTGGGTGTGCCAGTCAATAAAGACATACTTGATACCGTAATAAAATGGATGAGCGCAAACCACATTGAACCATATGACGAGACAAGAGGAAAAGGTGTGCTTCGTCATGTGCTGATAAGATATGGCTTTACTTCGAAGGAAATCATGGTATGCCTGATTATAAACGCACATAAGTTAAACGCAGCAGAAGCTTTGATTGCGGAGCTTAGAAAAATAGATGGAATGACATCGATTTCCATAAACATTAATACGCAGAAAACTAATGTGATTCTGGGCGATAAGACAGAATGCATATGGGGACAGCCATATATTACGGACTATATTCATTTAAGAAAATGTCCTGATTATGTCGATAGAGAAGCTGCTGTAGAATGTAATGATATAGAATGTAAAGATGACAAATTAAGTGGTGGAGTATGCCGTGATAATGTAAGTGATGCGATTGTAAGTGATGATGCATTCGCACTTACAGAAAGAAGCGTAGCATATCATATCTCGCCTCAGTCATTCTATCAGGTAAATCCGGTGCAGACTGAAAAGCTCTATAGCACTGCTGTCGAATTTGCAGGTCTGACAGGTGAAGAATCTGTATGGGATTTATACTGCGGAATTGGAACCATTTCTCTCTTTTTATCGCAGAAGGCAAAGCAGGTATACGGCGTAGAAGTAATACCTCAGGCGATAGAGGATGCTAAGAATAATGCAAAGTTAAACGGAATAACAAATGCCAGATTTTTCGTGGGAAAAGCAGAGGAGGTACTGCCGGAATTTTATGAGTATGCTGATGATGCGACTATGCTTCGACCGGATGTAATCGTAGTCGACCCACCGAGAAAGGGCTGTGACGAGAAGTGTCTTGATACAATGATAAAAATGGCACCACGGAAAATCGTGTATGTAAGCTGTGATTCGGCTACACTTGCGAGAGACTTGAGGATACTCTGTGATGGAGGATATGAGCTGAAAAAAGTACAGGCATTTGATCAGTTTGCACATACTTTGCATGTGGAGACGGTTGTTCTTTTGTCCCAACGGAAAGCGGATGATTATGTTGAGGTGGAGTTGGAACTGGATGAGCTGGATTTGACTTCAGCTGAGAGTAAGGCGACTTATGCGGAGATTAAGGATTATGTGCTGAAGGAGCATGGATTGAAGGTGTCTAATTTGTATATTTCACAGGTAAAAAGAAAGTGTGGAATAGAGGTTGGGGAGAATTATAATCTTCCTAAATCGGAAGATAGCAGACAGCCTCAGTGTCCGGCGGAGAAGGAAAAGGCGATCAAGGATGCGCTGGAGCATTTTGGGATGGTGTAGAGATAAAGTGTCAGTTGGAAAAATCTGTTTGACATTTTTCGTTAGTTATTGTTCATAAATTATATAGTGATATTGAGAGCTGTTTGAGGATTGAAACTTCCGATTTATTGAGGAGTGAGGAGAATTTAAAGAAGATTAAGATAAAAAAGTATGTTATTTGACAACGAGTAATACATAATATGTATCTTTTTATATTGATGTATGTGCATTGGAATAGAAAGTTAATTCAATGAAACTAAGGAGTAATAATCATGGAATATTTTTCAAATAGATTAGTTGCAGAAGAGGCTAATAAAAATGTTAATCTGTCACCATACAATAAATTAATTGGAGAATGGATTTTTGAAATGAAATGTTTCGATGAGAATGGAAATATAGAAGATGAATCTGATGGAGAATGGATTTTTTTTTATATTTTGGATGGAACGGGGATACAAGATATTTTTATATGGCCTAGAAGTAATGGAGGTATGGATTATTATGAGCAGGGAGAATGTGGGACGACTATCCGTATGCCTCGATATGATAAATCGGGGAAATGGGATATTGTGTATGCATCGAAGTGGGCTGTAGATCATTTGATCGGAGAAGAGGTAAATGGTCAAATTATTCAGACCGGAATTAATAAAGATAAAACAGATACGACTATTTGGCAATGGAATTTTATAGATATTCAACAAAATTCGTTTGTATGGGAATCAATTTGGTCAAAAGATAATGGGGGAAGTTGGCATATTGCAACCAGAGTGCAGGCAAGTAGAAAATAGTAAGTATGGATAGCTTTAAAATACATTTACAAATTGCTATTTTGAGGCAGATATAAATGAAAGTTCTTGATTTGGACATAAGAAGATATTTTTGAAAAGAAGTTATTGTTGTTATTAAGGAATGAAGAAGAATATGATTGGATTAATAGTTGCACGTTCAAAAAATAATGTAATAGGAAAAAATGGTCAAATTCCATGGAGAATCAAAGGAGAACAGAAGCAGTTCAAGGAATTGACAACAGGAAATGTTGTTATTATGGGCAGAAAATCATATGAAGAAATTGGTCACCCTCTTCCAAATAGAAAAAATATAGTTGTATCGAGTAGTAAAAATTTTGATGGTGACAATTTAGTTACAGCACATTCTTTAAAAGAAGCATTAGAACTTGCAGGTAATCAGGATATTTTCATAGCAGGTGGATATGGATTATTTAAAGAAGCAATTGGGATAGTTGACAAGATGTATATTACTGAAGTTGACATTGAAATAGAGGATGGAGATACATTATTTCCGGAGTTTAATAGTGAGGAGTTTGATTTAATAGAAGGGGAAGTGGGTGGAGATGAAATCAAATATAGAAGGACATTATATATTAGAAAAACAAAGGTGAATGATAATGAATAGAAATGATGTATTAACAGATCCTAAGAAACTCGTCAGAGTAGAATTAAAAAATGCTGGATTTGACATCGATAAAATCAAAATACCAGATAGAGTATATCTTCTTGCTGATGATATTTTTGATGAAATGGTGTCAAGAAACGTAGGAGAATATAGATATCCATTAGGTGGAAAACTATACGTGTTTCATAAAAATGAAAACATTGGTTTTATTAAAGGGCATATGTGCTCGCCTGCAATAGCCACACAAGCAGAGGATTTAATCGCTGGAGGCGTTAAAGAATTAATTCATGTTGGTTATGCCGGAGGCTTACAACCAGAATTAGTTCCGGGAGAGATTATTCTTACGGACGGTGCTTTTAATGATACTGCAGTAGCAAGGTTGTACGGATATGATTATGAGCTAATTCTTTCATCGAAGGATTTAACGAACAAGATTGAAGAAATGATAACAAGTGCAGAAATACCATATAAGAGAGGACTTCACTGGACAACGGACGCAGGTTATAGAGAGACGTGGGGACAAGTCATGGATTATCGGGATAAAGGAGCACTTTGCGTTGAAATGGAAGGTGTTGGTTTGTTTACAATAGCTAATTATAGAAAATGTGTGGCAACAGGTATATATGTTGTTTCTGATGTGTATTCAGAGAATGATTGGAAACTTGGATGGGAAGGAAATGATATTAAAAGAGCTGTTGGTGCTGTTATTGATATGATAATTGAGTCTATAAGATGAACGGAAGTGATAAGTTTGTTATGAAGTTTGAAAATGTTTATTTTATTAATGGGACAGCATATGCTGGAAAATCC
>OBLI01004038.1_pt1 | contig 10797 bp, 6 predicted proteins | sample 1519701 | NCBI WGS metagenome assembly OBLI01 (sample SAMEA3663005, study PRJEB22513) | pig gut metagenome | biome: pig gut; feature: pig-associated habitat; material: faeces | place: France | collected 2012 | reverse complement strand
GCACCATCTTCGACTCGGTGCGGGCATGACTGAGCATGTCGATGAAATTGAACACCACGACATTGATGTCGTTCTTTGCCAACTGTGGATAGCGCTGAAGATAGCGTTCGGCACCAGCGATGTCGTTCACCTTATAATAAGAGAAGGTGTCGTGGCGGCGGAAGCGCTCTATCTGTGTGCGGATGAGGGGCTCCTCGTTGACGTTCTTACCTTCCTCCTCGTCCTCATCCACCCAGAGGTCGGGGAACATGCGCGCAATGTCGTTGGGCATAAGTCCGCTGAAGATGGCATTGCGGGCATATTGTGTGGCGGTGGGCAGGATGCTGCAGTAGAGTTGCTCGTCGATGTCGAAACTGTCGGAGAGTTCGGAAGAAAGGACTCGCCACTGGTCGTAGCGGAAATTATCGAGGACAACGAGGAAGACCTTCTCGCCGGAATCGACGGCGGGGAAGACGGTGGATTTGAAGAGTTCGGGACTCAGCATCGGGCGAGAGGTGTCGCGCACACCGGGGGCAAGGTTCTCCATCCACTGCATATAGTGGGAACGGATATACTTGGCAAAGCCCTTGTCGGCTTCTTCCTTCTGCATGGCGAGCATCTCGGACATCTGACTGTCGGCGGTGGTGAGTTCGAGTTCCCAATGCACCAAGCGGCGGTAGATATCCACCCAATCCTCCCATGTGCGACTGTCCATGATAGCCATGGAAATGCGCTGGAAGTCTTGCTGATAACCCGACTCGGTGACTTCGGTGACTATCTCCTTGCGGTGGATATTCTTCTTGAGCGTGAGGAGTATCTGGTTGGGATTGACGGGCTTGATGAGATAATCGGCTATCTTCGACCCGATGGCTTGATTCATAATGTCTTCCTCCTCACTCTTGGTGACCATCACCACCGGCATGGAAGGCGACAGTTCCTTGATGCGCTGGAGGGTCTCCAACCCACTTATTCCGGGCATCATTTCGTCGAGGAGGACAAGGTCGAAACCCCGTTCACGGCAAAGGTCGATGGCGTCGTCACCATTGCTTACGGTGACTACCTCGTAGCCTTTCTTTTCCAAAAAGAGTATATGGGCACGGAGAAGTTCGATCTCGTCATCCACCCACAACAGAGTTCCATTTTTTGTCATATCTTTATTATTCTTTATTTGCTGTATTAAGAATGTCCATGAATTTTGGCGAGGAATGTCAGCGATAGAAATCCTCGTCGAAGTCGAAGAGACCGTCGTCCTCATCCGTGGATTCGTATTCCTCTTCGGATTCTGACTTCTCGCCTGACTCTGACTCTTCGGGCAGTTCGGACACCACTATGGATTCGGGAATATTGAGCAACTGCTCGGTGCTTACCTTTACGGGCGAGAGGGTCTTGGTGAAGAACTTATCGTAATCATCATAGCTATACCGACTGCCAAGAAGGGGCATGTTTTTCTCGCTGACAATGACACGACGACAACCGGAGAGGCGCGCTTGCATATCTTTATCAGAGTATAGACGACGGACGTACTGCACTGCCTCATCGTAGTTGAGGAAACCGCTGACAACAAGACGGGCAACATCATCCGTCTCCTCCACTCGAATGTCGAAACTACGCACCATAAAACTGGTGAAGTTGTATTTTCCCACTGCAAAAAGCAGTTTGTTGGATTGCACTTCGGACGGATTAAACACCAACATGAAGACGTAGGGCGACTGGCGCTCAATGCTGAGTGTGTCGGCATGTGTGGTGTCGGACGCTGCGGCAATGGCAGTGCGACGTGTCCATAGGTCGCCGATGTCGAACTTACCTCCATGGAGCCGACGCCCTTCCTGTACTCCCTTGAGAATCATACCTGCGATGGGAGACACCTCACTGTCAGGATATTTCGTCACCACGGTATTCATCTCTTCCATACATCCTGATGCATCACCGGAATTAAGGAGGCTCATACCTTTGATGAATATCACCTTAGAGCGGTTGGCTCCCAACGGGAATCGCGATTCGGAGATGGAGGCATTGGCGAGCACCTCGTCGAGGCGGTCGTCCTTGAACGCCTGATAGGTGGCGGCATAAAGGGAATCCTCAATATGCTCGCCGAACCGGGCATTCTCAACAAAATACGGGTCGGAAAGAAGCTGTGTCCACTGACTATCGGGGTAGCGCACCTTAAGGGTATCCACACATCCGTCTGCACGCTGTTTGTCGCCTCGACGCGAATAAAGCAGGAAGAGATGATAAAGTGTCTCGTCGTCACGACTCCAAGAAGGATACTGATGGCGGAGACGCGCAAACTGCTTTTCGGCGAGGAAAAGGTTATCGAGTTTGTCCTTAAAAATCACACCCGAATTATACAGGCCTTCCATGATGACAGCATCGCTCGCAGCTTTCTGTTCGGGAGAGAACGGAAGTTGGGAAAGATAGTATTCACGGGTGTAGGGAGATATGGAATCAGTGGATTGCTGCTCCGACGTGGGTGCTTCGGCCTCATCTGTCAATGACAGGCTGTCGGAAGGAGAGGAGGATTGCTCTTCCGACTCCATTTTAAGTACTGTGCGATTGACGCGCTGCCAATCGTCTATGTTCTCTCTCTTACCCCATTGCTGCTGGAAGAGGGTCTTGCCCTGATTAACTGCCATGGGATTATAGAAATACCACACACCGCTCTCGCCCTGGGCAGTTGTGGGTTTGGATGCAGCGGTATTGGTGGGCCGATTACCCATTGCCGACTGTGTGCGCTCCTGTTCCTCTGCTTCAAGTTCCTGTTGGCGACGTCGTTCTTCTTTCTCTTTTTTCTTCAAGGCTTCGATAACACGGTCGATGGCGGCATTGCGCTGGTCTTCGGGCATGGCGACAAGGGTTTGGAGCGAGTCTTGCAGATGGATGGCATCGGTGTGGGGCACGAGTTCATCAAGCACCAGCGAACGACGGGACAGTTCCTCATAGTCGGGACGGTCGCGGTCGAGCAATCCGATGGCTTCGCCATAACAACGACGTGCATCTGAATATGCCTCACGCTGCCAATAGATATTACCCAGGGTGAGGAGCAACACTCCCTTTTCTATTCCACTACGGGTGGCTTTTTCCACTCCTTTCTCATAGGCGGCAATGGCCTGGAGTGTGTCCTTGCGAGACATATATATATTACCGATGGCATAATATACCTGGTCGAGATATTCTTGATTATTGTCGGAAGACGCCATGCGACGAAGACGTGAAATCATCTTCTTGGAATTGGTGGATGCCATTACCTCGGTTTGGGCAATACGGGCATTGAAGGCCAACTGATAGGGAGGATTGAGACGCACAACATGGCGATAAGCATCATAGGCGGCGGAATGATTGCCAAGGAGTGTCTGCAACTGTCCCATCAGATACCACTGACGGGCTTTCTGCTTGCGGCGTCGCTCGTGACTAATGACACGACGGAGCGACTCGGCAGCCTTGGCATAGTTGGAGCTGTGGAGATAATAGTCGGTGAGGGCGTAATCCCAGTCGGCAGCAGCACGATAGTGGATGGAGTCGCGTCGCTGGCGGGTGATGACATCTTCTGCCTCATAAAGCCAGTCTTGTTCGGTATAGCTGCGCACAAGCCAAGCATTGGCAATGCCATTAATGGAGGGTTGGGTGGCATAGAGTCGCGACATATAAGAAAAGGTGGCGGCAGCCTCATCGAAACTGCCTTTCTGAAATTGTGACTTGCCAAGAAGGAGCCATGCCTTCCACATAAAGGGGTTATACTCGCGGCGACCCAACCACTCGATGTCGCGCGCTGTCTTGCGACGACTCTTGTTCCATTCGGGGCGCCGCTTTATGCTATGCAGTTTGATGGCCTTCTCTGCCTTGAGGATGGCCACGTCGAACTTAGCCTTACCAATATCGTAATTCTTCTTGTTGCCCACCTGATAGAGCGGCAACAATACGGTGTAATCATCTGTTGACGAGGACTCCTTTTCCTGAGAACCCTCGATGAAGGCCTGACTGCCATTGAAATAGACATTATAACGGGTGTTGAAGGATTGCCACCAACGGGTGGAGGCGGTGTTCTTCTTTGACGAGCAGCCACTGAGCATGACAACGGCAAGAAGGAGTATGGGCAAAACACTAGAACGACGGAAGGACAAGACAAGTCGGCAAAGTGCATAACCCACAATTGACACGAAGATAATGGAGGCACCCGAGGGCACGTTTATCCAATAGGCAATGGTAAGACCTAATATGCTATACACAACACCAAAGAGGATGCTGAGGAGCATCATGCGGCGATAGTCGAAGGTGAAGAGATTGGCTGACATCTGGGGAACAGTGAGAAGACTGATGGCAAGGACCACTCCCACAAGACGGAGGGTGGAGACAATGGTGACGGCAATGATGACCATCATCACATATTCAATCAAAGAGACGGGCAACCGACGTGAGCGCGCAAAGACAGGGTCGAAGGACACTGCCACGAGAGTGCGCCACATAAGGGCGAAGAGCAACACCACCAATGCCGTGACGGACGACAGGAGAAGGAGGTCGGAACGGCTGATGGTGAGGACGCTGCCGAAGAGATAGGACGGGAGGTCGGGCATGAACCCGGGAGTGAGGAAGCAGCAAATGATACCCACACTCATGCCAAAAGTCCAGAAGAGGGCAATGGCAGAGTCCTCGCGCACACTGCCACGGGTGGATACCCACTGCACTCCACAAGCACTGGCAACAGCAAACGCCATTGCCGACAACACGGGATTGAAACCGAGGCACACGCCAAGACCTATGCCTCCGAAAGAGGCATGGGTTATCCCTCCGCTGATAAACACAAGGCGACGGGTGACGATATACGTACCCACTATGCCGCACAAGACGCTTGCCAGCAGACATCCCAAAAGGGCGTTCTGAAAGAATGCATACTCAAAAATCCCCATCAATCATCAATAAGAGTTCATCTTTTATTTGGTCGGGGACATTTATCCCCCTTAATATTAAACTGCGGTTCCATCCCTTGACATCCGACTGAGGCATGGTCATCAATACCTCACGGAAGAGTTCTGCCTCGTCGTCGGTGAAGCAATCAGACGGCCGGCCCTTGAAGCGGTCGAGTTCCTCATCATCATAATATTCCACCTCGCGAGTGGCTGCCTCCATCATGCACTCCTGTTCGCAACGGGTGTCCTCACCATTGCATGTGTCACACGTGGGACGGGTGACGATGGCGTCGGTATCATCATCTCCTGACGACGACACACGACTCCAAACGGCGGCAAGCACTCCCAAGACAAGGAGCGACAATAAAAGAACGACCACAACTGCCATGGGCGTCAGACTTCGGTTATTGTGAAGCCCGCATTGCGCAGGTCGGCCCAATAATGAGGATAGGACTTGGTGACTACATGCGGGTTGTTGATTCGTAACTCGGGCATGACAAATGCCAAGGGGGCAAAGGCGAGCGCCATACGATGGTCTTCATAGGTATCGATGGCGGCATCGGGTTGCGGTTGGCATCTCTCACCTTCCCATATCAATTGGCTGTCGTCAACATCATGCAGCACATATCCCAATTTGCGGGCCTCTGTCTTAAGAGCCTCTATACGGTCGGTCTCCTTGATTTTCAAGGTTTTGAGTCCTGTAAACACGAATGGCACATTGAGGGCAAGACATGTGACGACAAACGTCTGTGCAAGGTCGGGAGCATTGACAAAGTCATACTCAAGACGAGGCACACAACATCCCTTATTGCGTAGTCGCACGCACTGCATACCTGGTTTGGATGAGGGTACGAAGGTGGTCTTCACCCCAAGAAGGCTAAAGATATAACGCGCCATCGAGTCGCCCTGCTTACTGCCGTCGATGAGTCCCTCGAGCACTACCTCATCATCCTCGCCACCACTTAGAGCCATCATCTCATACCAATAGGAACTGGCACTCCAATCGTTCTCTATATAATAAGGTCGTAAGGTATAGGGCTGCGCCTTTACGAGGATTGTGTCGATATCCTGCCAGTCGGCCACCGCCCCATACTCCTTCATCATCCATAGTGTGAGATCGATGTAGGGGCGAGAGAATATCTCGCCAGTGAGATGGAGCTCGAGGTCGCTCTTGAGTGTCGGGGCGATCATGAGCAGTGCGGAGATATATTGCGAACTGACATTGCCGGGGATGTCGAGTTGGCGTCCATAGAGCTGTCTGCCCTCGATACGCAGCGGCGGGAATCCCTCCTCGCCAACATATTCAATATGTGCCCCAAGACTGCGCAAGGCATCGACGAGCACGGCTATCGGACGATGGCGCATGCGCTCGGTGCCGGTAATTATGTGCTCGCCGGGGGTAGCGGCAAGATAGGCTGTCATAAAGCGCATAGCTGTGCCTGCCGCCTTGATATCTATTTCGTAGGGCATATCACGCAATGCCTTTATAATCACGTCGGTGTCGTCGCAATCAGAGAGATTCTCTGGCATAGACAATCCTCCCGCCAGGGCATTGATAACGAGTGCCCTGTTGCCTATACTCTTGGATGCCGGGAGTTTGACATCTGCATTGAGTTTTTTCGGTGCTTTAATTATATATTGCATTCTTCAACCTTCAATCTTCAACCTTCAACCTTCAACCTTCCAAATCAGTTTGCCATCTCGGAAATGAACTTGATTCTCACAAGACGTATCTCATCCTCGGAATACTCGTCGCCGAGTTCGTCGATAGCAACCTGCAGGTTGTCGGTGTCCGACTCCCTGAAATACTCGTATATATCATCAACATGGTCTTCATCCATCACCTCCTCAAGGAAGTAATCGATATTGAGCTTGGTGCCTGAATATACGATAGCCTCTACCTCATCGAGCATCTCGTCGAAGTCGATACCCTTGGCATTGGCAATGTCGTCGAGGGCTATCTGGCGGTCGATGCTCTGGATGATGCTCACCTTGAGCATTGACTTCTTGGCAACTGTACGCACGCGGAGGTCGGACTGACGAACAATGTCATTCTCCTCGCAATAACGCTTGATGAGTTCGACAAAGTCCTTGGCATAGGGTTGGCGAACCTTACCCTCGCCCACTCCCTGGATGCTCTTCAGTTCCTCGAGAGTGACGGGATAGTCGGTAGCCATCTGTTCGATAGACACATCCTGGAAGATGACATAAGGAGGACGTTCCATCTTCTTTGACACCTTCTTGCGGAGGTCGCGCAACATAGAGGCGAGCGTGGGATCCAAGGCACTGCTGGTAATAGCATTCTCGGGATTTTCGTCGTCCTCACTAAACTCCTTGTTGAGCACTATCTGGAACGGCTGCGGCTTCTTGATATATTTCTTTCCGGCAGAGGTGACCTTGAGAAGACCGTAGTTCTCTACTTCCTTCTTGAGATAGCCTGCAATGAGAGCCTGACGGATGAGAGGGCTCCATATCTTGTCGTCCTCATCCTCGCCAATGCCGAATTCATCCATATTCTGATGTTTATGAGCCAATATCTCGTCGGTTTCGCGACCTGTAATGAAGTCGATGACATAGTCCTCACGGAAATTCTCCTTGATGGCGAGGATGGCGGAAAGGGCCATGACGAGTTGTTTCTCCGCCCCTATCTTCTTCTTGGGATGGAGGCAGTTGTCGCAATTGCCGCAGTTTTCCTTGTCGTATGTCTCACCGAAATAATGGAGCAACATCTTTCGACGACATACCGACGACTCTGCGTAAGCGGCAGTCTCCTGGAGCAGTTGGCGACCAATGTCCTGTTCAGCCACTGGTTTGCCCTCCATAAACTTGTCGAGCTTTTCGAGGTCCTTGTGACTATAGAAAGCAAGGCACACGCCTTCGCCACCATCGCGTCCGGCACGTCCAGTCTCCTGATAATAGCCTTCAAGACTCTTGGGGATGTCGTAATGAATAACGAAACGCACATCGGGTTTGTCGATACCCATACCAAAGGCTATTGTCGCCACGATGACATCTATCTTCTCCATCAGGAAATCATCCTGAGTCTGGGAACGCGTTGCAGTGTCAAGACCGGCATGATAGGCAGCCGCCTTGATATCGTTGGCACGGAGGATATCGGCAAGATCCTCCACTTTCTTGCGCGAGAGACAATATATGATTCCGCTCTTTCCCTGATGCTGGCGGATGAAGCGGACAATGTCCTTATCGACGTCTTTTGTCTTCGATCTCACCTCATAGTAGAGGTTGGGACGATTGAATGAGCTCTTAAACTCATGGGCATCCACAATACCAAGACTTTTCTTGATATCAGTGCGCACCTTATCTGTGGCAGTGGCAGTGAGGGCAATCACCGGTGCCTGACCTATCTCATTGATTATCGGACGAATACGGCGATATTCCGGTCGGAAATCATGTCCCCACTCTGAGATACAATGTGCCTCATCGACAGCATAGAATGATATCTTCACCGTCTTGAGAAACTCTACGTATTCCTCCTTGGTGAGTGATTCGGGAGCGACATAAAGCAACTTGCACACACCATTCGTGATGTCGCTCTTGACTAAGTCGATGGCAGCCTTGTTGAGCGACGAATTGATATAATGAGCCACACCTTCATTATCACTCAAATTGCACATCACGTCCACTTGGTTCTTCATCAGAGCAATAAGAGGGGATATGACAATAGCCGTCCCTTCCATAAGCAAAGACGGCAACTGATAACAGAGAGACTTGCCACCTCCTGTAGGCATGAGCACAAATGTGTCGTTGCCATCAAGAAGATTGCTGATGATGGCTTCCTGATCTCCCTTAAACTTGTCAAAACCGAAGTATTTCTTCAGTGCTATTGTTAAATTCTTCTTGTCTGCCATAACAATTAGATATATTTCAATGTTATTTTACTGAGAATGAACTGTCTTTCTGGAGTTGATGCTCGGCATACTCACGAGTGACAGTGAATGTCTTCTTGCGAGAGGAAGGAGCCTCGAACATCGCGTCGGTCATAATCGACTCTACTATGGAGCGAAGACCACGGGCTCCTAATTTATAACTTACAGCCTTGTCAATTATATATTGCAATGCATCTTCGTCGAACACCAATTTTACATTGTCCATCTCGAAGAGCTTCTGGTATTGCTTGATAATTGAATTCTTGGGCTCTTTCAATATCTTCTCAAGTGCCTCACGATCAAGAGGATTGAGATATGTGAGCACAGGAAGACGACCTATCAACTCGGGAATAAGACCGAAGGACTTCAGGTCGTCGGGCTGGATGTATTGCATCATATTACCCTTGTCGAATTTCTTGGTGTTGAGCACTGAATCAAAACCCACGGAATGGGTGTTGAGACGTTGGGCAATCTTGCGCTCTATACCATCAAACGCTCCTCCACAGATAAAGAGGATATTGCGGGTATCGACATGGATATAGTCCTGGTCGGGATGCTTGCGACCACCCTTTGGCGGCACATTCACCATAGTACCCTCAAGAAGTTTGAGCATTGACTGCTGAACACCCTCGCCACTGACATCGCGAGTGATGGAGGGGTTGTCGCCCTTGCGTGCTATCTTGTCGATCTCGTCGATAAACACAATGCCACGCTGGGCGGCATCGACGTCGTAGTCGGCCACCTGGAGCAGGCGAGACAAGATACTCTCTACATCCTCACCTACATATCCTGCCTCGGTGAACACTGTTGCGTCAACAATGGTGAAGGGGACATCGAGCAACTTGGCTATGGTGCGGGCAAGAAGGGTCTTACCAGTTCCGGTACTTCCCACCATAATAATATTACTCTTCTCTATCTCCACTCCATCAGGGTCGTCGGGTTGCTTCAGGCGCTTGTAGTGATTATACACCGCCACGGAAAGGAAACGCTTGGCATCGTCCTGACCAATGACATATTGGTCGAGATAAGCCTTTATCTCCTTGGGCTTGGGCACCTTAAGGTCCTTGGCGGCCTTCTCTTCCTTCTTCCTGGTGGCACTTGCTGTCGATTCCTGCAATATCTTGTATGCCTGCTCGGTACAGATATTACAGATATTGCCGTTGATACCGGTAATCATCAACAGGACATCCTTCTCACTGCGACCACAAAAACTACACGTTTTCTTCATCATTCTTCTTCCTTATCAACACCTTGTCTATCATTCCATACTCGCGAGCTTCTTCTGCTGTCATCCAATAATTACGGTCGGAATCGTTCCAAACCTTATCAAATGGGGTATGAGAGTGATTGGAGATAATTGTGTAGAGCTCCTTCTTGAACTTCATAATCTCCTTTGCCTCAATCTCAATATCCGAAGCCTGACCCTGAACACCGCCAAGAGGCTGGTGGATCATCACACGACTATGGGGAAGGGCTGAACGCTTGCCCTCCTGACCTGCCACAAGAAGGACAGCACCCATCGAGGCTGCCATACCGGTGCAGATGGTGGCTACATCACTGGAGATAAACTGCATGGTGTCGTAGATACCAAGTCCGGCAGTGACACTGCCACCAGGGGAATTGATATAGATGGAGATGTCCTTGCCTGGATCTACAGAGTCGAGATACAACAACTGAGCCTGAAGGGTGTTGGCTGTATAGTCGTCAATCTGTGTGCCAAGGAATATGATACGATCCATCATAAGACGCGAGAACACGTCCATCTGGGTCACATTAAGTTGTCTCTCCTCCAAAATATAAGGGTTGAGATACTGAGCCTGCTGGCTCACAACATCATCCAAGACCATCCCGTTAATACCGAGATGCTTGGTCGCATATTTTCTAAATTCATTCATAATTCTTATATGTTTCAAATCGTTTTTTACGTACAATATATTGACAAAAATAGAAGGCTACCGACCTTTTTATTTCGTTCGTGGAACAAAATTAATAAAAAAAGTCGATAACCTTCTATTTTATGAGGTTTTTTT
>OBLI01004036.1_pt1 | contig 10804 bp, 10 predicted proteins | sample 1519701 | NCBI WGS metagenome assembly OBLI01 (sample SAMEA3663005, study PRJEB22513) | pig gut metagenome | biome: pig gut; feature: pig-associated habitat; material: faeces | place: France | collected 2012 | reverse complement strand
GGAATGACCAGCCTCTACATAATTAATAACTCGTTTTCTAAAATCTATTCCGTAACTTTTCATAAGTATAGTATAACACATACTATATAGAAACTAACAAACTATAATTGTTATAACAAAGATATTTTAGAAAGGTAGGTATGTCTATCTATCTTTTTCATTTTGTTTGCGAAAAATATCACAAAAAATCGCTGAAATCTTTACAAAATTCAGAAAATTGTGTTATAATCGTAAAATATAACGGAGGTATTCTTATGACAATTTATAATTTTTCTGCAGGTCCTGCAGTTTTACCGAAACCAGTGCTAGAGAAGGCACAGCGTGAGTTTCTTGATTATCAAGGCAGTGGCATGAGTGTTTTGGAGATGTCACACCGTTCCAGTGAGTTCGATGCCATTATCAAGGACGCTGAGTCGACTTTGCGTGAGTTGATGGCAATTCCAGACAATTATAAAGTCATTTTTCTACAAGGGGGTGCCTCCACTCAATTTTCGATGATTCCGCTCAACTTTGCAAAGGGTGGCAAGGCTTATTATCTGGTTGGTGGTTCTTGGGGGAAAAAGGCTTACACTGAGGCGGTTAAGCTCTCTGAGACCATTCCTTTTGAGCCGATTTTACTAGCTTCATCTGAAAAAGACAATTATAATCATATCCCGACTTTTGATGCGTCAGCGATTGACAAGGAAGCGTCTTATGTCCATATCACGACCAACAACACCATCGAAGGCACAGCTATTTACGACTTGCCAGATACTAACGGTGTGCCGATTATCGCTGATATGTCGTCTAATATCTTGGCAGTGCGCTACAATGTCGAGGATTTTGCTATGATCTATGCAGGTGCGCAAAAGAATATCGGACCTGCTGGGGTGACGGTGGTCATTGTGCGTGAGGATTTCTTAAACGACACACCAGCCCTGTCTAGCATGCTTGATTACCGCATTCAGGCAGACGCTGGCTCACTTTACAATACCCCACCAGCCTACAGTATCTACATCTCAAAACTCGTTTTTGACTGGGTCAAGGAAATGGGCGGTGTGGACAAGATGGAAGCGCTCAACCGTGAGAAGTCTCAACTCCTCTACGACTTCATCGAGCAATCAGACTTCTACACAAGTCCTGTTATCAATAAGGAAGAGCGCTCTGTTGCCAACATTCCTTTTGTAACCCCAAGTAAGGACTTAGACAGCAAATTTGTGGCTGAAGCGACTCCGCTTGGTTTTAAAAACATCAAAGGGCACCGCTCAGTTGGTGGCATGCGAGCTAGTCTCTACAACGCTTTCCCACGTCAAGGGGTTGTGGATTTGATTGCATTTATGGAAAAATTTGAAAAAGAAAACAGCTAGAAGCTGTCAAGAGAAAAAAGAAAGGCGTTAGCAATAACGAGTGTGGTGCGTATGGTTTTTAGTGTCAGAACCTATAACAATATCAATCAAATCGGTCTCAAAGAGCTGGGCAATCAATTTCAAGTGGACGGTGATAAGGCGGACAATCCAGACGCCTTTATCATTCGCAGCCAAAATCTTCACGGTGAGACTTTCCCAGAGAACTTAAAGGCAATCGCAAGAGCAGGAGCAGGGACCAACAATATCCCAATCGACCAAGCCACAGAGCAAGGCATTGTCGTCTTTAACACCCCAGGAGCCAACGCCAATGCGGTGAAAGAAGCCGTGATTGCGTCCTTGCTCTTATCAGCTCGTGATTACATCGCAGCCAATACTTGGGTAAACAAGCTAACGGGTGACGACATTCCAAAGCAAGTCGAAGCAGGGAAAAAGCAGTTTGCAGGTAGCGAAATTGCAGGCAAGACACTTGGTGTCATTGGGTTAGGAGCGATTGGAGCACGCATTGCCAATGATGCTAGACGTCTTGGTATGAATGTCCTTGGCTACGACCCTTATGTCTCCATTGAAGCTGCGTGGAACATCTCAAGCCACGTTAAGCGCGTTAACGATTTGAAGGAAATTTTTGCTAACTGTGATTACATCACGGTGCATGTGCCTTTGACAGACGATACCCGTCATACTTTTGACAAGAACGCTTTTGCTAGCATGGCAAAAGGGACGACAATCATCAACTTTGCACGTGCTGAGTTGGTGGACAACAAAGCTCTCTTTGACGCCATTGAGACAGGTGTTGTCAAGCACTATGTGACAGACTTTGGGGATAAGGATTTGCTTGGCAAAGAACATATCACGGTCTTTCCTCATGTGGGTGGCTCAACAGCAGAGGCTGAGCTTAACTGTGCCATCATGGCAGGGAAAACCATTCGTCGCTTTATGGAGACAGGTGAAATCATCAACTCTGTCAATTTTCCACGTGTTGAGCAAGCCTTGGTAGCACCTTACCGCATTACCTTGATTAACAAAAATGTCCCAAATATCGTCGCTCGTATCTCAACTGCCGTGTCAGACCTTGGCATTAACATTGATAATATCATCAACCGCTCTAAAGGCGATTACGCTTATACCCTTTTAGACCTTGATGAGGATGATCGTGCTAAAATCGACCAATTAGTTGCAAAATTTGAAGCAAGTGATAATATTGTACGTGTACGCTTGATTGAAAAATAAAGCACAACTTTATCTGGGAAAAGGCTATTTCATATGACATCCATCAAGGTTTATAAAACCACCTACACCACACCAATAGGACAATTGTCTCTGGTTGCGACAGATAAGGCACTGATAGGCGCTTGGTTTTTAGGGCAAAAGTACTACGAAGCAAAACTAGAGGATGCTGATGTCAAGCAGAGCACAAATCCCATTTTAGCTAAGGCTGTGTCTTGGCTAGACGCTTACTTTGTAGGAAGTAGTCTGCCTAGTAAGCCTGCTTTATCGTCTATCGGGACACCTTTCCAGCAAAAGGTCTGGCAGGTGCTAGCCACCATTCCACAAGGTTCTGTCATGACCTACGGTGAGATTGCAGATTGTCTAGGATGTCAGTCTGCTCAGGCTGTTGGTGGTGCTGTCGGTCGCAATCCCTTGTCAATTTTCATTCCCTGTCATAGGGTGATAAGCAGTACTGGAGAGCTGACTGGCTATGCTGGTGGCTTGGACAAAAAGATATGGCTTTTAGAGCATGAGGGTGTCAGTTTGAAAAACAGCCTTTCTTAACCAAAAAGGAGAACACATGTTACAATTTTACCAATACCCACCTTGCACGACCTGCAAGCGTGCCAAAAAGGAGCTAGAAGAGTTAGGACTTGACTTTGATAGTATCAATATCAAGGAAAATCCTCCGCAAGTGGAGCAGTTTGAAGCATGGCTTGCTCAAGGTCGCTTTAAGCTCAAACAGTTTTTTAACACCAGCGGTCAGGTCTATCGTGACCTCGGGTTAAAGGACAAGCTCGCTACCATGGATGAAAAGGAAGCTCTGACTTTACTAGCAAGTAACGGCATGCTGATTAAGCGTCCTTTGCTGGTCAAAGACAGCGAACTGCTTCAAATTGGGCACCGCACGAGCTATCAGGATTTATGGAAGCAATAAGAAAAGACTGGTCAAGTTGACCAGTCTTTTTAGATATCAATCTCAAGTACAATAGGGGTGTGGTCTTGGCGACTACCTGAGTCAATCATATCAGACTTTGTGATTTTATCTGCGATACGATTGCTAGCTAGCCAGTAATCAATTCTCCAGCCGGAGTTGTTGATTTTACTGGTCTTGCTTCGTTGTGCCCACCAGCTGTAGACATCTGGCACATCACCGTGCATGTAGCGGAAAGTGTCGGTAAAACCTTTACTGAGCAGTTGTGTAAAGCCATGACGCTCCTCATCGGTAAAGCCAGGTGATCTGCGGTTGGCACTAGGATGAGCAAGGTCGATTTCCTTGTGGGCAACGTTGTAGTCACCAGTAGCAAGGACTGGCTTTTGGCTATCGAGTTTCTCTAGATAATCAGCGTATTTCTCGTCCCAGACTTGGCGTTCAGCTAGACGTTTGAGACCGTCACCAGCATTTGGTGCATAAACTTGTGTGACAAAAAAGTCCTCAAACTCAAGGGTGATAATGCGCCCTTCGCTGTCCATGGTTGATGGTGCGTCGATTTCTGGATAGGTGATGACTGGACTTAGCGTTTTGCGGTAGAGAAACATGGTGCCAGCGTAGCCTTTTCTTGCAGGCTCGACAGATGAGCGCCAAGTAACAGCATAGTCTGGGAAATAGTCTTCTAAGATAGTCAGGTGTTTTTTGGTTGGGCCTTTGCTAGAGAGCTTGGTCTCTTGAATGGCGATGATGTCTGCATTTTCCTTGACCAAGGTATCAAGCACCTTGCGAGATAGCAGTGCACGAGCAGAGTCGCTAGTCAGTGCAGCATTGAGTGAATCAATATTCCAAGAAATGAGTTTCATAAGCATCCTTTAGTCTTTTTTAGATTTATTATAGCAAAAAAGCACAGACTTTGCCGTGTCTGTGCTTGTTTTTTAAGAGTTGAAAATGTCAATCTTCTCAAAAGCTTTGCGCAGGTAAATAGCATCCCAAGGCAAATGCTCTGCAATAGACAAGCCTACAAGCTCAGCTTGGGTGCTCATGTCTTTGAAGATACCAACGACTTGGTCAAGCGTCAATTCACTAACAGCTGCAGGAAATGCCTCAACAGTGCTCTTTGGATCTGCTGGATAGACAGACCTAAAGTCATAAGGTGAAAGCACGTCCAAGTCGAGATGAACAGCAAGCACTTCGATCTTATTTTCTTTTATCCAATCAAGGATAACTTGATTATTCTCTTTGAGATCGCTAGGAGTTGCGTAAGCGATTTTATCTAAAACGAGTGGGCCTTCTTCCTTGCGGAGGTCTTTATCAATAGGGCGTTTGACCTTGTCATCAAAGCTCTTAGCGCCTTGTCCCATGAGGTTGGCAAGAACCATCTCATGGAGGTGGCTTGAAAAGTCAGGTGTGGCAATATCTGGGTGGGCATCCAACCAGAGAACACCGAGCTTGTCGCCGTATTTTTCAGAGAGATAAGCAAACGGTGCTTGTGAGATAGAGCAGTCGCCTCCAAAGGTGATTACCTTTTCAGGAGCTTTTTGGGCTAAGACATCCAAAACAGTCTGAGTTTGGTCTGCTAGCTCATCATAGCGGTCAATTCCATTCTTAGTTGCCAGTGGAGCATCAAAGTTTGTCGGCACGTCAATTTTAATCATTTCATCCTGTGACGAAGGTGGCGCAATAACACTCAAGAGCTCCGCACCAAGAACATAGTTGGGATTCATGCCTCCTTGGCAGGAGTAAACGTAGTGTCGTCATAAAAGACCTCCTTAGTGAAGTTGTTGTGTGGAAAAGTGCTCTAAAGGCATATGCTTCAATAACATTGCATACGCAATAAAAAGCTCACGGTTAACTATCTTAACAAGAAGAAAGACAAGTGTCAACCCTTAAAGCTTTAATTGCCTTTTCCTTTTTTCCAAATCATGATCCCCACGCAGCCCTGTGCCATCATGCCAAGGTAGCCAAAAGCTGCGATGGGATTGCCAACAGATAAAAAGAGAAAGAAACTGAGTAAATCTATCAAAAGCCAGATATAAAAGCCGTCGATGTGCCCTTTGACTTGGCGTTGCTGTGCGGTAAAGGAAAGTCCGTTTGTGATAGCGTCTAGGATGATACGTGTCCCACCCATGAGGTAAGACACCACACCAAGCCCAATGGTCCAAAAGAAAATGGCAATCAACACATCACGTACACCAAAGCGCTTATCAACGACCAACTCACCTGCTTCGTTACGTCTTTTTTGCCAGCTATAGTGTCCGACAAACTCGGTAATCAGATAGTAGACACTGGTAAACATATGCCCGTAGACATGCTGGATACCAGCTACTGATATGCTAGCGATATTTTGGATACCGTTGGCTTTAAAGGTGTGTTGCCACTGCAAAGCCAGCGTCCATGTCCCGATAAAGCCAAAGATGGACATAATAATAGAGAGGGTATTGAGCAATGTAAAATCCCCTCTCAAGATAGTTGGTAATATCCCATAGCTGGTAAAGCCAAGCGAGACACAAAAGGCGATAATCGCAAAGACTTTTTCCGTGCGGTTAAAGCGTGACCAAGCGATGTCATAGGCTTTTTTGAGGGATAAGTTGTTGAGATTGTTGTCTGTTTGGTTGTTTTCTATTGTTTCTGTGATTTCTGTTACGTCTAGTGCTGTATTTGTTGTTTCTGTGTCCACCTTAGTCTCCTATTCCTAGCTCTTGCATTTTATCTTTGATTTGCCCAAAGACTTGTTGCCAATCGTCATCACAGGTAATGTCAATATTGTCTGTCTTGATGAGCATTTTGGGGCTATAGTCGTACTTGTCATACCATTCCTGATAATGGTTATGAAGCAGACGATAGTAGTCCTCAAGACCATTGGTTTCCGTCGGTTGCTCATAGCTGCGCCCACGTTTTTTGATATTACTTATAATATGCTCAAAGCTAGCGTCAAGGTAGATGAGAAGGTCTGGCGCTTTTTTAGGCATGCCGTCAAGCTCTTCCATCATATTGTCTAAAAGCTCTAGATAGATACCGTACTCCTGCGTTGAGATACTGCCTTGTAGCGTGTTAATAAAGGTAAAGAGCGCATCCTCATAGATAGAGCGGTCAAGCACATTGTCATCTCTATGATAAGCTTTTTTGATAGCTTTAAAGCGTTTGTTGAGAAAGTAAATCTGTAAAGCAAAGCCGTATTTTTCAGGATTTTCATAGTATTTATCCAAAATAGGATTGTCCTTGACAGGCTCAAAAAAAGCTTCAGTTCCCAGTTCTTTGGCTAATTGGGCGGTGTAAGTGGTCTTACCAACGCCAATCATCCCTGCTAATATAATCACGATTGTGATACACCTCCAGTTAATCGTGTAGGATATGCATCTCCTAACACCAATCTATCATCATATGATGTGTTTTTTATCTCTTTGCAACAACATATTGTGTTACTAATAAAATTTTAGCACTATATGTTGTGTATTGCAAGCCTTGATATTTTTTTATTTTGTGATATACTGATAACCTTTAGTCAAAAAAAGGGGGTGACAGATATGTCTATTTTATCGACAATTGTGACAGGTATAAGCAAAACTTAAGCTATTTTTCGGAAATGTTTAAGCTGAGCTCTCTATACTAGCAAACAACTAATTGTTAAACAATAAGGAGTTCATTATGACATCAAAACACACCAAACAAACTTTTTCTTTTCGTAAGTTTAAATTTGGCTTAGCCTCGGCGCTGATAGGTCTGACAACCTTTGGGATTATGGCAGGAAGTGCAAGTGCAGATGAAGCAAGCAGTAGCGAGCCTAGCTCGGCTCTTGTCACACAAACAAGCGATTCAACGACGACAGATACCGAAGCTTCTACGGCTACTACAGATACGAGCTCAAGTGCTACTACAGATGCTACTAGCACAGATACAACAGCGAGCACAACACCAAGTACAGCCACAGCAGCTTCTACCGAGTCTAGCAGTACAGCTTCAAATAGCAGTGAAAAAGCAAGTGCAGATTCAGTAGTAGCTACTACTGAGGCAAGCACAGATGTAAGTGCAGAAAGTGAAACAAACACCAGTCAAGAGTCAACTACAACAGAGAACACCACAGATACAAGTGCTAGTACAGAGGATACAGATAATGCCACTAGTGAGACAAGCACAGCTTCTGCGTCAGACAGCACAACAGACACTCAGAGTGTCACAGTAAGCGCAGATACGACGACAACTATCGCTGACAATACCAGCTATGTCATCTCAAGTGCTGGGACCTACACCTTTACAGGGACTGCTACCAACAGCTCCATCATTGTCTCTGATGATGTTTCTGGTCAAGTGACAGTCAATCTTGACAATGTCAATATCACAAATAGCGCACCAGCTATTTCCTCACAAGGCTTAGCGACCGTACTTCTCGCGACATCTGGCACCAACAACATCACCTCCACCTCATCTGTTGGTATTAACGTTAGTGGTGACCTCAATTTTTCAGGTGACGGCTACACTGCGATTGCCTCTGGTTCTGGTAGCAACGGTATCTACGGCGACACTGTGACCATCGAGTCTGGGACTTATGTCATTTCGTCTGGAAGTGATGGGATTGAAGCCACGACAGCCATTAACTTGCTTGGAGGTGACATCACTATCATTGCTGGTGGGCAAGGGATGGCAACCATTGACACAGAGAACTTAACCATTGGTGACATTACCATTGATGGGGCAAATCTGACCATCACTTCAACCGACCGTGGTATCCATGCTGGGCATAATTTCACGCTTAACTCTGGAAATGTCTCTATCAAGACGGACGACGAAGGTATCGAGGCTTGGTACTTGACTATCAATGGAGGTACGCTGTATGTGGACGCTGCAGATGACGGACTCAATGCTACGCCAAATGCAAATGCTGGCATGCTGGCGACAGACCAGATTGAGCTTAACATCAATGGCGGTACAGTCTATGTCAATGCTGGTGGTGACGGCTTTGACTCTAATGGTAATCTAACCATTACAGGTGGTACCATTGTGGTTTATGGTGGTTCTGGTCAGGACGGTACCGATACAGCGCTTGACTATGACGGTGAGGGTATCATCACAGGGGGTACGCTGATTGCAGGTTCGGCAAATGCTGCTATGGCAGAAGCTTTTGACAGCAGCTCTAGCCAAGATTTCCTAGCGACAAATCTCACAGCAAGCGCAGGAGAAACAGTGACTATTACAGATAGCGCTGGAAATACCGTCACAAGCTTTACCACACCGATTAGCCTAGCTCACTTGGTTTACTCAAGCGCTAGCTTGACAGATGGTAGTGACTATACTATCACTACTGGCAGCAATACGACAACAACGACAGCTAGCACAGAGTACACCAATACCAATGCTCCAGGCGGTCAAGGTGGTCCGATGAATGGGCAAATGCCAGGCGATGGCACAACGCCACCAGCTCTGCCAGACGGCACAACACCAAGTGATATGCCAACCCCACCAAATGGCAGTGGAGCATTTGATGGCACAGTTCCAAGCGATGTACCGACTCCACCAAACGAAACGAACGGTACAACGCCACCTGAGCGCCCAACTGGTGATAATAATGACCAAGCAACTACTAACCAACCACAAGTACCTTCTAACCAAGGAGCAGAGCAAGGTATCGATTCAAGCATAGACACAACCTCAGCGCAAGCTCCTACAGAAATGACCCCACCAAACGGACAAGACTTGCCTTCAGATAATGGCACAGCTCCTACTGGCAATAACTTTGGAGAAACAGGAAATGGTAACTTTGCCCCAAGCCAAATGCCACCAGTAGACGGTAAGTCAGCTCCAACCAACCAACCAAGCACCTGCAATGCAAACGCCTAGCCAAGCTGGTGAAGCTGGGCTTACGTTAGCTAGCCAGACAAACTCACAAAAAGCTACAACGACGAGTCTCTCAGAGACAGGAGAAAGTCAATCCCGCTTTGAGTATGCTGGAGTAGGTCTCATCGGCTTAGCCACAACCTTAGGCTTGGCAGGACTTAAAAAGAAAAAAGAAGACGCTTAACCATAAAAACACCGCTAGAGTTCTAGCGGTGTTTTGTGTGTGAAAAGGGTTAGTTGACTTTGCGTGCCAGCATAGTGGCAAATCGTAGTTGGATACGGTTGCCGTTTTCATCTAAGCGGTGGAGCTCACCGACATTTTCATTGTACTTGAGCAACTCCCAGTCTTTATAGTAGTCCTTGAGCTCGCCTTCTTTGAAGGTAAAAGGAAAGGGCATAGGGTATGGATAGTCCTTGGTATCCATAGCGCAGACGATGAGATTGTAACCACCAACTGTAGTGTGTTCCTGCATATTGTGGATAATGTCAGGGATACGCTCAGCGTCTAGAAACATCAGTACAACTGTCGAGACGATAAAGTCGTAAGTCCCACTGATGTCAGCAGTAGCGATGTCGTATGCTTTTGTCGTGAGGGATAAGTCTTCACGACTGGCTATATCTTCTAGAAAGGCAAGGCTTTCGGCATTCTTATCCACAGCAGTGACATCGTGTCCAAGTAAAGTCAGATAAAGCGCATTGCGCCCTTGTCCACAGCCCAAATCTAGCACACGACTGTGCTCTTTTAGATAAGGAGCGCTAAAGATGACCTCAGAGTGGGTCTTGGTGAGGTGGTATTTTTTAGCGAAATAATCCTCTTTTTGGCAATAAAAAGTCAGATAAAAGCGTAGGTTGCTGGAGGCTGGCTTGATACGGTGCCAGACCTGCGGCTCTACAAAAGGAATGGAAGAAGCACTATCAAAGCGAGCCTCATGCACAACCTCGCCCTCTTCATCTAGCTCAAAATAATCCAACATCCCCTCTAAAATCGTGAGTTTTCCCCAGGTGCCGACCTTGGTGTTGTGCATATCTAGGAAAAGATCTGGGATGTTATCAGCACTCCAGACAGGCAGTTGTTTGTAGGCAATCAAATCTTTGGTATCTATCATGGTATAGTCCTCTCTTACTAATAAACTACTGCCATTATACCAAAATTGCGAGCAAGACGCTTGAAAGCTAAACGGAGATTCCTTATAATAAAGCTATGAAATTTTACTCCTATGATTATGTTTTGAGTCAGATTAGCTCTGGCAACTGGCTTATGCTTGGTTTTTTAGTAGTTCTTTTGCTTGCGACAATGGCAACGTCTGTACAGGCTTATCGGCACAAAAAGGATAGCAAATATCGTGAGTTGGTGATTATCCTTGTGCTGACAACGGTGCTTATGGCATGTATCAGTATCAGCAATTTCCAGAGCAATAGCGCTTCGGATAATCAATACCGCACTTCGCTACACTTTATCGAGGTGGTCTCAAAAGAGCTGGGTGTGGACAAG
>OBLI01004034.1_pt1 | contig 10805 bp, 6 predicted proteins | sample 1519701 | NCBI WGS metagenome assembly OBLI01 (sample SAMEA3663005, study PRJEB22513) | pig gut metagenome | biome: pig gut; feature: pig-associated habitat; material: faeces | place: France | collected 2012 | reverse complement strand
AAAATAAAACTCAAACAGTATTAAAAATGTTTAGGCGCAATATGCCTGTTGAGGATATTGCCGACATAAGTGATTTATCTGTAGAGCAAGTTAATGAAATACTGAAAAATGCAGCAGTTGTGCATTAAACTTAATCATCACCTCCAGGCAATGCCTGCACGAGCTGATAGAAAGGAGTCACATCCTATGGATAAAATCATCAACAATACCGCTGGGGCAGCTTCCAGCAGAACAAGCTGCAGAAACACTGCTCATCGCAATGATACCATGACAAAATCAACCTATGCCCAGATACTTTCCGAGATTATAGCAAAGCAGACAGAAGAATTGCAGGATGCTATGCAAAAGGGGCAGACGATGCAGCAAAAAGCGTTAGGCATTTCAGATGCTGAATGGGCGCGTATGGACCTGCCGAACAGCTCCCTGACAAAAACCGATGCGGAAAAAGAACGGGAAGAAAAAAATGCCCAAGGCACCACCATGCCAGGTGGTGATATAGAAATCACCAAGCACATCATGGGTGACGGCTCTACCCTCATAGTCAAAACACGGGGCGGCAGGATTATCAGCCAGTGCCGCAAGAAGCCCCGCATGATCTCGGTGGCAAATCCTGCCTACATCCCGCCGGAAAAAGGCGGGCAACCATCCAGTATCAATAGAAAAACAAAGCTGGTTCCTCATTGGTCTCCCTTTGATTAATACCAGCCTCAAGACAAAATGCCCGCATAAAAAATTCGCCTCTCAGGCACAGCCCAGGAAGCGAATTTTTTATTTCATTAAATTTTAAACCTGCCAATTAACCCCTGCAAATCCTGGGCCAGCCCCGCCAGGCTCTGGGATGCGGAAGTAATATCCGCCTGTGAATTTTGCTGGTTGCTGACAGACACAGATATATTTTCCGCCTCGGTAGCAGTTTCCTCTGCTATATGCTTCAAATCCTCAGACGTACGCAAAACCTCCTGATTGCCGCGTAAAATCTCATTCATCTGGCTGCACACATTATCCATTCCCTCAGAAACCTGCTTAATATGCTCTACCAGCTGGGAAAACAGCTCACCCGTATGATTAATGGCAGCTGTACCACGCACCACCTCTGTAGTGCTGCTTTTCATGCCCGCCAAAGCCTTTTCCGTATATTCTGACGAGGTATGAATCAGCTCTGCCACACGTTCAGCAGCTTCCTGTGACTGCTCTGCCAGCTTGCGCACCTCCTCTGCCACCACAGCAAAGCCGCGCCCCTGCTCTCCTGCCCTGGCAGCCTCAATAGCTGCATTAAGCGCCAGCAGATTGGTCTGGGAAGCGATATTGGAAATAGTCTCTACAATATTGCCAATCTCCTGAGAATGTGCCCCCAGGGCTGCCATAGCGGACTGTGCCTCGCCAATCCTGGAATTTACGCTTTCCATCTGCCTGATAGCCTGCTCCACAGCCTCCTTGTTGGCACTCATGGCAGCAATACTTTCATTAGTAGCCTCTCTTGTATCTGCAATAACGCTATTGATGCCTGCAATGTGATCCCCCATGCTCTGCATAGAAGCCACTGCATCAATCACCTGATTTTCCTGCTGCTTGGCACCTGAGCTTACAAGATTAACCACATTAGAGATTTCATTCAGGTGCACAGCAGAATTTTCTGCTGTAGCATACAGCTCCTCACTGGCAGCAGACACCTGCTGAGCCACACTGTCCACTTGCTGTATCATCTCCCGGATATTCCCGGCCATTTTCTCCATAGACTGCCCCAGAGCACCAATTTCATCATCCTGGTCATAGAGCATCTGCACATTGAGGTCGCCCTCCGCCATCGTCTGTGCCCCGCCCATGAGCCTGCGTATCGGCGCATCAATCCGCCTGTGGAAAATAGCAATCATCACAACGCAAATCAAAACAATAACTACTAATGACAGCAGCACGCTAATGATAATTGCATTATAAATACTGCCGCTATAATCAGCCACCGGTGCCACTGCCACCAGCTTCAGCCCGGTATCGCCAATCGGCACAGCTGCCAGATAGCTGTCTGCTCCCAGTGCGCCGGATTCAAAGGCAGCATCCTCTCCGCTCTGGCCAACCGACATAATCCTGTTCCCCAAAGCTGCCAGGTCAGCATTGCTATTTTCCTGCAGCTTGTCCTTCATATTCATGGCAGAATCCTTGTACGCTACCATCATGCCGCTTTGGGTGACAACAAAGGCGTAGCCATTTTCACCAATTTTGATACTGCGAACATAATCCTCCAGCTCCTTCATGCCAATATCAACAGTGACGACACCTTCCACCACGCCATTATGCACAATAGGATAAGAGCTGGACATCATAGAGGTATCTGTTACCGGATCATAGGCAGGCTCATCCCAAAACACCCTGGGTTCCCCTTTTATAGAAGCCTTGTACCAGGCAAACTGGGTGTAATCATATTCATCTGTGGAATAATCCATGGTCTTGACAATCTTCCCGCTATCATCCTTATAAAGATATGGGCCAAACCACTTTCCTTGGTCCGGCAAAGTATTAGGTGCATACCACAAGCCGCAGCCAAAAACAATCGGATCAGACTCAATCACCTTGTGGATATAAGCAAAGGCCAAATCGAAATCATGCTCAGGCTGGGCCGCCATCAAATGCCCCAGGCCCTCTGTCCTGCCTCCTACCACATCCAATCTGTCCTGCAGCTGCTTTGCTTCATAGTCCGCCCTGGCTTTCAGCATATTATACACGCCATCCTCCATATTGGAGGACAGCTGCCTTGCATTAACAAATGTCAAAATCCCCAAAAGCACCACTGACACCGCAATAATACTAAACACAAATACCGATTTTAAGCTATTCTTTTCCATACAACCCCTCCTCTATAGCCTGCCTTTCATTACTATATAATTTTAATTTCTACAAAAAACACAAAATTCCTTCTTTCTAGGACATTTTTTCTTATCCTGCAAGCAAAAATTATAAATTTAAGCTTGCTCCTGGAGTAAATTGGCAAAAATGGCAGCATTCAACAAAAATTTTGCGACTATTGTCGAAAACGTGCAAATGCCATTAATTCGTGGTATAATGGCATAGAATAAATTATCAATGATAATTGCTGTGTAATTATTATTTTGGAGGTCTAAAAAATGAGTGAAGAATGTACCCATGACTGCGGCAGCTGCGGACAGGACTGCGGCGACCGCACCCAGCCTCAGAGCCTTTTGGCAGAGGCAAATCCGGAATCCCATGTAAAGAAGGTCATCGGCGTTGTCAGCGGAAAGGGCGGCGTAGGCAAATCCCTGGTCACCTCCCTGCTGGCTTCAGCTATGCAGAAAAAGGGCTACCGCGCCGCCATCCTGGATGCGGATATTACCGGTCCGTCCATTCCACGCATGTTTGGTGTATCATATAAGGTTGTGGGCAACGAGAACGGGCTGATTCCTGCCGAAGCAGCCAACGGCACAAAAATCATGTCCGTAAACCTGCTGCTGCCAAACGAGACAGATCCTGTAGTGTGGCGCGGCCCTATCATCGCAGGCACTGTAAAGCAGTTCTGGACAGAGGTATGCTGGGGCGATGTTGACTACATGTTTGTGGACATGCCGCCCGGCACCGGCGATGTGCCCCTGACCGTGTTCCAGTCCCTGCCAGTAGACGGCATCGTAGTCGTTACCTCTCCCCAGGAGCTGGTAGGCATGATTGTGGAAAAGGCCGTCAAGATGGCTGGCATGACCAATACCCCTGTGCTGGGGCTGGTAGAAAATATGGCATACTTTGAGTGCCCTGACTGCCACCAGAAGCACAAGATTTTTGGTGACAGCCATATTGATGAGCTGGCTGCCAAGCACGGCATCGAGGCAACCGCCCAGCTGCCAATCAACCCTGCCCTGGCTGCCGCCAGTGACCAGGGCAAAATTGCCACCGTCGATACAGCCGACTGGCTGGACAGCCTCACTGCTTTCATCGAGGCAAGGCACAGCGTAAAGCAATAAAGTAATAAAGCAATAAAGCAAACCGGCACTATCTTCCAGCCGGGCTGCAAAACTATAAAACTGCAAATGAAAAACAGGACTGAGAGACATGGCTTCATCATTGCAGCCGTATCCATCAGCCCTGTTTTTTATTTTTGTTTAATGCGTCATGCCCATCATGGCACAATCACCACATTCTTGAAGTACCAGTGCAGGTTGCCGGTAATATCCCCGTCGCTGAAATCCTGCCCGGCAGTGCCCACAGTGCCACCGTCATTGGTTTCTATCACCCCGGTAAACACCTTCTGCCTGCCCTGCAAAATATCCAGCTCCGCCTGGCTGACCAGCTCCTTTACCCTGGCGTCATTTTCATCGGAAAGCTCCGTAATCCCCACAATGCCTTCGCTCATGCCCTCATAATAATTGTGGGGCTGCCAGGTGCCATCCATCAGCTGCTGCACTGCATCCGTATAAAAAGCTCCCCAGTGCCAGATAACGCTGACCAGGGCCGAGCCCGGCGTCTGCTTGCGCATATCGGAGTTGTAGCCTACGCCCCATACCCCCTTGTCCTCTGCCAGCTTCATGGGATATGCCGTATCACAATGCTGGCTCATGACATCGCAGCCCATGGCCAGAAGCTGCTCCGAGGCCTCCTTTTCCTTTACCGGGTCAAACCAGCTGTTGGTCACCTTCACATACACCTTCGCCTGGGGATTGACAGCATAAATGCCCATGGCGAAAGCATCAATGCCGCCTGTTACCTCGGCATTCTCGCTGCCCATGGCCGCCACATAGCCAATCATGTTGGACTTGGTCTTGGAACCGGCCACCAGCCCTGACAGATAGCGAGGCTGGTAAATCCTGCCAAAGTAATTATTGAAATTGGTATTGTTGCTCTTGTAGCCGGTGGCATGGAAAAAATGAATCTCCGGGTAGCGTGCCGCAAATTTCTCCACCGTATCCATATAGCCAAAGCTGGTAGCAAAAACAATATTGCACTTCTTGTCCACGCACTCCTGCAGCGCCGCCTCAATCTGGGCCTCATCATTATCCGCCACGTTGACGAGGCGCAAAATCTGCTCATCCTTCAGCCCTATATTCAGCTGCATCTCCTGAATGCCAAGATCATGGGTATAGGTATAGCCAGCCCCTTCGGCAGGGTCCGACAGGTACACAACACCTATCTTCAAATCCTCCTTGGGAATGCCCCCCTTGCCGGAGCCAGCCCTTGCCGTATCCGCCACCGCCACGTCATCCGGCTCCGCCATGCTCCCTGACAGGAACCAGCCTGCCAGAAGCACTGCCAGAACAGCCGCCACCGCCAAAAGAGGCCTCTTGATGCCAAGTTCCATCCTGCTCAACACAACCGCCCCCTATTCCTTGTCTGCCTTAAAGAACTTCATGCTGGCATCAAGCTGTTCGGCTATGCTGCTCAGAGATTTGGCTGCCTCATCCACTGCCGTAAATTTCTCGGTAACCTCTGCCACCATCTCATTGGCATGACGGGCATTGGCCGCATTCTCGCTGACGATGCGGTACATCTCCTCCACAGCCTGCAGGCTGTTGTTCCTGGTCTTCTCCAGTGACTTCATGCGTCCGGCAATCTGCCCGATAGCCGCAGAGGATGCCTCTGTCTCATCCAGAAGCCCCGCAAAGATGGCATCGGCCTGGCGGATGCTCTCATCCTGTTCTTTCAGCACCTCCGCCGTCATGCTCATCAGCTGCCGGGAGCCCTCGGTATTATCCATCAGCGTCTTGACGATTTCCTCAATCTCCTCGGATGCCTTGCCGGTCTCCTCTGCCAGCTTCTTGACCTCCTGTGCCACCACGGCAAAGCCCCGTCCCATCTCCCCGGCCCTTGCCGCCTCGATGGAGGCATTGAGGCTCAGGAGGTTGGTCTGCCCGGCAATATTAATAATCAGCGCACTGGCATTGGCAATGGCCTCTGCCGTAGAGCGTGCCTCCATGGTCTGCTGCTCAATCTTCTGAATGGCATCATGCACTTTCTGATTCACCTCGCAGAGATTCTTCATCAGTGCCGAAGCCTCCCGGCTGTTGTCGCGCATGCTGCCTGCATGCTCCTCCAGGGCATCTGTCTGCTGCCCCACCTCAGTAATGCTCCTGCCCATCTTGTCCATATCCTGCCGGGCAGCGCTGGCAAACTCCTGCTGCCTTTCAGCAGTAGCCAGATCCTGAGCTGCCGATTCACGCATCCTGGTGACAGTCGCCTCCGTATAGCTTGCTACCTGCCCCAGCTGGTGGGAATTCTCCATCAGCTCCCTGGTCTGCCTGCCTATATTCTTCAGGCTTGCCCGCAAAACACTCCGCAGGGCATCCACAGCCCTTGCCATATCGCCCAGCTCATCCCGCCTTTCCAGCTGGTCTTCCGGCACACTGCAATGGAGCTTGCCCTCGCCGATGGCGCAGATTGTCCCTGCCCCCTTCTCCAGGGAATTAATCATGGACTTGGCAAAGCTGACCGCCGCACCGATACACAGGGCCAGAATCAGGATAACCACCAGCAGCATGGTCAGGAGCATCGTGTTTTTGACAGCATCCTGCTCCGCCTTGTTCTCACCGGCAAAGACCATGCCTATAATCTCGCCGCGATGCTCCACGGGAATATAATAGCCATAATATGCCTTGCCATCCAGCTCCACATTGTCGCTGAAATATTCCCTGCCTCCCTGCAGCACTTCCTTTACTACCTTCTCACCTGCCCTGCCTCCCAGCAGGCGGTTGCCGGAGTCATCCATGGCGGAGGTCATCACCCGCTGGTCTCCATAGAAGAATGTCACCTCCATGCCTGTCATGGCACGAATTTTATCCACCATCTGATAGGAGCGCGACACATTGCAGCTGCCCTTCCACAGCTCGCCGTTAGAGGACTGGTAGTACTCACCTGCATTGTGGGCGTAGGCCGCCAGCGTGGCGCTGGCAGTGCTTTTCAGGGAGTCTTCCATATCCTTAGTCAGCTGGCTGTTCACCGGCCCCAGGATAAATCCTATGGCAATCAGGCCAAACACCAGCACAGGGCACACCATAAACAAAGTCATCTTCTGCTTCAAGCTCATAAAATACATCCCCTCATCTGCATAAACTTTCCCCATCGGAACACAAACTCGTACATTTGTCCATTCGCAAAATTCGTAAATTCCCCTGTATTTTCCTGCATTTTCCTAAATCGCCGTCAGTCTCATACCTTTCCAGCTGCCTGCCGGCGATTATACTCGTCAATTTTGATTATATCTTAAATCAATGTCCATTTGCAATGTATTTTTACGAAATATATTGTAAATTCACGAATTTTTTTGGCGTTTTTTGCCGTTTTTGTGCACTGGTAAAATATATACCCCCAGCTGCCCTTTTTGGTCGGAAAGCTGCAAATAAAAATTCGCTTCCCGGCCACATCCGAAGAAGCGAATTTTCATTATGATACACTAAATATTTGGTTAAATTTTGAACTTCATGACTTCGTCCTGCAAGCCCTGCGCCAGCTCTGCCAGTGCCCGGCTGCCGTCCGCCATCTCATGCACCATGGCAGTCTGCTCCTCCGTGGCAGCAGATACGGACTCCGCCTCAGCCGCTGTACTCTGGCTGAGCTGCTCCACGTTGCCGATGCCGGTCACCACATTCTTGCTGCTGTCATCCGCCGAAGCGATGCTCCTGCGGGAGAACTCAATCTGCTGATACAGCTCCGCTACCAGCCTGCTGATATTCTGGAAGGACTCGCCGGACTGCTGCACCATGGCGGTTCCCTGCTCTACCTCGCGCTGACCTGTCTCCATGGCCTTTACAGCACTGTCTGTATCCGTCTGAATGGTGCGTATCAGCTCTGCAATATTCTGAGCTGCCTCTGCCGACTCAGCTGCCAGCTTGCGCACCTCCTCGGCAACTACGGCAAAGCCCTTGCCTGCCTCACCGGCACGGGCTGCCTCAATGGCCGCATTCAGTGCCAGCAGGTTGGTCTGTGCCGTAATGCCGGTGATGGTATCAACAATCTGCCCGATTTCCTTGGAACGCTCCCCCAATCCGATAACTACCTGGGCTGACTCCGCCATCTGCTGGCTCATGCGCTCCATCTGTGCCACTGCTGTCACCACTGCGGCCTGGCCATCCTCTGCACCCCGGCGGCTGTTCTCTGCCGCCTGCTGCATGACATTGGACTTTGCCAGCACATCATCCATCTGACGTCCCATGTCGCCTGCCTTGTCACGCATATCCCCCAGCACGTTGGTCTGCTCTGACACGGCACCTGCCATGCTGACGATGTTGTTGGCAACGTTGGTAATGCTCTCTGAGGTCTGATCTGCACTGGCAGTCAGCTGCTGGCTGGAAGCTGCCACCTGCTGGGCAGAATTGCTGATGACCTGCAAAAGCTTTCTCAGCTTATCCTTTGTCTTGTTCATAGAACCGGCCAGGGAAGCAATCTCATCCGTACCATCAATCTGCACATCCGGCACCGTCAAATCACCATCTGCCATCATCTCCAGGGTTTCCTCCACCTTCCTGATAGGAGCTACCCCCTTCTTGGCCGCTATGGAAATAACCACGCCGAATATCAGCAGCATGACTGCAACTGCACCTACCATTGTATAAACAAACCTGCTCTGCAGAGCCGCAAGGCTTGCCGTAGGAATCCCCATGTAAAGCATGCCCACGATCTCACCGCTGGCATTTTTCAGTGGCTTGTAGGCAGCCAGGTAATTCCTGCCTTCCACCTCTGCCATGCCGGTGTAGGTCTCACCCCTCTTCAGTACCGCCTCCTGCACTGCCTCGCTGGCATCAGTGCCCGTCATGCGCTTGCCGCTATTGTCCTTGAAGCTGGTGGCAACACGGGTTGCCCCCTCAAAAAAGGTGACATTGTTGCCAGTCAGCTTGGCATAATAATCCACCTGAAACTCGTCGTCATTGACACGAAGGGTTCCCTTGTACAAGCCATCTGATTTCTTCAACCAATCCCCGGGATACTCCTTGTCCAGTGCTTCCTCCATCTGGCGCAAATCCGAATCAGCCTTCTGCACCAGTGCCATTTCAAAGCCATTGCCCGCAATGAAATAGCTGATTATGCCCAAAACAAGGCAGGCTGCCACGATACAGCCATTGATGAAAATAATAAGCTTTTTTTGTAGATTCATACCTATCTCCTCTCTTGTTTTATCGCTTTCTATCGTTTTTTTTTTTTTGAAATTGTTTGTTATCACATTATATCATAATTGGAAATATTTATCAACAATTTTAAAAAGATAGTAAGAAAGACTTATTATTCAAAAATATATTTTATGTTAAGAAATATTCTTGAATAGAAGAAATAAATTGAAATCACTCAAACAAACCAACAAACCATAAATCATCATGTCTTATATTGTATAATTCTACAATTTTGGGCAAAATCCTGCATTTTCGGGAAAAATTTTTCAAAAAAATAATGCAGGCAAATGTAATGTCACTTAAATTACTTTTGCCTGCATTATATAAAAGTTGTTATACCATTGCTGGATATATTATTTATTATTTTCAGCAGCTTGCCGCTTCGCCGTGCACAGCAGCCTCATCAGCAATCTCCTCCAGGGATTTCTGGCGGCTCTCAACGCCCAGGCCCACTACAATCAGTGCCACCGCCAGAAATACTCCGGCAAAGAGCATGAAGATGCCGCTGCTGCTCATCTTGCTGCCAATCATCATGCCTACCATGGCAGGGGCAATCATGCTGCCGATGCGTCCGAAACCGGCTGCCCAGCCGCTGCCCAAGGCACGAATAGCGGTAGGATACAGCTCAGGCGTATATGTATACAGCACGCCCCATGCACCCAGGTTGAAGAAGGACATTGCCGCACCCCATGCCAGAAGCTCACCCGGGGTTGCCGCATTGCCAAAGAAGTAGCTGGCAACACCGCTAATCAGCAGGAACAGGGACAAGGTGTACTTCCTGCCAATCACATCCACCAGCCATGCGGCACAGTAGTAGCCCGGCAGCTGAGCCAATGTCATAATCAGCACATACTCAAAGGTCTTGACCACTGTAAAGCCCTGCTGAAATACAATGGAAGGCAGCCACATGAAGATGCCGTAATAGCTGAAATTGATGCCGAACCAGGCCAGCCAAAGCATCAGGGTACGGCGGGCAAACATACCGGACCACAGGCTGCTGAACTTCGGCTCTGCCACAGTGGAGGTGCCCTTCTCCACATCGCTGAGCTCCTTGTCAAAAGGCTCGCTGGCTACATGCAGCTTCTTTTCCAGCATCAGCACAATTTCCTGCGCCTCCCCGATACGGTTCTTGGAAATCAGGTAGCGCACGGATTCAGGCATGTGCAGGCGAATCATAAATACATACACTGCAGGCAGGGCGCCGATAAAGAAGGCAATCTGCCAGCCATACTGGGGAATCAGCAGATAGGCAATGCAGGCGGCTGCCAGCCAGCCCAGCCCCCAGAAGCTCTCCAGCAGCACGATAAAGCGGCCTCTCAGCTTCGTAGGTGCGTATTCAGTCATCAGGGTAGCTGCTACAGGCAGCTCTCCACCCAGGCCGAAGCCCACCAGAAAACGGAAAAGCAGCAGTGATTCATAGTTCCAGGAAAGGGCGCAGGCACCTGTTGCCAGGCTGTACAGGATAACTGTCAGGGAAAAGACAAGCTTCCTGCCAATCCTGTCCGCAATGGTGCCGGAAATCACTGCCCCCAGCGCCATGCCGATAAAGCCTACACTGCCTATCCAGCCCATTTGCTCCGGAGCCAGCCCCCAGTCCTTTGCCAAAATCGGCAAAACAAAGGAAATCAGGCCTGTATCCATGGCATCAAACAGCCAGCCAAGGCCTGTCACCGCTAACAGCTTATAATGAAAAGAGCCTACCGGCAGCTTTTC
>OBLI01004030.1_pt1 | contig 10807 bp, 9 predicted proteins | sample 1519701 | NCBI WGS metagenome assembly OBLI01 (sample SAMEA3663005, study PRJEB22513) | pig gut metagenome | biome: pig gut; feature: pig-associated habitat; material: faeces | place: France | collected 2012 | reverse complement strand
TTGGGCTTTGGCAGTAGCTAACTGCACTAAATATAATATAAGGTAGGATAAAGCAATCGCAACCCAAAGTCAATCCCAATCAAAACCCGTTTACCTGCTGAAAAAAGGACAGCGTGGGCTAAAACGGATGTTATTTAGTCGATCGATACTGATTATTTTGCTCCTGTTATTACAGATTGTCTTTTTAGCGGAGGCTTATATTTGGCTAGACCAGTACCGCACATGGTTCTTTGTTATTGAGCGTCTCTTGTCACTTGTCGCCATTTTTTACCTTATCAATGGAGAGATGGACGCTCTATCACGAGTGACATGGCTCATTTTGATTATGATAGCACCTCTTTTAGGGTCAGCTCTCCTTCTTTATACACGCCTTGACCTTGGTTATCGAGGGCTCCAGAGGCGCATAGACGTTGTGACTGAGGAGTCAGCACAGTTTTTACAGACAAAACCTGAGATTTTAGCTGCTCTAAAGAGTAATGCTTCGACCACTTATCACTTGGTGCGTTATTTTGAAAAATGCCGTGGCGATTTTCCAGCCTATCAAAATACGCAAGTCACTTATTTCCCGTTGGGAGAAAACTTCTTTGAGGACTTTAAAAAAGAGCTGCTAAAAGCTAAAAAATACATTTTCCTAGAGTTTTTCATTATTGATGAGGGGCTCATGTGGGGGGAGATTTTAAATATCCTTGAGCAAAAGGTTGCTGAGGGTGTTGAGGTGCGTGTCATGTATGACGGCTTGATTGAGATTACCAAGCTCTCAACCGACTACGCTAAGAGACTAGAGGCAGTAGGCATTAAAGCCAAGGCTTTCTCACCAGTAACACCTTTTTTATCCACTTACTATAACTACCGTGACCACCGCAAAATTGCCGTTATTGATGGTGAAGTTGCCTATACGGGTGGTGTCAATCTTGCGGATGAATACATCAATGAAATTGACCGCTTTGGACACTGGAAAGACACAGCTATCAAGCTAAAAGGCGATGCGGTGGATAGTTTCCTTGTTATCTTCTTACAATTATGGTCTACTACCGAGCGTGAGTTGATTGTGGAGCCTTATCTGGTTGAACATGAGACATTGCCAGACACCAGCGGTTATGTCATTCCTTATGCGGACTCACCGCTTGACCGAGACAAGGTCGGCGAAAATGTCTATATCGATATTTTGAACCATGCCAGACAGTATGTCTACATCATGACACCTTACCTTATCCTTGATAGTGAGCTTGAGCATGCTATTCGCTTTGCGGCTGAGCGGAGTGTAGACGTCCGTATCATAATGCCAGGTATCCCAGATAAGCCTATGGCTTACAACTTAGCAAAGACTTACTACCGTCAACTCATGAACTCTGGTGTCAAGATTTATCAGTACACGCCAGGATTTGTCCATGCCAAGGTCTTTGTCAGTGACCATACCAAGGCTGTGGTGGGAACGATTAACCTTGATTATCGCAGTCTCTACCATCACTTTGAGTGTGCGACTTATCTCTACAAAGTGGATGCTATCAAAGACATTTATGCGGACTTCCTTGCTACCCAAGAAAAGTCTGAGTTGGTGACTGTTGAGATGTTGAAGAAGCGTCCCTTGCGCCAAAAAATCGCAGGCTCTCTTGTCAAGACCATCGCTCCACTTTTATAGTAGCCAAGAAGGCAAAAATCTGTTATACTAGTCTTATGCGATGAGTCGATAAGTGGCATTGCCACTTTCGTTTAGGGAGGTCATTAACGCAGGAGCGGACTTTGGTTAGTTGTGTGAACCTGCTAACCACACTTGAAAAAGTGCCCTTGTGCCGAGAAGTTTTCTCGGCTTTTTTTGTTAGCAATTTCACCATTTTCAGTCTTTTCAAGCGCTCTAAAAAGTAGTATAATGGTGTTATTATAATTTTAGAAAATTTTGAACGTGAAAAGGATTTTGGAGGTACGTTTTATGGCTTATACCGTTGCAGTTGTAGGTGCTACAGGAGCTGTGGGAACACAGATGATCAAGCAGTTAGAGGAGTCGACACTTCCTATCAAAAAGCTTCGCTTGCTCTCATCAAGTCGCTCTGCAGGAAAGACTTTACAATTTAAGGGACAAGACATCGTTGTCGAAGAAACGACAGAAGAGTCATTTGCGGGTGTTGATATCGCCCTCTTTTCTGCTGGTGGCTCAACCTCTGCTAAATACGCACCTTATGCTGTCAAAGCAGGTGCTGTCGTTGTAGACAACACGTCTTATTTCCGCCAAAATCCAGATGTGCCACTGGTTGTTCCTGAGGTCAATGCGCATGCACTAGACGCTCACAATGGTATCATTGCCTGCCCTAACTGCTCAACCATCCAAATGATGGTTGCTCTTGAGCCAGTGCGCCAAAAGTGGGGACTTGAGCGTATCATCGTATCCACTTACCAAGCCGTCTCTGGTGCGGGAGCTCGTGCTATTGAGGAAACAAAGCGTGAACTCAAAGAAGCTGTCGTTGATGGTGTTGACCCTAAAGACTTGAAAGCAGACATCCTGCCAGCAGGTGGCGACAAAAAACACTATCCAATTGCCTTTAATGCTCTTGCTCAGATTGATGTCTTTACAGACAATGACTACACCTACGAAGAGATGAAAATGACCAATGAAACCAAGAAAATCATGGAAGATGATGACATCAAGGTTTCAGCGACATGTGTGCGTATTCCAGTCTTATCAGCACACTCTGAGTCTGTCTACATCGAGACAAAAGACGTCGCACCAATTGATGAGGTCAAAAAAGCTATTGCAAGCTTCCCAGGTGCTGTGCTAGAGGACGACCCATCACAGCAAATTTACCCACAAGCAGTCAACGCTGTCGGTAAACGTGAGACCTTTGTCGGACGTATCCGAAAAGACTTGGATGCACCAAAAGGCATTCACATGTGGGTAGTTTCTGATAACTTGCTTAAAGGTGCTGCTTGGAACTCTGTCCAAATTGCAGAGACTCTTCACGAGCGCAACCTTGTTCGCCCAACAAAAGACCTTAAATTTCCATTGAAATAACACTTTGTAAAAAGGTATTTGGAACAATAGAAAAGAGAAGCCTATGTCAATTATGGATTTAAAAGATGTGAAGTTGATTACAGCCTTGGTAACGCCGTTTAACGAAGACGGTTCAATCAATTTTGATGCGCTACCAAAGTTGATTGAACACTTGCTAGACCACCATACAGAAGCTCTGCTATTAGCAGGAACGACAGCAGAAAGCCCAACGCTCACACACGATGAGGAGCTAGAGCTTTTTGCTGCGGTGCAAAAGATTGTGGCTGGGCGAGTGCCTTTGATTGCTGGTGTCGGCACGAACGACACTCGTGACTCGGTAGATTTTGCAAAGGAAGTGGCAGAGTTTGGTGGCTTTGCTGCGGGGCTTGCTATCGTTCCTTACTACAATAAACCAACGCAAGAAGGGCTTTATCATCACTTCAAGGCAATTGCAGATGCGAGCAGTCTTCCAATTATCATCTACAATATCCCAGGGCGTGTGGTTGTTGAGCTAGCGTCAGATACCATGCTCCGACTCGCCGAGCACCCAAATATCATCGGTGTCAAGGAATGCACGACCTTGGACAATATGGCTTACTTGATTGAAAATAGACCAGATGATTTTCTTGTCTATACCGGTGAGGATGGCGAAGCTTTTCATGCTATGAATCTGGGAGCTGACGGTGTTATCAGCGTAGCTTCGCATACCAATGGTGATGAGATGTATGAGATGCTTCAAGCCATCGAGGTTGGTGACATTAAAAAAGCCGCTAAGATTCAGCGTCAGTTCTTGCCAAAAGTCAATGCCCTCTTTTCTGTGGCGAGTCCTGCACCAGTCAAGGCTGTGCTCAATTACCTTGGCTTTGATGTGGGACCACTCCGCCTTCCTTTAGTTTCGTGTACAGAGGAGGAAGCGGACAAGATTATCCGAGTTGTTTTAGGAAAGACCAAGCGCCCTCACTATGTGACAGGTGTCCTTCGTCCAGACTACTAAGCGCATGTACTCAAGTTTTCACGCTTTTTCGGTCCTAAAACTTGACAAATGATGAAAACATTTGCATAATAAAGTTATAGATAAAAAGCAGGATTGGAGGATAGTCTATGCAAGTAACAAAACGTAATGGTCAAGTCGTCGACTTTGATGCAGACAAGATTTATCAAGCCATACTAAAAGCTGCACAGACTGTTTATGTGCTGGATGACAAGCTACGTAAGGACTTGGCGCAAGTGACTAAAAAGGTTGTCATTGATTTGCAAGAAGCGCAAGTGGAGCGCCCGACTATTAGTATGGTGCAGTCTTTGGTTGAGAATCGCTTGCTAGACGCAGGACACATCACCATAGCAGAGCATTACATTGCTTATCGTTTGCAACGTGATTTGGAGCGCAGTGGCTATTCAGACCATTTAGCTGTTCATCTGCATTTTGAAAAGTTGAAATAGCATTCGTCGTTTTGGAGATTGTGTTAGTATTGATAAAAAACAAGGCACTAAGAGTAAATAGAGGCTGGGACTGGTTCCTCGCCTCGTTTTTTACGGACATAATGATAATGAGGAAATTATGAGTATTTTAGAAGTGAAAAATCTAAGTCACGGTTTTGGCGACCGTGCTATTTTTGAGAATGTCTCTTTTCGCCTTTTAAAAGGTGAGCATATCGGACTTGTCGGGGCAAATGGTGAGGGAAAATCAACTTTCATGTCAATTGTCACAGGGCAATTGCAGCCTGATGAGGGTAAAGTCGAGTGGTCTAAGTATGTGACAGCAGGCTATCTTGACCAGCACACAGTGCTTAACGCTGGGCAGACCATCCGTGATGTCTTGCGGACAGCTTTTGATGACCTCTTTAAGACCGAAGAGCGGATCAACGACATTTACATGGCGATGGCTGAAGAGGGTGCTGATGTTGATAGCCTTATGGAGGAGGTCGGTGAGCTGCAAGACCGTCTAGAAAGTCGTGATTTTTATACTTTGGATGCCAAGATTGATGAGGTGGCTCGTGCGCTTGGCGTTATGGACTTTGGCATGGATACGGATGTCACAGAGCTCTCTGGTGGACAGCGAACTAAGGTTTTACTGGCTAAGCTTTTGCTTGAAAAGCCAGACATTCTCCTGCTGGATGAGCCGACCAACTATCTGGATGCGGAGCACATCGAGTGGTTGAAGCGCTACCTGCAAGACTACGAAAATGCCTTTGTGCTTATCTCGCACGACATTCCTTTCTTAAATGATGTCATCAATATCGTCTACCACGTTGAAAATCTCGACTTGGTGCGCTATACAGGGGATTACCATCAGTTTGAGGAAGTTTATGCCATGAAAAAAGCACAGCTTGAGGCAGCTTATGAGCGTCAGCAAAAGGAAATCGCAGACCTGCAGGACTTTGTCAATCGCAATAAAGCCAGAGTGGCGACACGCAATATGGCAATGTCTCGTCAGAAGAAATTGGACAAGATGGAAAAAATCGAGCTGAAAGCTGAAAAGCCTAAGCCAAGCTTTTCTTTCAAAGAAGCGAGAACACCGAGCCGCTTCATCTTTCAGACACAGGGCTTGCAGATTGGCTATGACCGTCCACTGACTGCTCCACTTGATTTGACTTTTGAGCGCAATCAAAAGATTGCTATCGTCGGAGCAAACGGGATTGGTAAGACGACGCTTCTAAAGAGTCTGCTTGGCATTATTCCGCCACTTTCTGGGCAAGTTGAGCGTGGGGACTACTTGGAGCTGGGTTATTTTGAGCAGGAGGTGGCTCACACTAATCGTCAAACGCCGCTAGAAGCAGTTTGGGATGCTTTCCCAGCGATGAATCAAGCAGAAGTGCGTGCAGCACTAGCCAGATGTGGGTTGACCAGCAAGCACATCGAAAGCCAAATCCAAGTGCTGTCTGGTGGTGAGCAAGCCAAGGTGCGCTTTTGCCTTTTGATGAACCGTGAAAATAATGTCCTTGTCCTAGATGAGCCGACCAATCACCTCGATGTGGACGCTAAGGACGAGTTGAAGCGAGCACTGCAAGCCTACAAAGGCTCTGTTCTCATGGTCTGCCACGAGCCCGACTTTTACCAAGGCTGGGTGGATGACGTCTGGGATTTTAACACGCTAGCTTAGGAGAGAGATAATACCATGCATTTTGTTTTTGATTTAGACGGGACGATTTGCTTTGATGGGTTTACGATTGAAGCTTCTATCAAGGAAGCGCTAGAGCAGGCATCTGACTTTGGGCATGAGCTTCTCTTTGCCTCGGCACGCTCTTATCGGGACTGCATTGACGTTTTAGGAGAGTCGCTGAGTCAGAACATGGTCATTGGGCTTAACGGTGGTGTGGTCTATGACAAGGGCAAGCTCTATACCTACCATCGTCTAGATAAGTCTGTTTTTCAAGCGACTGTTGACTTTTGCCAGTACCATCACATCCCCTACTTTGTGGATGATGACTTTAACTATGCCAGTCATAGAGCGCACAAGATACCCTTTATCAAGAGTGTTGACCCCTTGTCTTTAGCGACTATGCTGGACATTACTCAGCTTCATCATCCTATTAAAATGGTGCTCTATCTGGGTGAGCACGAGGAGCTTTTGCCGCTTCTCGTGGATGAATTGAAAAAGGCTGGGATAGCTAATATTAGCTATCATGAAAATGAAAAATGCCTCTATCTCAATCCAGACGGTATCACCAAAGCCAGCACCCTCTCGCAAATCATCGGTAATCAATTTGTCGCCTTTGGCAATGATAAAAACGATATTGACATGTTTAAGCTTGCTCAGTACAGTGTGCAAATCGGTAACTATCATTTACTAAAAGACTACGCAGATGAGCAAGTCAAAGACACCGAAACCATCCCAGAGAAAATCCTCACACTCTTTGAGACTTATCAAAACTTCTAGGCAAAATAATCGTCAAAAGCCAGCAAAAGGGCTATAATAAAAGTATCTACTAGGAAGAAGGTACTTTTATGACGACATTTTTAGGAAAACCAGTTACCTTAGCAGGTCAGGCGGTTGCTGTTGGCAGCACAGCGCCAGACTTTACCCTCACAACGACTGACCTCACAAAGAAATCTCTCTCAGACTTTGCTGATAAGGTCAAGGTTATCAGTATCATTCCGTCTATCGACACGGGTATTTGCTCAACGCAAACACGTACTTTTAACCAGACTCTTTCTGACTTAGATGATACGGTCGTGATTACAGTGTCTAGAGACCTGCCTTTTGCGCAAGCTCGTTGGTGCGGTGCACAGGGGCTTGAAAATGCTGTAATGTTGTCTGATTATGTCGACTCTTCATTTGGCAAGGCTTATGGCGTACTGATGGAGGAGTGGCAGCTGTTGGCACGTGCCGTTCTTGTACTTGATAAGGAGAATAAAGTAGTCTATACAGAGTATCTTGACAATGTCAACTCTGAGCCAAACTACGACAAAGCCATCGAAGCCGTTAAGGCGCTTCATTAAGATAGAAAAAACCATTCCAACTGGAATGGTTTTTTTAATACAAACGAAGGGCTTGGAGGATGATGTTGGTGACTTCCTTTGGGCTTTCCTTACCACCATTTGCCACCCAGTGCGAGATGATACTCTCAATGATAGCTAAATGCACCTCCATAGCATAATCGGCAGGAATGTGATAATGCTCAGTGATTTGCCCTCTATCATAGTGGTTCATTTGCAAGAGATAGTGGTGTGAGAAATCCTTGATGGTCTGCGGAAAATTGATATAGCTGGACTTTGAGACGGCATAGATGAAGTCAAAGTGCTGCTTTAGGTAGTCAAGACCTTGCTCGAGGACTTGTCTTGTTTGCAATTCATCATTAAAATTACACTTGAGTAGCGCAAACATATCGTCTAAAATATCACATTTGAACTGCTCCATCATGTCATATTTGTCGGTAAAGTGCAGGTAAAAAGTGCCACGGTTGATACCTGCCGTCTGAGTGAGGTCTGAGACAGTGATGTCCTCAAAGCGCTTTTCAAGGAGCAGGCATGCCAGAGCATCCTTGAGATAAGTTTTGGTTTCAGTGTGTCGTTTTGCCATAGGTCCCTTTCTTAAATCAACACTTTGTTGATTTTTGTTCTTGTTTAATGCGTTTATTCATTATATAATAAACTCATTCTTAAATCAACACAGTGTTAAAATTAGAGAGAAGGAGTTCTAATGGCTTATATCGAAATGAAACATTCCTACAAGCGTTATCAGGTGGGAGAGTCCGAGATTGTCGCCAATAACGACATCAATTTTGCGATTGAAAAAGGGGAGCTTGTGATTATTCTTGGCTCGTCTGGAGCTGGAAAGTCAACGGTGCTAAACATTCTAGGTGGTATGGACACCAATGACGAAGGTCAAGTCATTATTGATGGCAAGGATATTTCTGGTTACTCCGCAAAAGAGCTGACCACTTACAGACGCAATGACGTTGGCTTTGTTTTTCAGTTTTACAATCTAGTGCCCAACTTGACCGCCAAAGAAAACGTAGAGTTGGCTTCTGAGATTGTAGCGGATGCTAGAGATGCGACGGAGACGCTAGCAGATGTCGGCTTAGAAAAGCGTATCAATAATTTCCCAGCGCAGCTATCAGGTGGTGAGCAACAGCGGGTGTCTATCGCAAGGGCTGTCGCTAAAAATCCAAAGCTTCTCCTTTGTGACGAGCCGACAGGAGCGCTTGACTATCAGACGGGTAAGCAAGTGCTGAAAATCTTGCAAAACATGTCTCGCAAAGAGGGAGCGACTGTTATTATTGTCACACACAATTCAGCTCTCGCTCCGATTGCAGATCGTGTCATTCACATGCACGACGCTCGTGTGAGCAGCATTGAGCTCAACAGCCATCCACAGGATATTGACACCTTAGAATATTAGGAGAGCTTATGAAACAGACTTATTGGAAAGATATTAGGCGTGCTTTTGGCAAGTCTAAGGGACGTTTTTTGTCCATTATGTTACTGATGATGTTAGGTTCTTTTGCTCTTGTCGGGCTAAAGGTGACAGGACCCGACATGCAGTCCACAGCGAGCAGCTATCTCAAAAAGCACAACACCATGGACCTAGCGGTCATGTCAGACTATGGTTTATCGAGCGATGACCAAAAAGAGCTGAGCAGTATCAAAGGTGCCACTGTTGAGTATGGCTATCTAGCTGATGTGACCATCAAAGGCACAGATGACGCCGTGCGGGTCTTTTCAAAGACCAAGGACATCTCGACCTTTGAGCTGGTGTCAGGACGTTTTGCCAAGACTTCAAGCGAGATTGTCCTCTCGGCGCAGCTAAAAGGCACTTACAAAATCGGAGACACCATTACCTTTTCACAAGGGAAAACAAAATCGCTGAAAAAGAACACTTTCACAGTCGTTGGTTTTGCCAATTCTTCTGAGATTCTCTCAACGACCAGTCTTGGTTCATCAACCGCTGGAGACGGCTTGCTATCAAGCTATGCCATTGTAGCACCGTCAGCTTTTTTTAGTGACGTTTATACCATTGCTCGTATACGCTATAATGACTTAAAGGCGCTCAATCCTTTTACAGATACTTACAGTAAAAAATTAGCTAAACACCAAAAAACGCTGGATGAGCTGTTAGCAGACAATGGTGAACAACGTCTGTCTAGCCTAAAATCAAGCGTCCAAAGCCAAATTGATGCCAGCCAGAAACAGCTAGACGCAGCCAAAGCACAAGTTGCTCAACAAGAAGCACTTCTATCAAGCTTGCCACAAGAACAAGCAGCTGCGCTTCAAGCACAACTCACCCAAGCAAAAGCTACCATCACCAGCAATGAAAAAGCGCTAGCTAGCGCTAAAGCGGATATGCAGGCACTCACCAAGCCTAGCTACACCAGCTACACCCGCTCAACGCTACCTGGTGGTGAAGGCTACGAAACCTACGGCTCTAGTACAGACAGTATCAGCAGTATCGGCAATCTCTTTCCTGTCGTGCTCTATCTGGTGGCTGCGCTTGTGACCTTTACAACCATGACTCGCTTTGTCGATGAAGAGCGGACAAACTCAGGAATTTTAAAGGCGCTTGGTTATGACAACAAAGCCGTGATATTGAAGTTTGTCATCTATGGTTTTGTGGCGTCCATGATTGGAACGCTGATTGGGATTGTCGCTGGGCATTATCTTCTGTCTCGTATCATCGCTGAAATCATCACTGGCAGCATGACCATAGGCAGCACTCATTATGCTTTTTACTGGTCTTATACGCTCCTTGCTATTTTCCTTGGGCTTATCAGTGCGGTTCTGCCTGCCTATCTCATTGCTAGGCGTGAGCTTAGCGAAAAGCCCTCTCAGCTTTTGCTTCCAAAACCTCCTGTTAAGGGAGCTAAAGTGTGGCTAGAGCACCTGCCATTTATCTGGAATCGCCTCAGCTTTACGCATAAGGTGACCGTGCGCAATATCTTTCGTTATAAAACACGGATGTTGATGACCGTTTTTGGAGTCGCAGGCTCAGTCTCCCTCCTCTTTGCAGGGCTTGGTATCCAGTCGTCTCTAGGCAAAGTCGTGGACAATCAATTCAAAACTTTAATGCCTTATGACATGATGGTTATAACAAACGGTCAAACCTCAGCGTCTCTAGATAAGTTTCTAGACTCGAAAGACGTCTCTAAGGAAAAAGGTATCACCTATACGAGCTTGACCGAAACCATCTCGGGCGTCACAGACAAGCAAACCGTCTCTGTCATGGCGACAAGTAGTAAGGACTTTGGTTCATTTGTCAATCTTAAAGATGCCAAAACGAAAAAAGCCCTGCACTTGTCAGACAAGGGTGCTATCATCTCAGAAAAACTTGCCAAACTCTACAAGGTCAAAGCAGGAGACAGCATTAGCATAAGGGATGATAGCGGC
>OBLI01004028.1_pt1 | contig 10808 bp, 12 predicted proteins | sample 1519701 | NCBI WGS metagenome assembly OBLI01 (sample SAMEA3663005, study PRJEB22513) | pig gut metagenome | biome: pig gut; feature: pig-associated habitat; material: faeces | place: France | collected 2012 | reverse complement strand
AATTAGTACTTTTGCAGCAAATTTCAGATAAAATGGCTGGTTTATACGTTCATATACCCTTTTGTAAGTCGCGTTGCATCTATTGCGCCTTCTATTCCACCACCTCCTCGGATATGGCGGAAAAATATGTGTCGGCACTATGCCGCGAGCTTGACATGCGCTCCGATTATTGCACCCACGAATGGCAGACTGTGTATCTCGGAGGCGGCACTCCAAGCACGTTGTCCCCACAACAACTCCAACGCCTTTTTGAGCATATCGACTGTTCGCACGCCACCGAAGTGACCATCGAGTGCAATCCCGACGACGTCACGCCCGAGTTTGCCTCGTTGCTTGCCTCTCTTCCCGTCAATCGTGTGAGTATGGGGGCACAGACCTTCGACGACTCCCGACTTCGTTTTCTCCGCCGCCGACATAGTGCATCGGATGTCAGCAAGGCTGTCAACACACTCCGTCAGGCCGGCATCAACAATATCAGCATCGACCTTATCTACGGATTCCCAGGTGAGACTCTCATGCAATGGGACGACGACATAACCGCAGCCATCGCCCTTGGTGTGGAACATCTCTCGGCTTATTGTCTCTCTTATGAGGAAGGCACCCCACTCTATCGCCTTCTCGACGAGGGCAAGGTGAATGAATCCGACGACGAACTCACACGAGCCATGTACTACCGACTCATCGACCGTCTTGCCGCTGCCGGATATGAGCACTACGAGATAAGCAACTTCGCCCTCCCCGGACGTCGTGCCATTCACAACAGCAACTACTGGAACTCCACGCCTTATATGGGCATTGGGGCTGCGGCACATTCCTACGACATCACAAGCCGACAATGGAACATTGCCGACATTCATAAATATATAAAAGAGGTGGAAAACGGCAATCTGCCCTTCGAGCGCGAGACCCTCGACATCACCGAGAGATACAACGACATGGTGATGCTCTCACTGCGCACTTGTGAGGGCATAGACCTCGGCCAACTGCAATCACGCATTGGCACCGAACTTCACGACTATCTGCTCAGCCAGTCGCGCCAATACGAAGAAAGCGGCCTTCTCATAAATGAAGAAGACCGCCTCCGTCTGTCGCGCGATGGATTATACGTGAGTGACATGGTCATCACCGACTTGCTCAAGGTATAACTGCCGGCAGGCGTCCTCAAGCAATTCGATGACAAGTTCAAAACCCTTGTCGCCACCGTAATATGGGTCAGGCACTGTCGCGTTCCCTGGGTGATGCCTCAGATAGTCGGCCATCATCACCACCTTGTCCATTGCCTTATCTGTAGGGGCAAGCGACGACACTGCCCTATAATTATCATGATCCATAACGACGATAAGGTCGAAGTCGTTGAAGTCCTTCCTGCTTATCTGTCGCGCCCTGCTGTTGAAGTTGTATCCATGGGCGGCACCATGCCTGCGCATTCGCGAGTCGGGCAGTTCGCCCACATGCCACGGCCCTATTCCGGCAGAGTCGATAAAGAAGTCATCTTCCCTACCCTCTTCCTTCACTATATGCTTCATTATTCCCTCGGCAGCCGGCGAGCGGCATATATTACCAAGGCACACAAAAAGAATCTTTTTCTTCATACCTCTTATAATTTTCGTGCAAATTTACGCATTATTTCCCAAACCACCAAACATTTCATCGATTATCCGCCAAATAATCCTCATTTGTTAAAATGGCATAAAAATATTGTATGTTTTATCCATATAAGAATATTATTCATTAACTTTGCACTATATTATGTCAAACCTATTATCCAATAATTAAAAAAAACAGAGCGACAATGAACTTTCTTGAAGAGAAAATCAAAGAAGACGGAATTATCAAAGAGGGCAACATTCTGAAGGTGGACAACTTTCTCAACCATCAGATTGACGTTGACATCATCCGTCAGATAGCCTATGAGTTTAAGCGCAGGTTCCGCGGCGAACAAGTATCCAAGATTCTCACCATCGAGGCGAGCGGCATTGCCATAGCCATGCTCCTCGGCGACCTATACGACGTGCCGGTGGTGTTCGCCAAAAAAGGCGAGACTGCTAATTGCACCGACGACAAATATGTGTCGCAGGCATATTCTTTCACCCACAAGCGCCACAACAACGTGTTCGTGTCGCGCCCATATCTCACTGCCGACGACAAAGTGCTCATCGTTGACGATTTCCTTGCCGACGGACAGGCATGCCTTGCCCTCATCGACATCGTCAAGCAGGCAGGAGGCGAGGTGGTAGGCATCGGCATAGCCATCGAGAAAGGTCAGCAGAAGGGCGGACAGATACTACGCGAAGCCGGCTATCACCTTGAGTCGATAGCCATACTCGAATCAATGGATTACGCCACACAAGACATCAAATTCAGGTCATGAGCAGCATATACAATCTCGACGGCAGAGTGCCTCTGAGGCAGGCATTGCCATTCGGTCTGCAACACATCCTCGCGATGTTCGTTGCCAACATCACCCCCATCATCATCCTTGCCAGTGCCGTGGGCATCGACAAGGGCATCAGTGCATCACTTATCCAGAACTGCATGATTATCGCAGGAATAGGAACTCTCATCCAACTCTATCCCGTATGGCGAATAGGTTCGCGACTGCCCATTGTGATGGGTATATCGTTCACCTTCCTCTCGCTTGCCATAGTGATAGCATCCACACAGGGCATGGGCACACTCATGGGAGCCGTCATCGTGGGCGGACTTGTTGAGGGATGCCTCGGACTCTTCCCCAACAAATGGACAAAACTCATCCCCCACATCGTGGCAGCCACTGTGGTGGCAGCCATCGGATTGTCACTGCTCCCCATCGGAGCCAACAGTTTTGCCGGCGGACAGGGAGCAGCTGACTTCGGCAGTGCCGACAACTGGATAGTGGGCTCGGTGACTTTGCTCGTATGCCTTGTCACCCTCATCTACGGCAAGAACATGTTGCGCTCGCTCTCCATTCTCGTCGGACTTATCGCGGGATATATCCTTGCCCTATGCATGGGAATGGTAAACTTCGACAACATCCACGACATGCCTATCGTAGCCCTACCCTCGTTCATGCCTTTCACCCCCGAGTTTCATCTCGACGCCATTCTCGCCGTGATATGCATCTATTTTGTTTCAGCCACTGAGACTATCGGCGACACGTCGGCACTTTGTTCGGGAGCCTTAGGCCGAGGGGTGAAGAAGAAGGAGATGGGAGCCTCTGTGGCTTGCGACGGTATCGTGAGCTGCATCTCCGGCCTCTTCGGTTGCACTCCCATCACGTCGTTCTCGCAGAACGTGGGTCTTGCAGCCTTGTCGAAGGTGATCAACCGCTTCACCATCGCCACCGGAGCTGTTATCCTCATCCTTTGCGGACTCTTCCCGCCGATAGGGGCATTATTGGCCACTATCCCGCAGTGCGTTCTCGGCGGTTGCACTTTGATGATGTTCGGAAGCATTGTCTTTGCGAGCTTTGGCATGATGGCACGTTGCGGATTCTCACAACGCAACATGATTATCGCCAGTCTCTCGCTAAGCATCGGACTTGGATTCACCTCCGCTCCCGACATGTTCAAGATATTCCCCGACATTATCAACACCGTTTTCGCACAAAACTCCGTTGCAGTGGTTTTTTTGTGTGCCGTAGTGCTCAATCTCGTCCTTCCCAAGGACAAGGCAGATGACGCCCGGACCTCATGACCATCCCTTTGATTCTTTATTTTTTTAATTCTTTAATCCTTTAATTTCGAGGCATCAGCCTCGATATACCTTCGCTATACCTTCGCTCTACCTTCGCTTTTTTGCTATATAGGGAAAAGTGACACTTCGGAGGTAAAACGAAGGTAGAGCGTCACATGTCACATGAGATTTTTGTCGTTTTTTGCTTTATAGGGGGGTGTATCTCCTAAAAAGCAAAATCCACGATTATTATACTTCTTAATATATTTATTCTTCATTATCTGTTAATTCTTCTCAATATTTTTATTCTTCATTATCTTTTTTTCTTCTCTATATTTTTCTTCTCTCTATATAATAACACGCGTACCTTATTAATAATTTTATTTATTATATATATAAATATAATATATAGCTCTCTCAGAAACGGAAAAACGACAAAAATCCCATGTGACATGTGACGCTTTGCAGTCAAAAGAATAATATTTTGCCGCAAGCCTTGCGAAGATTTGGATAATTCGAAATAAATGATTACCTTTGCAGCCAATAATGAATTAATGCCAGAACGATATGAACGAAATAAACAATCTGCCTCCCATCGACTTCGGGATTGTGGAGGACAGGACAATGAGAATACTGAAGGTGGTAGGCGTGGGTGGCGCCGGATGCAATGCCGTCAGAAACATGTATGACGAGGGCATTGAGGGAGTGTCGTTTGCCGTGTGCAATACCGACAGTAAAGTGCTTGCCAAGTCGCCCGTTCCAGTCAAGTTGCAGTTGGGCGAGGGACTTGGTGCCGGAGCGAATCCCGAAGTGGGGAAAAGTGAGGCGGAAAACAATATCGACGACATCCGCACACTGCTCAACGACGGTACGAAGATGGTGTTCATCACTGCGGGAATGGGAGGCGGCACAGGTACAGGAGCAGCTCCCGTGGTGGCACAGATTGCCCAGGAACTCGGAATCCTTACCGTTGCTATTGTCACTATTCCGTTCTATTTTGAACGAAAGAAAAAGATTATGAAGGCTCTCAAGGGTGTTGAGGAAATGAGGAAATATGTTGACGCAATGCTTGTGATCAACAACGAGCGCCTGTGCGACGTTTATTCCGACTCACCGATATCTCTCAACGAGGCTTTCAAGCGTGCTGACGATGTATTGAAGGAGGCTGTAAAGGGCATATCAGAGCTGATCACCTTCCACAGCGACGGTAATATCAACCTCGACTTCCGTGACGTCGAGACTACCACTCGCAAGGGTGGCGGAGCCATCATGGCCATCGGTAGGGCAAGCGGCAACAAACGAATCGAAAGAGCCATCATTGATGCCCTGGATTCCCCCTTGTTATGCGGCAATGACATCAACAAGGCAAAGAAAATCTTATTTAATATATATGCAAGTACCGAGCACCAGATATTTGTAAATGAGATGCAGGAAATCGACGATTTCTTCGACCAACTGGATCCCGACATTGAAGTAATCTGGGGTACTTCCACCGACGATTCTCTCGGTGAGGATGCCAAGGTGACGATATTGGCTACAGGCATTGACAACGAGTTCACCGAACGCAAGGAAGAGCAGAGAAACGTGGGAGATGAGCACTTCGAACAACTGATAAAAGACCTTTACAAACCCGTCAAGAAGTCGAAGCCAGAAATAAAGAAGGAAGAAGTAGTAGAGATTAAGGAAGAGGTTAAGGAGCCCGAACCTCCCTTTGTTGTTGTTGCCCCCAAAGTGGAACCGGCAGCAGAACCAATAAAAGAGGAAAAGTCGGAGGAAGTATCCGAGCCCAAGAAACCTACAATCTTGGATAGATGGAAAGCGTGGTTAAGAGATAATATGGACATGTATAATGAATGACGGAGTAAACAATCCAGAGGAACTGGCCTTACAGCTGCATGACATTGCAAGGAAGCTGAGGGCGGCAGGGCGCAATGACCTGATATTGTCTGCCCTTGGGAGCAGTATGCTCGATGAACTAAAGTCGGAGGCAGTCAGGGGACATCTGAGCCGACTCGTCATCACGTCTGACTATCGTTTTCTTCTTCCCGACATCGGCAATGTCGAGGTTGACCTGCAACCTGTGCACAAGGCGGTCTATCTTCTCTTTCTCAATCACCCCGAGGGTATCGAATTCAAGCATCTTTCAGAATACAAGGATGAGTTGCGCCAATGGTATCGCAAGACGGCGAGAATGATGGACTCGGCAAAGATTGACGATAGTGTGGATCATCTCACCAACCCTCTCGACAATGCCATCAACGAGAAATGCTCCCGCATAAAGAGAGCATTCCTTGACGTGATGGACGAGTATTCGGCCAGCTACTACATCATCTCCGGTCATGCAAGGATTGACTCCCCCACAACCACCAAAACATGGTATAAGCGTCTGAAAGTAATCAATCTTCCCCGGCATCTCGTAGTGTTTCAAAGATGAAAAGCTCGAAACATATCCTCCGTACTGATGTACGTAACATCCATTATCATGCTGATTGACAAGGGACACGGCTCTTCTGAATTCGTCGTATGGATGAGCCTCGGTTCGATGTTCCTCTGCTTCGGTGCTGTGGAGATGAACAATATGAGGAAAATAAAATAGTATCTTTTTCACCTTTTTCTTTTGTCATATTAAAAAAATACAGTATCTTTGCAGCCACATTTACAAATGAAAGATTGACAAAATGAAAAAGACTGCATTGATTACTGGTGCCACAAGCGGAATAGGCGAAGCTTGTGCACGCAAATTCGCCGAAGGCGGATACCGCCTCATCATCACCGGACGCAACGCCGAAAAGCTCGCTCAACTCAAGGCCGAACTGCCCACGGAAGTGATTACGCTCTGCTTCGACGTGCGCGACCGCAAGGCTGCCACCGAGGCCATCAATTCACTTCCTGAGGAATGGAGCACTATCGACGTGCTGATAAACAACGCGGGACTCGCCCTTGGTCTTGAACCCGAATACGAAGGCGACTACGAGGATTGGGACACAATGATCGACACCAATATCAAGGGACTGCTCACAATGACTCGACTGATTGTACCGAGAATGATAGAGCGTAATGCCGGTCATGTCATCAATATCGGTTCGGTGGCTGGCGATGCTGCATACGCTGGCGGCAACGTGTATTGCGCCACCAAGTCGGCAGTAAAGGCCATCACCGACGGACTCAGAATCGACGTTGCACATTCGGCAGTGAGAGTGACGAATCTCAAACCGGGATTGGTGGAAACCCACTTCAGTAACGTCCGCTTCCATGGCGACGACCAGCGTGCCGACAATGTGTATAAAGGCATCACTCCGCTCACGGGGGCAGACATTGCCGATGTGGCCTTCTATGCCGCCAGTGCCCCAGCCCATGTTCAGATAGCCGAAGTGCTGATACTCGCCACCCATCAGGCCAGTGGCAGTGTGATACACCGCAGTTAATCAGATTTTTCTAATCTGTTTGCCGTCGCAAAGCAACTTCTTGGCATCCGACAGATGCTCCTGAAGTTCCTTGGCGTCAACGTATGTAGCATTAAGTGCGCCGGAATTAGGGAAACGGTTGAAGAAAATGTCGTTGCTCATATAGAGTTTAATATCAGAAACTCTATCGTGGGCACCGATATTATTGTAGTAATTGAGTATTCTCGGCACTATCCTTGGCAACACCTTTAATCCCGTCTTTCCGTCTTTGAATTCCACAACAGCCACTACATGCCATCGTTGACGCTTTTCGTATGCCTGTTCGCGTTGCTCCTTAGTCACTTTGTGGGTTATTGTCAGATGTCTGCCATACTTCACATTGATGTCATCCATAATCCGTCGGAATATCTGTCCATGAGCAGATGTATCGTTCAACTGATTGATGCCGATATAATAATGTATCATCTCGTGGATGACAGTATCTTCGAGTTCTTGCTCCGACAAATCGACGCGTGTGTTTATTCTCAGGCGGAAATCATATTTCTCCGTCCTCCCATTAGGCAATCTGCGTATTTTGAATACGCATTGCCCAAGAAACGTTTTGGCATTGCTTAGTTCTATAGGAAGCATGGGGAGTTTGCCCGCAAACATTTGCTTATTAAACTCCTCAAACTTCTTTTTTATGTACGTAATATCAGCCTTCATCAATCATTATTTATCAAACAAATAACCTCACTATGCAAGTGATTATGCAAAGATACAAACTATTTTCCATTCCTCCAAACTTTTCGCCGATTATTTGCATAATTATCATGCGAAAGCCCCCGCCGCCGTAGGGTCTTACCTTGTGTAAGACCGCCCCAGTTCCACATTATCACGAGGAATAGTGACCAAAGCAGTATCTGCATATAATAAACTTTCACATCGTAAAGCTTTGCTTTTCCCATTCGTCCCAATCAACAGTCAAAATGTATTCCATAATTTGTTGTCTGAGGATAGGAAGGTCGTCTTGAATAACATTCCAAAGCTCTTTGTCATCCACTTGATAATAATCATGCACAAGTATATGCCGCATTTTAACAATTCCATCCCAAGGAGTCTTTGGATGACATTCTTTAAACATCTTTGACAACCTATATGCAGCTTCCCCAATAATTTCAATGCTCTTTACTATTCCATAGAACTCCAGTTCATTTCTATGCAAATCTTCAAAACCCATCGATTGAGTATTCCTCAATACACAATCAATAGCATCAATCATGTGGGATAATCGCCCGCGGTCTCTAACAGGTTCTCTCATAAATTAACTGTTTATCGTGAGATACACTATTAACAGCAAATGGCAACAAAGTACCATCGGTTACAAGATCTACAGGACGGCCTAACATCTTCTCCAGCTCATCTGCCATTATCGCATGTTTAAGCAAGCTCACCTTGGCATTGTTGTCAAAAGTCACCAAAATGTCTATGTCGCTATTTAAATTCTCCTCCCCTCGTGCATACGAGCCAAACAACCAAGCCTTCAAAACTGGTTGCGTTTTGAAGTAGTCAGAAATCGTTTTTATCATTACATTTGAACTCATATCTATATAATTTGCCGCAAAGATACGAACAATTTTCCATTCCTCCAAACTTTTCGCCGATTATTTGCATAATTTGATTACTCTCAACCCTATCAAATAACTCAAGCGTCACATGTCACATGGATTTCGGGAAAAATCACATAGAGAGTAAGCAAAACAATCAAGTTTGCTTCTCCTATGTGAGTCCGCTATGACTCCGCTGTGACTCCGCTTTTTTGCTTTCAGAAAATAGACATACAGCAGTTGTAATGCCCATTAGTATTTAACTGGCATAATGGGCAAAAGCAAATTGGGCAAATTCTAATTTTCAATTTGCTTTTGCCCAATTTGCCCACCGATTCCTTTTTGTGCATATGGTCGCATTGGTAGCGGGGCACCCTTTGTCAAAGGCTGTATATTGCAAGGTTCAAGTCCTTAACCAATCCTATTGTTTTTATTATCAATCCGTCGAGGCTTCATTTATTTAAGTCTCGACGGATTGAGTTTTTATTTAACATATATACCATACAATCCGAAGAACATTTCTATGGTATCCTTTGGCTGGTTGTCAATCACTTTTCTTGCCAACTCGCCTACCCTTTCCCATATACCAGTGAACTCAATGGTACCAAGAGCATACAGAAAATCTTTCGTCATATTATAGAGTGTTTTTATATCATTCAGAATCACATCCTTATTTATCTCCCTGTTTTGAACATTGTAAGGATCTGTTCCATTATCCATCACATAGTAGCCAATGCCATTACGTTGGAACAAGTGTGACAATGACTGTTGACACGACTGTTCCAGTACTGTTGGAATAGTCGTATCACAGCCTTGGAACGGGTGTAACAACAGGCATGGAACAAGTGTGACAACAGCTTTGGAACGGGCGTGGCAACTGCGATGGAACAAGTGTGTCAACAGGGCATTCTGTTTATGACTGAACTTTCTGAAGTTATATTTAAACCACAGAGACAAAGAGAAAGAGAGATTTACTATATTATGACAGAGATGGAATGCCAAGGCATTGGGAGATGACAGAGGAATACACATAATGTCAATTTAGTGCGGATTTTGGAGTTAATTTAGCTTGTTTTTTGCTCAAATCACCCTGTTTTGATAAGGTCTTAACTTGTTTTTTATAACATCTGTCAGCATCCTATTTTGATAATTGTCTATTTATCAATGTGTTATAAATAAGGCTGACACTGACAGATGTTTTTAAACTTTTTCCTGCGCGCACACGCGCGAGAGAGAATACTATATGGTATTTGGATTTCCACACAAATCAATCACAAGCGCTTGATAACCTTACATGGATTGCCAGCCGCCATACAGTCGGAGGGTATGTCATGGGTGACGACACTGCCCGCCCCTATCACTGTGCGGTCGCCTATGGTGACGCCGGGGCAGACAGTTACGTTGCCCCCAAGCCAACAGTCATCGCCTATCTTGATGGGGAAAGCCGACTCAAGCGTCTTGCGACGCTGGAGATAGTCGATGGGATGCTATAATCGGAGTATTGCATATATCGTTGTCTTTAGAAAATTTAATCACTATTTCTTGCAAAAGTACGAAGTATTTTCCATTTCTGCAAGTATTTTGATGATTATTCCAAAGAATTTTGCTTTTTTGCTTTGTTTTATCAAAATAAACAGTATCTTTGCAGCTATGAATTAAAGATATAGATAAGGATGAAGATAATACACACCAGCGACTGGCACCTCGGACATTCGCTATACAACTACTCGCGCGAGGAAGAACATGCCGACATGCTAAGGCAGATGACAAGGATAGTGGAGGAAGAGAAGCCTGATGCCTTTGTCATCTCGGGCGACGTGTATGACACGATGCAACCCTCAGCCTCGGTGCAGACAATGCTTGCCGACGCTCTCGTGGAGATACATCGTGCCAATCCCCACATGCAGATAGTGTGCATTGCCGGCAATCACGACAGTGGAAGCCGACACACGATATACCGCACTCCATGGAAGGCTCTGAACGTGGAAATGGTGGGCAGTATATCGCGCGACAGCCTACTTGACGACTATATCTTCAAGCTGGAGGGCAAGGGATATATCGTTGCCGTTCCCTTTGCCGCCGACCGATTCATGCCTGAAGATGTGTTCATAAGATTGCAGGAAATGGTGGCTGAAATGAACAAGGAGGAGCAGTTGCCCGTATT
>OBLI01004026.1_pt1 | contig 10810 bp, 10 predicted proteins | sample 1519701 | NCBI WGS metagenome assembly OBLI01 (sample SAMEA3663005, study PRJEB22513) | pig gut metagenome | biome: pig gut; feature: pig-associated habitat; material: faeces | place: France | collected 2012 | reverse complement strand
GGGCGCGGCAGCTTCAGTGGCGGCGGCGGGGGCCTGAGTCTCAGCGGGCTTGGAGCCGCCGCAGGCAGCCAGAGCCAGCACCATCAGGGCAGCCAGACACAGTGCGAATAACTTTTTCATAAAAATACATCCTTTCCTCATTTTATTCTCTGAAAGAAGATTCCCGTCGGGAAAAGGCGGGGGATGAATGGGAAAAAGGCGGCGGTTTGATACCGCAGCGCCTTTACTTCCATACATCTTATACAGAATTCTATCACTTCACTGCATAAAAGTCAACACGAGGGAAGGACATTTGTACATATTTGACGGATTCACCAAAATATCATACAATTTCGGCTGCTTCCTTAAGCAGTTGGTACGCCTTTTCGAAGCCTAGGGAGCTGATGCACAGGGTCAGGTCGTAGTTCCGGCTGTCGCCGTAGGTGCGGCCGGTCATCTTCTCACAGTAGGCCCGGCGGGCCCGGTCAGCGGTGTCCATGTCCGATTCCAGCACGGAAAGGGGAACATCCGGCATTTCCTTTCGGATGCGCAGCAGCCGCCAGCTCCGGTCGGCGTGGACGAATACCCGCAGGCAGTGGTCGTATTCCTTGAGAATGTAGTCGGCGTTCCGGCCCACGATGACGCAGCTCTCCTTGTTGGCAAGCTCCCGGATGGCCTTTACCTGGGCGTTCCACAGCTCCTCGCTCAGGGGGCGGCTGTAGAAATTGAACAGGCTTTGGGTAAAGCCGAACTCTCTGGGCACCCGTTCGTCCCACTGCCGGACCTGCTCCGGACTCAGGTGGGCGCTGGCCTTGGCGGTTCGCAGAATGATGTCCCGGTCGTAATAGGCGATGCCCAGTTCCCGTGCCAGCCGGCGGCCCAGATCGCTGCCGCCAGCGCCGAATTCTCTGCCGATGGTAATGATACGCTTCATAAGGAGGCCTCCTCATAGCTCGTGCTTCCCGGCATTTCGCAGTAAATGACAGCCTAAGAAGCAAAAATTTTTGTGCAGAAACATCATAGCACATTTGCCCGGCAGGTTCAACAGGGTATTTGCGAAAAACGCTGACGAGTTGAAAGCTGGAAATCGAAAGTGGAAAGATATGGTATCCCCTTCGGGGATGATAAGAACGTATCGGGTTTATTCAACAGTTTGGAAAACGCGAAGCTGCTATTGTATTATCCTCGCAGCAAAAAGTATAGATTCAAACAAATCATGATAGCCGCGATTCCAATAAAGACAGAATAAGCAATCTTACTGCCCTTTGAATCTGCGTGCTTCACACAGAATACAAGATAGGCAATCCAAACAATATACGCAATGAACAGCAATCCGCTCTTATAGAAAATCATTGACAGAAGAAATAGTGCATTGACAATCTTCATACCATTTTCAGAACAAAGAATATCTTTCATTTTCTTCATGATAGTCCCTCCGCAAATTCCGATCCGCAGATGTTCTGTTTCGGACTCCAAACTTTCCACTTTCAACTTATCATCACGGCTCCCGGTAGGCAAACCAGTACTCGCCCACCTGCCCCGCAGGCGCACAGCCCTGTAACCAATAAGAGAATCCATGCCGCTTTCCAACCGTGCTTCACAACCGTAAACTCCCTTTTGATAAATTACAAACATTATAACATCTGAGGTAAAAACTTCAAGGGCCAGTTCCCGGGACTGTCCTGCCTGAAACGGAGCGGATGCGGCGGCAGAGCTTCCCGGCTTGCGCTTTTACCGCTGCACAATGGGAAACCGGCAAAGAAACATGGTGACTGTTCGTCACGGTTCTGCTGAAAGGCCCCTGACGCTGTGCTAGAATGGCGCCAATCTTCCGGACTGAGCCGGATAAGCTGCGGGAGGACACGGTATGCTGGACATATTCAGACGGGAGATCAAATATGAGATCAATCCCTGCCTTACGGAGGTGCTGAAGCAGAGGCTGTCGGCAGTGCTCCCGGCAGATCCCCACAACGGCACGCAGGGGTATCTGGTGCGCTCCGTCTACTTTGACACCCCGGACGCTGCGGACTGCTGTGAGAAACTGGACGGGGTGGAGAACCGGAAAAAGCTGCGCCTGCGGGTTTACGGCTTTGGGGACGCTCCCGCCAAGCTGGAGTTGAAGCAGAAGCAGGGGGCCTTCCAGAGAAAGCGGAGTCTCACCTTAAGCAGACCGCAGGCAGAGCAGCTGCTGGCGGGGGATTCGTCCTGCCTGGAAGACTGCGGGGAATTCGGGCAGCAGATGGCCCGGCTGATGGCCTTGGGAGCCTATCGCCCCAGCTGCCTTGTGGAGTATGACCGCATTGCCTTCTGCTGCCCCACCAACGATACCCGGGTTACCCTTGACAGCCGCCTGCGCTCCAACGAGGGTTGCTTCCGGCTGTATGACCCCACGGTGCAGCTGACGCCGGTGGGCAGGCCGGGCATGGTGACGCTGGAGGTCAAATACAATCACTTTTTGCTGAGTTTTGTCAAGGATTCGGTCAATATGGCGGGAATGCTGAACGTTTCCGCCAGTAAATATTGCCGGTGCAGGCAATTTGGAATCGGAGGAGAATAGACTATGAACAAGGAACTGCTGTACTACCTGACCAACGACGCGGGCAGCCTGACCCTTCAGGAGATTCTGTTGAGCTTTGCCTGCGCTGTGGTATTGGGGGCTGTGATTTTTGTGTCCTACCGCTTCTGCCATACCGGGGCGGTGTACAGCGCGAAGTTCAACGTGTCGCTGTGGATGATGACGCTGGTAACCACGCTCATCATGTGCGTGATCGGCAACAACATCGCCCTGTCGCTGGGCATGGTGGGCGCCCTGTCCATCGTCCGGTTCCGCACCGCCATCAAGGACCCCCGGGATACCACTTACATCTTCTGGGCCATCGCGGTGGGGGTGTGCTGCGGCATCTGCGACTACCTGATCGCCGGAATCGGCAGCGCCGTGATCTTCTGTATGATGGTGCTGATCGGAAACGTTCGGGGCAACGACCGGTATCTGCTGATTGTGCGCACGTCCGGAACCCCGGACACCCGTGTGGAGGAGCTGATGCAGTCCTATTATCAGAATAAGGCCAGACTTCGGGTCAAAAACACAGATTCGCAGCAATCTGAGTACATCTATGAGCTGAGCGCCTCTGTGCTGAACAAGCACGGCGGCAGCGAGGAAATCTCCAATGAACTGTACGCGCTGGCAGGGGTGCAGAACGTGAATCTGGTCTGCCAGAATGACGAGATTACCGCATGAGAAGAAAACTGCGGCTTTGCGCCCTGGTCTGGGGACTGACAGCACTGCTGTGCGTATGTCTGGGAGCGGTTCAGCTGGCTTCTGTGCCCCGGCAGGCCCGGTACATCGATCATATCGTCAACGCCGGCGCTGACCCCACTCTGGGAACCACCACCATCCCGGCAGACCGCATGGTGGGCGGGGAGTTTGTCAGCCATCTGCCGCTGGTGGTCATTGACACCGGGGGACAGGAAATCGTCAGCTATAAGCAATACAACCCGGAAACCGATGCCTTTGAGGTGCCGGCGGGCATCGACCCCTACTTTTCCATGACGCTGTCCGTGTACGACAGCGCCGACCATTGCAACCGGCTTTCAGACCCGGCGGGCCTTGTGACCACGGGCCGCATTAAGGTGCGGGGGAATTCCTCATCGTTTCCAAGCCTGCCGAAGTTTCAGTATAAGCTGAAGCTGGATGAAGCGGAAAGCGTCATGGGTATCGGTACGGACGACACCTGGGTGCTCTCCCCCACGGTTCAGGACAAATCCCAGCTGCGCAACTATCTTGTCTACAACATTGCGGGGCAGATCGAGCCCTTTACCCCGGATCTGCGGTACTGCGAGGTGCTGTTTGCCCGGGAGGGGGGCTACTATTACGGCGGGCTGTACAGGCTGTGCGAGTCCGTCAAGGTTTCGCCGGAACGGGTGGATATCCGCAAGGACGCCACAGGCTATCACGTTGGCAGCGGCTATCTGCTTCTGCGGGACCGGTACTCGGACAGTAAGATCATCCTGGATACCTGGGGCACCCGCATGGGCTATAACTGCCGTGTGGACAGCACGCAGGGCAAGCGGATACCCACGTATTTCTCCTTGGAATACCCCAAAAACGAAAACGCGACGCCGGAGGTGATTGCATCCATCGAAGAAGAGATTTCCGAGATCGAAGCGATTCTGTACAGCGGGGATGCCGCCGTTCTGGAACAGCTCGACCAGTGGGTGGATTTGAATTCCTTTGCCGAATACATGGTGATCAACGAGTTCTTCACCAACTATGACGCGGGCACGAACTCCACATTTCTCTATAAGGCGCCCCATGGGAAGCTGACCGCCGGACCCTACTGGGATTATGACGGCGCGGTGGACAACTGGAATAGCGCCCTGCTGGATATCAACGCCTTCGCTTTTCCGGAATATCCCTGGTACAACGCGCTGATCCGACTGGAAACATTTGAACGCCTGGTGGAGAAACGGTATCACGAACTGCGCAAAACGATTCTGAGCGACGAATATCTGGACACGTTCATCGACGGAACGCTTTCCTATCTCGGCAACGCCCTTGCCCGGGAGGAAAGCGCCTACGGAGACTACACCTATTTAACGGATGTCCTGACGGAGCAGACCACCGGCCTGACCATTGACCGGAGGAGGGAAACCGCGGCAGAGGAAGCCCGGCGCGTGAAGGATGTGCTGCATCTTCGGGGCGCGTACATGGACAGAAACATCGCGGCACTGCGGGACCTGGTCACGTTCCGGGGCAGCTCCCTGGCCACCAACACGGTTCTGGCCTGCGTACTGATCGCGGTGTTTCTGGTGAGCACGCTGCTGGCCCGCCGCCGTTTGACCAAGTGACTTTTTATGGAGGCGATTGCTTGAACCGAAAAACCAACGTACGCACCAGACGCCTGACCGGGACGGCACAGCGTGTGTGGATCTGGCTTGCCGTCATTTCCATGACCGTTTACATTTTGTGGCGGGCCATCTGCACCATTCCTGACCGGCACGTCTATGGAACCCTTGCCTTTGTGTGCGGCATCTTCCTGCTGGCGGCGGAGAGCATTTCCGCGCTGGAAGCCCTGATGCACTACACGGATATGCACAATATGCGCCTGCCGGAAAAGCCGGAGCTGCCGGAAAGCTGGTATCCCGAGGTGGATGTGTTCATTGCCACCCATGACGAGTCGGTTTCCCTGTTATATAAGACTGTCAACGGCTGTAAGCATATGCACTATCCGGATAAGAACAAGGTACACATCTTCCTGTGCGACGACGGAAACCGTCCGGCGGTGGCGCAGCTGGCAAAGGAACTGGGGGTGGGCTATTTCGGACTGGCGGAAAACAGGGACGCCAAGGCGGGCAACCTGAATAACGCCCTGTCTCAGACCCATTCTCCCTGCGTTGCTACCTTTGACGCGGACATGATTCCCACCTCCGATTTTCTGATGGAAACCGTCCCCTACCTGTTCCTGCCCCGGATGAAAAAGGACGAAGATGGGCACTGGGTTCCCAGAACCGAGGATGAAATCGACCCGGATTTCAAAATCGGCTTTATCCAGTCGCCCCAGAGCTTTTACAATCCCGACCTGTTCCAGTATTACCTGTACAGTGAAAACCGGATTCCCAATGAGCAGGATTATTTCTTCCGGGAGATCAATGTGGGCCGGAACCGGGCCAACGCGCCCATCTACGCCGGCTCCAATACGGTGATTTCCCGGCAGGCGCTGGAGGCGGTGGGAGGCATCGCCACGGGCAGCATCACCGAGGATTTCGAGACCGGCATCCGTATCCAGGCGGCAGGCTACACCTGCTATGCCATCGACAGGGTGCTGGCCCACGGGCTGGCGCCCCGGGACTTTGAGAGCCTGCTCCGGCAGCGGGAGCGGTGGGGCAGGGGCTGCATTTCTTCCCTGCGGCATACCCATCTGATCTTCAACCGGGGTCTGAAGCTTCGGGCAAAGCTGGCCTATCTTTCCGCGTTTTTGTACTGGTTTACCTTCCTGCGGCGGTTTGTGTACATTCTTGCCCCCATTTTGTTTGTGGTATTTCATATCCCGGTCATGGTCTGCGGCCTCAGGAGCCTGCTTATCTTCTGGCTGCCGTCGTTCCTGCTGTATAACCACGCGCTGAAGGTATCCTCCGGCAAAATTCGTTCCTACCGCTGGTCCAATATCATCGACACCATTCTGTTCCCCTATCTGATCCTGCCGATTCTGGCGGAGTTCCTGTTTATCCGGCTGAAAACCTTCCATGTGACCAGCAAGGAAGTGACGGAGGGCAGCACGCCATACCTGCTGGGCCTGCCCCACCTGATTCTGCTGATGTTTGATCTGCTGGCGGTGGTGCTGTGCACTTGGGAGCTGCTGACGGCACGGAACTACGGCGCGGTGGTGGTGCTGTACTGGCTGCTGGTCAACGGGTTTAACCTTCTGATGGCGCTGCTGTTTGTGGCGGGGCGGAGGAACCGGCGCAGTGAGGAACGCTTCCGGGTCACCCTGCCGGTACAGGTGGAGAGCTGCGGACGGGCGCTGGATGGGCATACCATGGATATTTCCGAGAACGGTCTGGCGGTGGTGCTGCCGGACCCGGTTTACCTGCCGGATGACGAGCCGGTATCCGTCACCATTACAGACCGGGGAAGCACTGCGCGCCTTCGGTGCCTGGTTGCCAGCGTCAGTCAGGCGCGAGGCGGATGGCGGTACGGCCTGCGTGTGCATGACACGGAAGACCGGGAAACCTACGACCAGATTGTCTATGACCGGCACCATTCCATGAGCGATATCATGCAGCCCACCGTCAGCACCTTCTCCGACCTGTCCGTGAACATCCGCGGGCGGCTGGGCCGGGAGCGGCAGTCTCTGCGTAAGCAGCCCCGTATCCCGATTGGCGAACAGTTCCCGATGGAGGGCGGCGGCAGTGTGATGGTGGAGAACATGAACTACAAATATGTGCGTCTTTCCGGGGCGGTTGATCTGCCCGATGAACTGACCCTGAGGGTTTTCGCCCATCCTGTAGCGCTTCGCAGAAGCGCCATCCGTCCGGGCCTGTACGAGATTGTGAACCGGGAAGAACTGCTGCGGTCACAGGATTTTCTTGACAGATTGTGCCAGTACACCCGCGGTGAGGTACCGGTAAACAGCTGATACCAAAGAAGGAGGCACGCCATGCTGTTTTCCAGCGTTGTATTTCTGCTGTATTTTCTCCCGGTGGTGCTGGTGCTGTATTACAGCGTCAGCAGAAGACACATCCGGGCGCAAAACGGCCTGCTACTGATTGCCAGCCTGGTTTTTTACGCCTGGGGCGAGCCGAAAAATGTGCTCCTGCTGGCATTCTCCTGCCTTGCCAATTACCTGTTCGGGCTGGCGGCGGGGGGAGAACGGTTTTCCGGGAAAATGCGGAGAAGCTTCCTGATTGTGTCGGTTATTTACAATCTCGGCGTGCTGTTTTGCTTTAAATATTTGAATTTCGCGGTTCAGACAGTCAACGGCCTGGCAGGGAGGACCCTCCTGCCGGAGACAAAGCTTGCTCTGCCTCTGGGCATTTCCTTCTTCACCTTTCAGGCCATGTCCTACGTTATTGATGTTTACCGGGGCGACGCGCCGGTGCAGAAGAATTTTTTTGATTTGGCACTGTATATCTGCCTGTTTCCCCAGCTGGTGGCCGGGCCCATCGTCCGCTACAACGAGATCCAGCAGCAGCTGGGGAGTCGGCAGGAAACCCTTGACAGGGTATGCGGCGGAATGTGCCGTTTTGTGCAGGGACTGGCGAAAAAGCTGCTGCTGGCGAACAGCATGGGCGCCATTGCCGACACGGTATTCGGCCTGAGCAGACTGTGGCACACCCAGTATCTGGTGCCGGCGGCGCTGGCGTGGGTTGGGGCGGCGGCGTACATGCTGCAAATCTATCTGGACTTTTCCGCCTACTCCGATATGGCCATCGGCCTGGGCGGAATGTTCGGGTTTTCCTTCTGCGAAAATTTCAACTACCCCTATATTGCCGATTCCATCAATGAATTCTGGCGGCGCTGGCACATTTCCCTGACCCGCTGGTTCCGGGAGTACCTGTACTTCCCACTGGGCGGCTCCCGGACCCGGAACGCAGATTTTATGGTGCGCAATCTCCTGATCGTCTGGCTGTGCACCGGGATTTGGCACGGGGCCAACTGGACCTTTGTGCTGTGGGGCCTTTGGAATTTCCTGTTTGCCGTTCTGGAGCGGGTGACGGGCTTTGACGAGTGGGAGGGTAAGGGGGCGCTCTGGCGGCACATTTACGCGCTGCTGGTGATTCTCATGGGCTGGATTCTGTTCCGGTCGGACAACCTGTACTGCTTCTTCGAATACATGGCAAACCTGTTCTGTCTGAACGGAAACGGCTTTTTCAGCGCGGAAGCGTGGATGTTTCTGCGGGAAAACTGGCTGTGGTTTGCCGGAAGCCTGCTGGCCTGCGTGCCGCCGGAAACTCGGAGCACTCTGGCAAAGCGACTGCGCCTGAAGCTGCCGCAGGCACTGTACCCGGCGGCGATGCTGGCGCTGCTGGCGGTGTGCATCATCTATCTGGTGCGCAGCGACTATAACCCGTTCATCTATTTCAATTTCTGAGGAATGCTATGATTACATTGTCAAAGCGGGCAGCGAAAATTGCGGGAATGCTGCTCCTGCTGGTGTGGCTGGTGTTTTCGGCAGGCAACTTTTTCGCGGGGGCCCCGCAATGGGGGGAACTGACCCGAAAGGTCAAAACGGAACGCACGCTGAGCGGCGCCGTTGGGGTTCTGGAGACGTTTACGCAGGAGGAGGTGCTGCTGAAACACCCCATGATTGAGGCCTACGGCGTTCTCCAGAAGGCCATGGGCAAGCGGGAGCTTAGTAACTTTGACCTGGTGAGGGACCGGCTGGGCTATCTGCACAGCGGCAATTTTTACGCAGGCTTTGGCGACGACCAGCGGAAAATCGCCATTAACTACCGTTACCTGCTGGACTACTGCGCAGCCATGGGAACGAAGACAGGGGTCATCGTCACGCCCATGAAGACGGCCCCGGCGGATGCCCGGTATCCGGGGATTCCCTACAACAGCTTCCTTCCCGAGTCGGACAAGCTGCTGGCCTGGCTCCGGTATTACGGCGTGCCCTGTCTGGACCTGACGAACCTGCCGGAGGAAAGCGGCCTTGGCTATGAGGCCAGCTTTTATAAAACCGACCACCACTGGACAACGCCCGCCGCCTTCTACGGCTACTGCCGGATACTGGACTGGCTGGCAGGGATGGAGGGCGCGCCCCTGTACCGCAGCGGCGAAACCCGAAGGTTAGAAAATTACACCGTGGAATCAGACTGGCTGTTCGGCAGTCAGGGCCGCCGGGCGGGCCTGTATTACAGCGGGGGAACGGAACCGTTTTCTGTTTACTACCCGCTGGAGGACGGAAGCTACCGTATGCAGGCGGTGGAACACGGCGAAACAACGCAATATTCCGGCGGGTTTCGCGGCGGGCTGACCTATGACCAGTTCGGAAACAGTATCCGCAATAACATTTTCGGCAGCAGCAGCTACGACCTGTACTTCCTGCACGGCCTCCACGACCTGACGCAAATCGAGAACTGCGGAAATCCGGAGGGACTGCGGATATTGCTGCTGTGTGATTCCTACTCCACCCCTCTGGGGTGCTTTCTGGCACAGAATGTGGGGCGTTTGGATCTGGTGTACAATCTGGGCGGTAATCGAAAGGATGTGCTGGAAATGATTCGGCAGAACCGGTATGACTATGTGCTTGCCTGCCTGTACCCGGAGAATCTCGCAATCGAGAACTGCCAGCTGTTTGAGAATTTGGATTATGCGTAAAATTGCGGCTTTCGCGCTTCTGACGTCATTGCTGCTGGGACTGTGGTTCTGGAAACGGCCGGATAGGGGAGTGCCGCCTTTGCAGGTCAGCGGGGGTGTCCTGGTGGATGCAAAGGAACGGCCTGTGACACTGCGGGGCATGAGCACCCACGGCCTGGGCTGGTATCCCCGCTATCTGAATGCCGGGGCAATGAAAACTTTGAAACAGTACGGCGCCAATGTGATCCGGCTGGCCATGTACACGGAAACCTCGTCAGGCTATCTGGAGGAGCCGCGCAATCTGGACTTCGTGTACATCGGCATTGAGAACGCCATTGCGGAGAATCTGTACGTCATTGTGGACTGGCACATCTTAAGCGACGGAAATCCGCTGACCCACATGGAGGAAGCCATCGCCTTCTTTTCTGAAATCTCCGAACGTTACGGGCAGACACCGAATATTCTCTATGAGATCTGCAACGAGCCAAATGGGGACACCACATGGGAGGACATCGCGGCTTACGCGGCAATGGTAATTCCGGCGATCCGAAAGAACGCGCCGGAGGCCGTAGTGCTGGTAGGCACGCCCAACTATTCCTCCCGACTCCGGGACGCCATGGCGTCGCCCCTGCCGTTCTCCAACCTTTTGTACAGCTGCCATAAGTATATCGATGTATCACCAGAGGCGGAGGATTCGCAGGAATACTGGCTGCAAAAGGCGGTGGAAACCGGTTTTCCGGTCTTTGTGACGGAGTGGGGCATCAACGGTTCGGAAGGGGAGAACATGGATTTGGCAAACGCCCGGCAGTTTGTGAAATTCTTGAACGAGAATCAGATCAGCTGGTGCGGCTGGGCGCTGTCCAACGCGGAGGAAATCCACGGTACGATTTCCCCTGACAGCGATAAGCTCAGCGGCTGGGGCTGGGAGGACCTGACGCCGGGGGGACGGCTGATGTTCTCTTCGTTTCGCTAAATGTAGGTGTTACAATGATGTGTGACAGATAGAAAAAAGAATAGCGAATAGGGATG
>OBLI01004025.1_pt1 | contig 10811 bp, 11 predicted proteins | sample 1519701 | NCBI WGS metagenome assembly OBLI01 (sample SAMEA3663005, study PRJEB22513) | pig gut metagenome | biome: pig gut; feature: pig-associated habitat; material: faeces | place: France | collected 2012 | reverse complement strand
AGTGCTTTCAAGGGGGAACTACGCCTCTGTCAAAGAAAATCGACAATAAATCCGGCCGAAACGACCGGAATGAGATATAAAAACGTAAATTTGATGGACTACAACCAGAAAAGGAGGGGACCAGTCGGCTGCTTCGGTCAAATTGAAAACATTAAACGACAATCCCTAATTAATCAGATAAATGGTAAATAATCTAAATTCTAAGGTCAAGACGGCGACAAAGTGGTCAGCAATCACAGAGCTGATTGTGAGATTGCTTGTACCCATTGTTAATATGGTGTTGGCTCGCTTGCTAACACCAGAAGCATTTGGTATTGTCACCACATTGACAATGATTATTACGTTTGCGGAAATATTCACCGATGCAGGATTTCAGAAGTTCCTGATACAACACGAATTCGCAAACGACCAAGATAGAGAAGATAGCACAAATGTCGCTTTCTGGAGCAACTTGATTATGTCCCTTGCTATATGGGGTATAATTGCAATATTTTCAGAGCCTTTAGCAAAACTTGTCGGAAACCCTGGTTTGGGTTATGTACTGATAATAGCTTGTGCCAGTATTCCTCTTGCCGCATTCAGTAGTATCCAAATGGCTTTATATAAGAGAGATTTGGATTTTAAGACATTATTCAAAGTTCGTTTAGTTGGTATCTTAGTTCCGATCTTTGTAACTATTCCTTTAGCTTTGTGGCTCAGATCTTTCTGGGCTTTAGTTCTCGGCACGCTAGCACAAAACGTAGTGAATGCAGTACTTCTAACTGTATTCAGCAAATGGAAACCACGGTTCTATTATAGTATTCAAAAGTTTCGAGAAATGCTCTCCTTTACTATTTGGTCTATGATTGAACAAGTTAGCATTTGGCTTACAAATTATGTTGATGTTTTCATTGTAGGTACAGTTTTAAGTCAACACTATCTTGGATTATATAAAACGTCGTCAACGTTAGTAGGTCAGATAATGGGGTTAATTACTGCAGCAACAACGCCAATCCTTTTTTCTTCGCTTTCAAGACTGCAAAATGATGAGGATGAATTTCGAAGAATGTTCTATAGCTTCCAAAAAATTGTGGGATTACTTGTTATCCCATTAGGCGTTGGAATTTTCTGCTTTTCGGATTTTGTTACAGACATCTTACTTGGTGATCAGTGGACAGAAGCTAGCATGTTTATCGGGTTATGGGGGTTAACAAGTTCTTTAACGATTGTTCTCTCATTCTACTCGAGCGAAGTTTATCGTGCCAAGGGACGCCCCAAATTATCTGTATTAGCTCAATTGTTACATATTGTCGTTCTATGGCCTACGGTATTAGTAGCTGTTAATTACGGGTTTGAAACTCTTTGTATTTCACGCTCTCTGATAAGATTTGAGATGATTTTGGTAAATCTCGTCATTATGAAACTTGCAGTTAATATGTCAACGATAAAAATGTTTAAAAATATTACGCCATCATTAATTGCTTCTCTTATTATGTATCTAACGTACATTATCCTGCCAGAAAGCGAGTCTTTTATAATGACTATGTTGTATATAGCAATTTGCACTATCGTCTATCTAACTACAATATGTTGTTTTAGAGAAGAAAGACATATCGTACTAAATCTTAAATCAATTCTTACACATAAATAGCAATGCAATGAATAGAATATTTTCTGTTAGCAATATTTATCTGGCACTTTGGTGTTTATTTAATGTAACATTTGCCACTAGTAATATGGTGTCAAGACCATTATTCGTGGTAATTGCTGCTATTACGGCTTATTATATTGTGTTCAATTATAAAGATTATAAACGTAATCTTTATATGAGCGGGCTGGTATTGCTATTAGTTATGTTTTTTGCCTATGGAGTTGAGTTAATTCTAAGTGGCAAGGTTTACTATATTGAATTCGTGAACAAGAAGGTAGATAATCCAGTATATTTGATCACAGTTTTTAAGTCTCTTTGTCCTATCATCCCCTTTTACATACTCACTAAAAAAGGGTATATATCTGAAAAGACGATAAGCATATGGGTCCCTATTTTTTTGTTAACTACAGGAGTTACATATGCACTGACTTATGAGAAGATGTTGATGGAATCTATGACTGGCCGAACCGATTTTGTCAACAATCAGGGATATATGTTTGCAAGTATTATCCCACTTATATTCTTTGTTCAGAGAAAGACTTGGGTGAAATACTTGTATGTAGCAATAATTATGGCTTTTGTCTTTATGTCAATGAAGCGAGGCGCTATTATCATTGGTGCTTTGTGCTTATTGTATTACCTGCGAAATCAACTGAAGCTAAGCCAAGGTTCTCAAAAACCTTTTGTTGTTATATCTGTTTTACTATTCTTAGGAATTGGCTTTGTATTTCTATCTAGGTATTTTGCAAACAACAGTTTCTTTGCGAGTCGAGTGCTAGACACACTTGAAGGCAATACAAGTCACCGTGATGAAATATATGGATTCTTTTGGAAGTATTATATGAATAATGCGTCTTTCATACAACAATTATTTGGTTGTGGAGCAAATTACACACTGTCGATAGGTGAAAACTATGCTCACAACGACTGGCTTGAATTGCTTATCAATAATGGACTTTTAGGAGTAATTTGCTATTTCATATATTGGATTAGAGCATATAAGCAGTATGATGCTACAGCTGAATCGGTAGTTAAATATGCTCTTTGTTGCGCATTGATTTTTGCTTTTTTAAAGTCATTCATTTCAATGTCATACGGAGACATAGGAACATATTTGGCACTATGTATCGGTTATTGTGTTGCCAGGAATGATATGTTTAAACAAAATTTGATTAACGAAAACAAATTATCAATATGAAATTATTCAAGCTATTAATTTGCCACCCTTTGCAGTTCACGGTAAAAGTACTTCGCAGAGTACTTGTGTTCTTACCAGATGCTTTGTATCTAAAGATTTTCTATCGCTTTTTCATGCATAAGAAACTGGATCTAGAGAATCCTAAGTCCTTTAACGAAAAGTTGCAATGGCTCAAATTATATGACCGAAAGCCAATTTATACCACAATGGTATGCAAATACGAGGCTAAGGAATACATAAAAAAAGTATTGGGTGAGGACTATATCATACCTACTATCGGTGTATGGGATCGGGTTGACGATATTGATTTCGCATCGTTACCAGATCAATTTGTACTCAAATGCACTCACGATAGCGGAGGCCTTGTGATTTGCAAAGATAAATCGAAGTTAGATATTAAGATGGCAAAAAAGAAACTTCGCAAATGCCTTCGGACTAATTATTATTTAACATCTAAAGAATGGCCATATAAGAATGTAAAGCGTAGAATCATTGCAGAGAAATATATGGTAGATGAAAGTGGATACGAACTTAAAGACTACAAGTTCTTCTGCTTCGATGGTGAGGTAAAGGCTTTGTTTATTGCCACCGACCGAGGTGTAGAAGGTCAAGAAACTAAGTTTGATTTCTTCGATGCCGACTTTAATCATTTACCTTTTGTCAATGGCCATCCAAATGCAATCAATACGCCAAAGAAACCAGAACACTTTGAAGAAATGAAAGCCATAGCAGCAAAACTATCAAAGGGAATACCTCAGGTAAGAATTGATTTGTATAACATCAATGGCAAGATCTATTTTGGAGAAATGACCTTCGCTCATTGGGATGGCTTTGTACCATTTGAGCCAGAAGAGTGGGATTATACTTTTGGCAGCTGGATTAAGTTACCGGCAAAGACTGTATAAACATGAGAACAATATATTTAGTTAGTAGAGCCAAGATGACAGGCCCTATTAATCAAGGCTTAAATGTCTTGAACGGTATGAAACAGAATGGACGAGTAAAATCTACTCTTGTTACTCTTGCGCCTGAAGATCCTGTAATTTCATGGCTCTATAGATACAAAGACGCGGGAATAGATATTGAGCAATTCAACCAACCTTTGTGGAAATCTTTGTGTGCAATACCGAAGTTGCGCAAGTATGTTAAGGAACATCAAGTTGACGTTATACACTCTTGTGGTTATCGTGCAAATTTCATCGCATTGATGGCGCAAACGGGAGCGAAGATTGTGATTACACAAAGATGTCATCCTACAGAAGCAGTTGAGAAATTCCCCAAATTCGTTCAGCCATTTTTTAATGCATTCTATCTCTGGATGATTAAGCGAATGGACGCTATTGTTGCTTGCTCAAAATCAATACAATCCATACTAAAGAACGAGTATGGGATGGAAGTGGAGTGCGTCCAGAATGGAGTTAATACTGATTTCTTCTTACCGCCTATTGAGGAAAATAATGTTGCGTAAAGAATTAGGATTACCTCTTGACAAGTGCCTATATCTCGTATTGGGCAGCTTGCGTGACAGGAAGAATAACTCACTCATTATTGATGCGATGAAAAAACTTAACCCGGATAAAGTTACGGTAGTTATTGTGGGCGATGGTCCTGAGGAAAATATGCTTAAAGAAAAAGCCAGAGGGCTCTGTAATGTAATACTTGCAGGACATACTAAAACACCGATCAAATATCTTCAAGCAGCAGATGTGTTAGTATCAGCATCCTTAGCAGAAGGACTCCCTAATACAGTACTCGAGGCCTTGTCTTGCGGATTACCTTGTATTCTATCTGATATAGATCCTCATAAGGAATTAATTGACGGTACAGATGCTGGCGTTATTTTTAATCGCCATTCAGTTGATGATTTATGTAGATGTTTTATTGATTCATATCAGTGGGATATGAAGTTAAAATCCCAAAAAGCGCGCAAAATAGCAATAGAAAATTTCGGGGTGCGTTCATTGGCTGAGAAATATGAGCATATCTACGAAAAGGTATTAACGAAGTAAACGAACAATAATGAATAACTTCTCTATTATAACATCGGTTTACAAAAACGACAAGCCGGAGTTTGTTCGAGTTGCACTGGATAGTATGCTCGTAAATCAGAGTGTGAAGCCAACAGAGATTGTATTGGTGCAGGATGGCCCTGTGCCTGATGGTCTGAGTGAGCTTCTTTCGGAGTATGAAACTAAGTATCCAGAGGTGATGAACATCATCCGTCTGGAAAAGAATGGTGGTCTTGGAAATGCCTTGAAGTTAGGAACCGAGACTGCTAAATATGACATCGTGGCTCGTATGGATAGCGATGACATCTGTCTGCCTATCCGCTTCGAGAAGCAGTTGGAGTATTTGGACCAACATCCAGATGTGGATATTGTGGGAGGTCAGATGACAGAGTTCATCGGAGAGCCTTCAAACATCGTAGGTCAGCGTGTAGTGCCAACAGACAACGAGGCTATCTATGAGTATATGAAGAGCCGCTGCGCATTGAATCACGTTACGGTCATGTTCCGCAAGGAGGCTGTGCTTCGTGTGGGCAACTATCAGGATTGGTTCTGGAATGAGGACTATTATCTGTGGGTTCGCATGATGGCTGGTGGCTGCAAGTTTGGCAATGTGGAGGACGTGCTTGTGAATGTGCGTTCGGGTGCTGATCAGTATGCTCGCAGAGGTGGCAGAAAGTATTATGAGAGCGAGAAGGGCATTCAGAAGCTCCTATTGGAGAAAGGCATGACCTCTCGCGCTAAGTATATGAAGAACGTAGCAATGCGTTGGGTACTACAAATAGCTATGCCTAACTGGCTTAGAGGTTGGGTATTCAGAACGTTTGCAAGAAAGTAAGAAAATGAAGACAGATACTCAAATAATGAACGAGCTTGCTGTCAGCTCGGGTTACATCAAGCCTATAGCAGAAGCTGACGCTAAGGCGTTAAAGCTCCTACTCTTGGAAATGTATAAGGACATTGCAGCATTATGTGATAAGTACAATTTGGAGTACATGCTCGGAGGAGGAAGTTGCCTTGGGGCAATTCGACATCAAGGTTACATTCCTTGGGACGATGACCTTGATATGATGATGCCAAGATCATCCTACGAAGAGCTCATTAAGCTGTGTGATCATGGAGAACTTGGGGATAAATACGAGATTGATGTACCCAGAAAAGACAGAGAGAGCCGTAATACATTCCTCAAGATCTATCGCAAAAATACGCTTGATATTGAGATTACAAGCGAGAACACTCCTGGGCCTAAAGGTATCTTCATTGATGTGTTCCCTATGGACTTTGCACCCAAAGATGCGTGGATGAGGAAGATTAAAGGCCTCTTCTCTGATGTATTGCAGATTATCTCCGTTTGCGTACTCTTCGCCAAATATCCAAGTCAGCGATACAAAGAGTTTATGATGCAGGACAAGGAGGCAGCGAAGCGTTATAAGCTTAGAATGACTCTTGGTAAGATATTCGGTATCATCCCTCATCGCAAATGGGTGTGGTGGTTTGATAGATTAAATGCTTGCACTACCGATACTGGTTGGTTAACAATACCTACAGGCAGGAAACATTATGTTGGTGAATGTCGTCCAACATCAGTGTATCTCCCAACTACCAAAGCCATTTTCGAAGGAATCGAGATGAATGTTCCAGCAGACTGTCATGCATACCTTACATCTATGTATCGCAACTACATGGAGGTTCCTCCTGTTGAGAAAAGAGAACGTCATTTTGTCTATAAATTCAAACTACCTGAAGAATGAACATAGGAGTAATCTTTGCGGGTGGATCTGGAACCCGTATGAATACAAAGTCAAGACCTAAGCAGTTTCTTGACTTGAACGGCAAGCCTATCATTATCTATACAATAGAGTTGTTTGATAACCATCCAGAAATTGATGGTATCGTTGTGGTTTGTCTAGGGTCTTGGATTCCTTTCCTTCAAAAGATGCTGAAGAAGTTTGAGATTACCAAAGTTGTACGTGTTATTCCTGGTGGCGTGAGCGGACAGGATTCAATCTTCAAAGGTCTTTGTGCTGCAGAGGAGTATGCCAAGGAAAAGAACGATGATAGCGCTATCGTTTTGATTCATGATGGTGTACGACCATTGATCACAGAAGAAACCATAACAGATAATATCGCAAAGGTCAAGGAGTGCGGAAGTTGCATCACAACCGTACCGGCTATAGAGACTGTCATCATCGATAATCACGATGATACCCTCTCTATACCTAAGCGAAGTGACTGTATGATGGCACGTGCTCCTCAGAGCTTCTATTTGAAGGATATCATAGGAGCTCATCGCAAGAGTCAGGAAGAAGGCAAGACTGACTTTATTGATTCTTGCTCATTGATGAGTCACTATGGCTATAAGTTAGGACTGGTTCAAGGCCCGATGGAGAACATTAAGATAACAACCCCAACTGATTACTTCGTACTTCGAGCTATGGTCGAGGTGCATGAGAATCAACAGATATTCGGAATCTACTAATTATGACTGTCGCTTTACTTCTATTATTGGTGCTCTATTCCTGTTCTCTATTTGTCAAGAGAGATGAATTGGCTCCTTTCGATTTGAAGCACACATTGCCGCTTAGAGGGATACTTGCTTTGCTTGTTATTCTGGGACACTTGGATACAGTGGTCTCAAGCCAGACTAAGCTATTGATGCCTTTTCATATGGCAACACCCGCAGTCGCTGTATTCTTCTTTATGAGTGGTTATGGTTTGATGCTGTCATATACAAAGAAAGGTGAAAGATACTTAAATGGCTTCGTTACAAAATCTGCTATCAAGCTGCTCATTCCCTTGGTAATAACCTCTTGTTTGTACCAATTTGCTCTTTATGTAAAAGGTGATTTTGATCTGAATAGAATGATAGAGCAGTATGTCGATGGTTCGGAAACTGCATTAGTTCATTCTTGGTACGTATATGCACTCTTCCTGTTTTATATACTCTATTATTTGGTATTTCAGTTTGTCAAGAAGGGTAAATGTTTGTGTATGTTCGGATTAATGACCATATACTACATGATAACAAGGTACTGTTTTGACTGGGATTTCTTCTGGTGGATGACTTGTATGGCATTCCCTATGGGTCTGCTCTACTCTCAATACGAAGCGAAGATTAAAGAATACATCAAAGGTCGGTATTGGATAGCGATTCCAATGCTCATTGGATTGCTAGTTGTGAAATTCATATCCGGTGATTATACATTGATATGTGCAGAATTGCCATATATTTTCCTTGGACCTCTTGTTGCCGTATTGATGTACAAGCTGCCTTTGCCAACAGAAAGCAAGATTCTGAATTTCCTTGGGACATTGTCCTTCGAAATTTATTTGACGCATGGAGCATTTGAGCAATTGCTTAAGAATGCTTTCGCTTCACCTTATCTGTATATACTAGTCGTTGTAGCATCAACCATTTTGACATCATGGTTATTGCATAATGTATATAGTAAAATTACCAGTCCCTTGCTCGCTAAAGTAAAATGAATAAGATACAAGAATTAGATATAAAGGAATTTGCTCAATCCTTTTGGCTAACATCTGATCTTGCCGAAGCGAGATTCATGATAACAGGAGCAACCGGTCTGATAGGTTCTACACTTGTTCGATGCTTGTCGGCATTAGACAAAGGTATTAGTATTACTATACCAGTACGGAAGAAGGAGAAAGCCATAGCTATGTATGGGCTTGATGCTTCACGATTGAACATCGTTGAATGCGACTTGATGGAGTACTGCTCATCTTTAGATGAAGAGTTTGATTACATCATTCATTGTGCAAGTCCTACTGCCGGTAAGTACATGAATGAGCATCCAGTAGAGACATATGAGCTTGCTATAGAGACCACTCGTGCTTTGCTACAGTATGCACGCAATCATACAATCAAAGGTATGGTGTATGTGAGTTCGTTGGAGTACTATGGCCAGAACTTCGATAATCAGATCGTTACGGAAGACTTCCAGGGGTATGTAGACGCTACAAGTGCACGCAGTTCGTACCCTATGGGTAAACGAGCAGCAGAATACCTCTGCGCATCATACGCATTGGAGTATGGCATACCGGCAAAGGTGGCTCGCCTTACTCAAACCTTTGGCGCTGGTGTGGCTGCTGATGACAATCGTGTTTTTGCTCAGTTTGCTCGTAGTGTGATGGCAGGAACGGATATCATTCTTCACACAACTGGAGAGTCTGCAAAACCATATTGCTATACGACTGATTGTGCTTCAGCCATTCTGACCATTCTATTGAAAGGAGCAAATGGAGAAGCTTATAATGTGACAAATCAGGATACTTACATCAGCATCCGTTCGATGGCAGAGTTCCTTCGTGACAACTTCAATTCTCAGATCAAAGTGACTGTAGAAGAACATCCCGAAATGGGATATGCACCTGTTACGAAACTTCATCTTTCTTCAGAGAAACTGATGGCATTAGGGTGGAAGCCACGATATGACTTGAAGGAGATGTTTAGAAGGTTGATGGAGGGGATGAAAAATGAATTCTCTTTCGAAAGCCGATAGATGTTGGAAAGACTAGATATGAAACGGTGAATGTATGATTTAACTTGGATGCATACGTTTTTTTGTGGGGGGACTTTCGATAAGCATTAGAAAACCGATGTCGAAGAAGATACGACTTCCAATTAATATGCATGCGTATTGCAGTAATTGAGACAATGAGTAATAATACAAATGACGTATTCTTTGAATTGATACGCGTCTCTATAGGCGTCCAGAATTTCCTTTCTCAAATTCCCTCAGAGAAAGGATGGAGTAAATTATATCAGATGTCTGAGAAGCAGTCACTGGTAGGTGTTTGTTTTGCGGGCCTGCGGCGATTAGGAGCAGATTCGGATACAGGATTCTCCATAATTGGCATGAACAAGATGCAGTACCTGAATTGGATGGGTATGGCATTTTCGATCCAGATGAGGAATGAAGAGGTGAACCGGCAGTGTGCAGAGTTGCAGACAAAGCTACAATCTGACGATTTACGCACATGTCTTATGAAGGGACAAGGAGTAGCTCTAGCATATGGAGAACAATTGAGTTGCCTTCGTCAGAGCGGGGATATCGATGTTTGGGTGGATGCAACACGCGAAATGGTGATTGACTATGGAATGCGGATTTCCCCGAACAAGGGATTTGATCAGAAACACATGCACTATCAATGCTTCGAGAATACAGATGTAGAGGCTCATTGGATACCTGTGAAGCGCAACAACCCATTGTGGAACCGTAAATTGGAGAAATACTTTGATGCTGAACGAGAAAGACAGTTTTCGAATGTGGTGAATGATCTCTGCGTACCGACAGCAGATTTCCAGTTGGTGCATCAACTGCTGCATGTGTATAGCCATTATGTCTATGAGGGCGTTGGTATGAGGCAGGTGATGGATTTGTATTTTGCTCAAAAGGCTTGTGTGGAGGGCCGAAATAAGGTGGTTAACCTGATTGATGACCTTGGTCTGACAAAGTTCGTCGCCGCTACGCAGTGGGTATTGAAGGATGTTTTCATGGTGCCTTCAGAACAATTGCTTTGCGATCCTGATGCTAAGGAGGGGCAGAAACTGCTAGACGAGATAATGATTGGTGGCAATTTCGGTCAGCATGATAAACGCAATCATATTAAGGACGAGACATTCATGCAGCGATTCTTCCGCAGATGGGGGCGTATGTTCCGAATGATTCGCTTTGACCCATTGGGTACTATCCTCATGCCTTTTATGCGTCTGAAACTCGAGCTTTGGATGAGGAGAGTGAGAAGAAAGTATAACGTATAATCCTTGATATAAATGACACTCAAAAGACTTTTTGATATTTTGGCCAGCCTCTTCGGCTTGCTGCTGATATGGTGGGTGTACCCCATCGTAGCAATTATAATCAAGATCAAAATGCCAGGTGGGCCGGCTTTCTTCTGCCAGAAACGTGTTGGCCGTAACGGCAATTTATTCACTTGCCATAAGTTCCGAACAATG